>Ga0065711_1032617_pt1 | contig 27004 bp, 24 predicted proteins | sample Hoacrofraction12_FD_59098 | JGI IMG/M metagenome (GOLD analysis project Ga0065711, IMG submission 59098) | Hoatzin crop microbial communities from Cojedes, Venezuela - Epithelial fraction 12 v2 (version 2) | ecosystem: Host-associated > Birds > Digestive system > Esophagus > Crop | place... | reverse complement strand
CCCCCCACCCCCCCACCGCCTTCCCCGAGAGAGTCACACCCTTTGCCCCCAAGCAGGTCACCTCACTCAAATGCCTTGTTCCGGCGAAAAACAAAAATAATTTTAAAACCCCCCAGTTTTTAGGGAATGGTAGACCTCAGTCCCACACAGAGAGGGAACCACGGGCAGTGCAGTGATCAAGCATCCCTGAGGATGTGCCTCAGTTAAACTCTCTTTCCATCTAGTGTTTTGGGAAAGAAGGAGCAAGCTCCTGCCCTGAGCTCTAAAACAGTGGGATGTGGATGTCGGGGGGCTGAAAGGACAGCAGAGGTCACAGGGCACAGAGGCTGATTTTCAGCATAGGAAGAACCAGAGAAAATGAAAGGAAGGGAAAGAAATCGGCTTTTGTTCAGGTTTCCTTCAGTGCTGATGAGTCCTGGTCCTGGACATGGTAGTCAGCCCCCCTCATTGTTGTGGGGGCACACCCAGCTTCAGTTGCCAAGTAGCCACCCAAGAATTTTCCAACTGCCCCTGGCAACCATTCCATGCCAGCTGGCCACCAGCAGCTAGTGGCCACAGGTACAACCAGGGCAAGGAGGGTCCTGGCAAAGAGGTGGCAAGAGGCACCCAGGGGCTCTTTCCCTGCCTGACTGCCACTTGCCCGCACTGCAAAGCCCTCCGGCTTGCAGGGCAGCTCCTGGGCTGACATGGGAGAGGAGCAGTGCTGGGAGGACCTGGGCTCTCTGGGCTCCTCTGGTGTGATGGCCACCATGGATGATGAGGACCTGGAAGCCTACTACCTCACACAGTACAGGCAGAAGCTCCTGCCCTTGCTCAGGTGAGGGGGATCCTTCATCCACCTCCATCCCCTCCGTCCTCTTCCCCCATCTCCTCCAACCCTCCTTCCCCCACTGCGGCAAACTCCCATCCCTTATTTCCACCACTTCAGTCTCTGCTTGTACTTCCCTGCCCCAACCCTGTTCCTCCCTGCAACACCCCTTGCTCTATCAGTGGGGTCCCTGCTGGGGAGAGGTGGACATGCCATGCTACCAGATGGGATCTGAGACAGTGCTGGGTTGCTCTGCCCCATCACCCCACCCAGGACACAGTCAGGACAGGGCAATCCAACACGCTGCCAAGGTACTGGACCCAGCGTGTAACCTCAAGGAAAACTTCTGTGGCAGGAAACTCAGACTGACAGAGGAGGACTCCCCGTCTACACTTGTTCACCTCCAGGAGACGAAGAAACAACTCCAACAGATGGAAAAGGCTCTGGAGGAGAAGAAACTGGTGAGAAAGATGGGAGGGTGATGGGGCATGGTTGGGAGCTCTTGTGGTTTTTTGCAGGACATCAGCAGGCAGCTGCCTGGCTCCAGGTGTGGGCAGCCATGTCACAATCACTCTGCTGCTGCCAGGCCTTCAAGGAGGGGATGAAAGCCATAGCCTGCCGGTGGAGAGACCTCCATGACAAGGAGGCTCAGCTGAAAACCTACATAGAGAAATCTGGGACGATTATAGAGGTACACCTGCTCCTGATTAGCTTGGCTGACATGATCCTGAGCCATATCACCACCTGCTCCTCCTTTCCCTTGGGGAGACAGTCTTGGGCCACTGCATCTGTCCAGGCCTCTCTTGAGCCTGGTAGTGTGAGGAACAGGACTGGCAGGACACAGGGTTTCATACCACAGATGTGGAAAGCCTGGTAGCACTTGGGTGGGGGAAAGCTTGTCCTGTACCCGTGTGATCTCCTGAGGGCCCCAAGCATCCCCTCAGAAGGGTCTCAGCCTGTCCTCACTGTTGACACCCAGGTGTCTTCCTGGAACAGATATCAGTAGGTCTGAAAATCAGAGTGCCGTCCTAGGTGCCTGTCTTCAAGACAAAACAGTCAATGCAAGAGGCATGGCCCTGTTATACGGGGAGTGAAAATGCTCCCAGGGATGCACCAATACGGGTCTCTCCTCTGTGAGGGTATCTCCTCCCAGTGCTGTTGAGTGACCTAGATCCATCTTCCCTTGCCTTCCTTTCTCCCTGTGTGTGTGTGTGTGCACATGTGTGTGTCTTTTGGTGGGGGAACATCACCAGGAAAGGGAAAAGATGAGAGTCCAAGCTCTGAACAAAGCCATCAAAGAGAGAGAAGTGAAGATGCAAAAGGAGACTGAGCTTTTGAGAGCTAAGAGGGAACTGGAAGCCCTGAAAAATCAGCATCAGAAACTCTACAACAGAGTGCAGAAGTACTCCATCTTCAAGAAATATCTGGATGATGTGGTGAAGATCTCACAGGTGAGTTTGGACATGAGAGAGACAGGTCATGGCCTCAAGGAGGGCCTTATGTGGTTGTTAAACCTAGAGGAGATAAGGTAAGTCCAGGGAAATCATAACACAGACGTCAGGTGGGATGGGAAGAGGTTCCCTGCGACCAAAGTGAGCGAAGGGGACCAGAATTAGGGGTGGAGAACTGGAAAAGCAGGTGAAGGCTTGAGAAAAGCAAAGAAAAAATGTTCAAAGGGGGAAAAGCACAGGGCTGAGGGGAATGGGGACCCCTGTGTGTCACTGTTTTGTGTCACTTTGATGGTTTGGGAGAATTGAAAAGCTTCCTGGCAATCAAAATTCAGGCAGTTGTCAAAAAAGCTGTGCCCTCTCTCAAGGATGCCCAAGCACCACTCCATGCATCGCTTATACTCCTGCAGTCCCAGCTGCCCCACTCCCACGTCTCGGGGACTCGGCGCTGGCAGTTGCAGTTGTGCTTTGTGTTTTTTCAGAGCACTGCTCACCTGGGGAAGAGGTGCAATATCTCCCCTTGCTTATGGCGGTGACAGCTCTGGGACTGGCACAGTGAGATGTCATCACACTGGGAATGTGGCAATGCTCACAAAACAATTGGGGCAATAGTCTCATCAAGAAGGGAAGATCCTTCAGCTGGGGGAGGTGTCACTCCTGGTCAGGGTGGGGTGCCAAAGAGCATGAGACTTGCAGTCATGGTGAGGGGAGGGCAGGGGGATTACTAACACCAGGAGCTCTGCGCTGCAGTTTGAGGAGATGGAGGATGTCATTTGGCGCTACAAGACGCTGGTGAAGATGCACAATGACCTGCTGCACGCACAACATAAGAACAAGGAAATGACTGAGCAAGCCAAGGTGCTCCTGGACCAGTACACAGCAGAGAAAGAAGCTGAGATCTTGCAGTACAAAACTGAACTGGTGCAGCTCCAACTACATTTTGATCAGGCTCGAAGTGACGTCCTCCTCTGGGTAAGGAAATGTGGGGCGGGCAGGCAAAGACCTCCAAGGCCTGGCTGTGTCAAGACAAGCTGATGGCTCGTCTCTAAGCCATGGGCTCATGGCAAGGCCCAGCAGCAGTCTTTTTGATTGGAGGAGATGCCTAATTTCATCCCTCCAAGGGGTTATAGAATGAAGAATGACAGACAAGGTCTGGAGCAGGTTACATCAGGGGTTAAAACAAGGCCCTCGCAAAGCCATCATAATCTTTCACTTCTTGCTTGAAGTCATAGTCAAAAGAGATCAGCTAACCAGGCTTTGGGGAGGTCTGCCTTGGCACAAAACCCAAGCATACTCCACCATGTGCCCACTGGTTTTGTCTAGCCAGGTCCTACTTATTTCCATTCACTATTCCTTGCAGCATAATCACTGTAATGGGGCTTCAGCATGGCATGCCTCGTGGTCTCCACTGTTCACGGCTCAGGCCTCAGATTGAAGCTGGTTTTGCTGAGTTTTGTCATTTGTTTTCATCCTTTGCACAGCATCTGCCCACCAGGGCTCACCCCTTCTCCTCCCCCCTTACCATTCCAAAAGTGACCAGACTGGTGGTAAACTAGGCTGTAATGAGGCACATCAATATGTAGCCATGGCTCGGTGTGCAGGAATGCCCTCAGCTCTGCTGGCCTCTGCTCCCTTTGCATCACTCTGAGAGAGCCTTGACAAATTCCCGTATTGTACACTCCAGGCTTCAGGAGCTGGGCCCCATCAGGCAAAGCTGGAAAGCACCTGATCTGCAAGGGTGGCAGTGGGATGTGCTGCTCCCAGGGTACCAGCTATCACTGCTAGAGTGAGGGCTGCAGGAGCTGGCAGAGACATGGGGAGGCTCCTAGGGCAAGAAGCACCTGTGGTGGTTCCTGGATCTGCTTCCACCACACCAAGCTCAACCACCTCCACCATAGCCCTGGGCAAGGACAGGTTCTTCCGAGCAAAACAGAGGAGTGTGGAAGTTAAGGTCTCCAAGCCAGGGTCTCTGGTGCTGAAGCAGCATCTTTACTAGGGCATGTTCCCATGCTGCATGTCTCCTCTCCTCTCAGGAAACTCGCTGGGCCGACATCCAGAACATGACTGCCAAGAAAAACCAGGAACTGGCGACCATCAAGTTGGCCATCCTCAGCCTCTCCCAGTGCATAAGCATGCAGCTGAAAGCAAAATTGAACGTGCCGGTGGATGACAGCCACAGACAACTGGACATGGTAGACGTGGTAGAGCCAAGCCAGACCCCTTCTCCCTGCCCAGAAAGAGGAGCAGTGATGACCCTTAGCTGCCCAAAGGGAGAGGGGAGCGCAGTGAAATCAATGTGCCCAACACACACCTGCCTTTTCACCTGGGCTCTCTTGGGCATGGGGAATGGGCAGACAACACCATGCAAACCCGTCTTTTCCAAGGAAGCAGAGCAGGGTGTAGGTCCCCATGGAGGCAGAAGGAGTGAAACCCAGGCAGGCTGGGGCACGGGATGCAGGGCGTGCAGATCAACCCGTAGCCAAGGTTTGGTTTCATTCACCCTTGCCCTGAACTCAGACTCATCTATGAAAGCCCATTCTGGTGGTGCAGATCCAGCAAGGCAAATGCCTACCCTCCTGCTCTGTTTGATTACTGAAATTTGCCCTCCAAAAGGGCCAACAAGCTCCCCTCTTCCTCCTGTTCACACCCCTGCTCTGAGCTCTGCCATCTCTCTTCCCCACCCTAGATTCAGCAGTATATCCAAGACCACATAGACATCCTTACGGAGGTGTAACGGAAGGAGAGGCAGAACCACCAGTGAGCAGCTATACCTACGGAGCTGTAAGGGACATGCCAACATGACATGCTTTGCCAGCAAAGGCTCAGCAGGTTGGGAAGCGAAAGAGGAGGACAGAGGACACGACAGATATTGGAGACTCCACTGTAGGTTACACCAGTGAAGCTTCATACCTTTCTGGCTCTTCTGTCACACACAGTTGCTAACACGTTTATGCTATTAAAAATAACCAAATATTTTAAGGTGTCTCTTTATCTCCTGGGAGGACTGGAAACATCAGAGCAGCTCAATCCCACATCTTCACCCAGACGCCATTGGGGTGCCTTCTCTGGTAGATGGGATTATGGTTGCAGGAGACAGTGTCCCACCAAAGCCTGCAAGATAGGGAGCACAGGCTGGGACAGGAGCATAGTATCACATAGGCATCAGTACTAGTGTTCACACTGGGATGTCCCGCTCAGCCTAAGCTCTGAGATATCTGAGAGGGATGTTACAATGGGGCAGGGGAGACTGTGCTTCGGGAGAGCTTCAGAAATTTTCCACTACTGAACCCAGCACATCCCTGGATGTGGACTTCTCTGCACAGCCATGTACTACGTACTAAAACTCACTTTTCCCCTCAAGCTGCTAGGGAAAGTGTGGAGAATGAATATAGGTGAAGGGTGAACCAGCCAGAGCTATTGCACTGAGCATTTAGCTGTTCATGGTGAGTGCTAACATGATGAATACACAACAAGAGGACTAAAAACGGCTCTGCAGACACACTGTGGAGCTCCTGCCAGGCTCAGCGTCTTTTGAGGAAGACCTTTTAATGGACCAAGGGCCCAATGACATAAGATTACAGATTTTGAGGCAAGACACCATTAATCACACGCTCTTGCTCCCTTCTCTCCAGTAGTTACTGCTGTCTGGAGCCAGTGGATCCAGCTAGTGCATCCTCCAGAAAGTCTGAGACCAGTTGGCCCATGTTTATAATGCCTGGGGGTTGCTCAGGCACCTGACCCCTACCTTCAAGACTAAGGAAGGCCCAGATTAACCCCCTCCCTTCCCCAGATCTATGTTTTCATGAGCAACAAGGAAAACAGATGCACCCCATGCTGGTGCTGACTACTTGTATGGAAAGCAGAGGAAGGAGGGGTTCAGGCTGCGAACCCTCGGTGCAGAGTCTGAACAGAGGATGCTCCCTCTGTGTCTTTACTGTTGCTATCTGTGCAAGCTTGAATTCATAGGAATAAACTAAATTAGAAACCCAGTAACTTAGGTCAGGTCTCAGCAAGAACTCATCCAGGAAACCCAATTTCCCTCAAGCCCCTGGGCTCAGACCCATGCTGGGTCATTGAAGCTCAGCAAGTCACCATCCATCAGCAGAAAATGATCCTGTGCAGTGTCCTCAGCGTGATGCCGGTGCAGAAGAAAACACAATAGTGAAAGCCTCCATTGCAGAAGCAAGGGCAGTAATTGCTTCTCAGCTGCTCACGTGGAAGAAGAGCTCGTTTCTTTCTGAAACCTTGACATGAAAATGCAGTGTGGGCCACGACGTGGCCTGTGCTATTCTGAATAGATCCCCAGAGCAGTGGGAGGTGAGTGGCAGTTTGCATTTCAGCTGGCAAGGAAAAGTAAAAGCTGTTGCAACTTTATGCAGCCACCATCTGCCTACACGTTAATGATTATATTATGCTCGTTCCGTAAAGCAGGGATAATAACTGGTAGGCAGGGACAGGAGTGGGCTGCTCCTCAAGGGAAGGAGATAAGGTGACAGCAAAGCTGGCAGGAGGATGTCCTACCAACAGGATGCAGCCCTGTGATATGTGAGCAAGAGCAGAGAGGTCCATGGCTGTGTCCAGTGCTTGACACAGAGGTCTGCAGTCATGAGGCAGGTCTAAGGTGAAGCCAGCAAGTCAAGTCAGCAAGGCAAGGTGAGAATCAGCCAGGTACAAGGCTGGGCACAGGCTTACCTGCAAGGCAAGGACGATAGTCAAGGATCTAAGCATAAATGCAGCACCCGAGCAAAGCAGAGGAAGCTCCAGTGAAGGCTCCACACAGCTCCTTCTCACGCCTTGCCTGTTTTTCCAGCAGTCTGATCCCAGGTTACATGGCCATCCCACAGCAGGGCTGGCCTGGAGTGCAGGCAGCCTGGCAGGTGGGGGTCGCAGAGCCCGGGGGTGCACTGAGAGGCCAGGCATTCATACCCCCTTGCAGGGGGCTGCCAGCCCCACGGTGCTGACATTTGCCAAGGGCCATGTTACTCGTTGTGGCGACAGCCCAGGTTCATGTCCTGTTGAAGTCACAGTGAAAGCAGCACTGTGGTCTGGGTTCTTCTGTACGTGGTGTGTACGTACACATCTTTGCTCCAAGGACTGCAGGGTGCAAGGAAGCAAGAGATGCCCGGTCTGGGAGCAGAAGCAGCGCAGAGGAGCCCAGGGTCACCCAGGGGCTGAATGAGAGTTGGGAAGAGGTTGCTTTTGGGAAGGTGGGGTATTTAGCTGCCACATCAGCAGAGTGGACCATGGCTTAGGGACAGGAGCTGAGGGTTGTGGGGGGATGCTCAGGGGCATAAGCGGGATGAAGAAGAGGTGGGGTAAGGGTAAATGAGAGGCTTTCCCTTGCCTTTGGTAAAGACCCTACACGGGGGCTGTGGGTCTGCAGTGATTCCCTGCATGGCAAGAACTTCCCACAAATCCCAAATGGCATACCCTTCCTGCTGCCATGCCCAGGCCTCCTTCCCCAGCAAGCAGACACCGTCAGCCTGGCTGCGCTCTCTGCCATGGCTGCGACCGCAGAGGTGGCCTTGCGAGGCAGGCAGTGCAGAGCACTTCAGGCCGGTGAAAAGCGATTTCTCAATGGGAAGCAAACATATTTCTTTTGGTTTCCATGGAGTGATCCAGTGCTCAGCGCTGGGACTGGGCCTCATGAGGAGCATGTCACCTCCTCAGAGACAGCAGCTCTCTGTACCAGGGTTGCCTCTGAGAGCCTTCGCCCCACAGTCAGCAGCATCCTTGGATGCTAGCCTTCCTTGCTCTTCTGTGAAACCAAATACACAGCAGCAGAAGAGAGAGAGAAGAAATCAAGCAGGAAAGAGTGAACATTGCCAAGGCTCTCACGGGTCCCAGAGGTTGGTAAATGTCTCATGGAAGCACTGGTGATGGTACCAAGAGCTGCTGCCTGCACTGGAAAACTCAACTCATGACTCACCCAAGCAGCGATGATGCTGCACATTTGTGCCCTTGTGTCTCATCTCAGCAGTGACATATCCAAAGGGACCAGGAGCATTTACACCCATCCTGAGAGGTGACTCAGCTGTCCCCTCTCCTTCCATCCACAGCCACCCCCTCACCCACTTTGATGCATCTCACTGGTGGCAGCTGATGGGACTTAATGGGAGTGAAGGGGAGAGGAGCAGCTCTGCCCAGCTGCTGAGGAGTGCTGAGCCTGCCACGCTGCAAGTGATGGTCTGGCTGTCTCCAGGCTCGGCTTCTGGAGAGGACAGACTGATGGGCCAGGCTTCCTGAAGTCTTTTGGACACTGAGTGCTGGCCAGTTCAGAGACTTCTCTCTTCTCTGGATGCCAGAGCTGAGCTCTTCTGAGGAATCATAGAATCATAGGTTGGAAAAGACCTCTAAGATCATCAAGCCCAACCATACCTTCAGCACAGGACACAAAGACAACAAAACACATTGGCCCAACCAGGCACTTTCTGATCTGTTTCAATGTATTTTCTTCCTTTCATTCCGCAGACTGGGCCTGGCAGTGTCTGTCTGTCAGCCAGTACATCGTGCTCAGCATGTCGCTTGTAGCTCTACTTGCAGACCGAGATGAAGTCCTGTGCTCCTGACTGGTCCTGATGTCCTGTCTGCTCCTGCTCAGCCCCAGCAGCCCCTGCCATCCCGAACATGAAGCTGCAGCACGTGTGGATGCTGCTTTGCAACATCATTTGCTGGAACTGCTTGGTTCTGTGGCCTCATCCATGCCTCCACACAGTGAAATGCCTGTTTTTAGAAAGCCAGAGACCAGCAATCGAAATTTGAGGGCAGATTTTGCCTTTTCATATGTGCCATTCGTGCCACACCAGCAGAGCAAAGATAGCAGATACCATATTCACACACACACCCCCCACACCCCGCCCCCCGCCAGTGCAAAGGCCCTACCCTAGCATGAGTAAGCCATACTCAAGTCCCAAATTACTGGGAGGCATTGTAACTAACACTTCCTCCTCCACAGAGCTGGATGGATGGCATTGTTCCTCAGATGCAGCATTGTGACCTTCTGGCCAGCTGAGCAAGCTCTTGAGAAGAGACTATGTCAGGCTGTCTACCACAGGGACCGCAGACAAGCTAGTGGAGGGAGAAACCAGGAGCCCAGTGATCTCTATCTGTGGGCACGTCAGGGGAAGGGAGGTATCCCCAGAGACTTGCCAGATGCCTTTGTCATGAGCAGATGTCTAATACCAGCCTGGATTAGTCCCAGCCAAGCTGCTGGCAGGACAGAGAGGGGTGACACACAAGAAATGCTGTCCCTGGCCTTCTCCTAGGTGAGAAGGCATGACAAACAGGGATTTCCCTGACTGCTCCAGAGGATACTTGATTCCTGTCTGAGCCATGTCTAGTGGTCTTCATAGCGAGCAGCACACTCAGAGAGATGGGACCACCACAAACTGAAGCATAGGAAGTTCCGTCTGAACATGAGGAAGAACTTCTTCCCTCTGAGGGTGATGGAGCCCTGGAACAGGCTGCCAAGGCAGGCTGTGGAGTCTCCTTCTCTGGAGATATTCCAGACCTGCCTGGACGTGGTGCTGTGAAGCCTGCTGTAGGTGACCCTGCTTCGGCAGGAGGGTTGGACTGGGTGACCCACAGAGGTCCCTTCCAAACCCCTACCATGCTGTGATTCTGTGATTCTGTGAACAGCACTTTCTGACTTTCCAGCCCAAACGATTCAGTGTCCTTGTACAGATGAGTCTACTGGAGAGGCTCTGGCCAGCCGGGAGGACAGGTTGTGCCTTGGATGGCAACAATATGTCTAAACAACCCAAGTTCCCCACCTCTCTTCACATGACTAGGAGCCCGAAAAGATGCCTCTTCAAGAAGCCTTGGCAAGAGATGGTGCCCATGGGCTAAAGCGGACAAGGTGGCACCCCAGGTGTGCACTGACACTGATATGACTCGGGTGAAGAGATCCTTGGTCAGGCTTGCCTGGAAGGGGAACTAGGGGTTGTAGGGGTGTGGGGGACAGATACTGGCTGCTCCAGTGTATGAAATAATTTCATCCTTCCTCTTCCCTTTCCCTGGGGAGCTGGGAAGGAAGGAAACCCTCTCATCTACGGTACGGCAAAGCCAGCCAAGGCATCCCCAGCCTAGCATAAAGACAAGCTCTGCTCTCATCACTTGTGAGATGCCAGAAGACGCCAAGGTGGAGCTGTGCTGGTCCTGGAGTCCGGCTCCAGGGTTTCCTGGACCATCCACCACGCTCCCCTTCTCCTGCCTGTTGGAGCCATCCTGCTGGCTCAGGGACCTCAGCACCAGCACAGTGTGCTGAGCATCGCAAAGATGCAGCTCCTACCAGCTCTATTCACTTTCTTAGGCAAAGCAAAACTGATGTGACTCATGATGCCGTGGGATATGGAAGCAAAGATTAAAATTATCTAATCAGGTATCAGGGTTTCAGTTCTGTGGTGCTGTGTATAACAAACAACTTTTTTGTGTTAATAGCCCGCCTTCTCCTTCGGGAATTGCAGGGTCTGGATTTGTTTGCGTTGTGTTTTTTGGGTTTGGGTGGGGGTTTTTGGAAGATTTCTTTCTCTTGGCACAGAGAAGAGATGATTAAAGTATTGGCTAAATCTGCAGTCTGTTTTGCCTCTTGTTGATGGGAAATCCCCAGCACACTGAGATGTTGTTATCGGTTTAATCTGGACTCTGCCAATATTTCCTCTGGAGCAGCCTGCTACTCCATCGGTGTGGGCATGAGCTAGCAATGCCGGTACTCACTGCTGCACGCCCTGCTCTGCGGGGCATCTCAGTCCCAGTGCCTGTGGTGGGATTCCCACCGGAGGGGCTTGTGGCTCAGAGCGGCCAGATGCAGAGAGGCCACCACGCAGTCCATGTGACAGGGACATGCTCTGACACCGAGCACGGCTCTACGGAAGGGCACTGTCAGCTCCAGACCCTGTAGGATGCTCTCACCTGGAGAACCTGCTACCTCCCCTTTTTAGGCATTCTGCAAGGAGGCATGGGGACATCCCTGTGCTAGCACTGACCACTGTCTCCAACAGTGACTTCAGAAGACACTGCTGGCCTGTTAACCCCATGATTAGCACTTACCCGGAACTTGGCATGCCAAGCACCACTGGGTGCCAAATGGCAAAGACCTGGAATTCATTAAACTCGAATTAGAGCATTAGTTTTGCACGCGCAGTTTCCAGCCACCTGATCCAAGAGAGGATGTGGATGCCAGAGCTTCCTGGTCACCTCTCAGCAGTCACTGGCATAAAAGCCCCTCATCTCATCTGTGAGTGACTGGAAGCTTCCCTGGTCCTACACAACTGGTAAGACCCAGCAAAGCACAGACTCTGGCCTGCCTCTCTGCTCCTACTCAGCCCATCTACCACCTCCTTGTCTTCTCTAGCATGTCCACCATGAGGTGCTTCTCACATACTCTTTAATCATGCACTCCAAGGACAGGAAACACCAAAACCCACAAGATCCTGCAGTTTGCAGCCTGCCAGTCTTGAGAGTACCTGAGGGGTGGGATACAGGAGGGCGAGACTTGGGGGGCTATGAGAAGACATGGTGCAGCCAGACCCCCTTCAGTGCTCCATTAAACAAAGTGCCACATACAGAAGACATTTGATGTTCCACAGCTCCTCTACAAGTGGTACCACTGAGGCTTGGTGAGGACAGAAGGCTGTTCTCAGTGAGCAATTATATCAACAGAGTTTAGGGCTTTGAGCATTAAAGGATATTAACCCAGGGAGGCAGTTTCTTGCCTTTCCAAAGATTTTTTCAGCCTGGTCCAAAAGTGAAATGTTAGATCAGGAGCCAGAAATGGAAGGGCTGGATATCTTGCTGCAGCAGCAGGAGCTGCTCTGTACTGCTGCAATACCAGGGAACTCCAAAATCCAGCCCGACTTTTTAGGATCTTGTTTCTGTTCCGCTTCAACCACCCTGCTGTGACACAGCCTGAGGCCTCTCTCTGCAAAGCTCCCAGGCGGCGAAAATATCTACGAACCCAGCTTCCAACAGACATTTATTTGTTTGGGTTGAAATCAATGCACATGAAACGGTGTCGCTCCCGCGTGCTGCGCACCTTTGCCATCAGTTAAAATACAGGCCAAATAGTATCGCATGACCAGGACAGCAGCCTGTCTCCTTCTCCACGACCAGCCACACAAACACAGCCAGCAAACACAGAATGAAACCTTGCCTGTCTGCCCCCGGCCATCCTCCCTGCCCGCCCAAGCACCGCTCAGCAGCTGAACTTTGGGTCTTGGGGCGTTGTAGCGTGGAGGTAGGGATGAATTAGGGGAGCAAGTTTTGAGTCAAGGGCTCTTCCTTGCCTTTGGCTCTGTCTGGGTCCAACCAGACAGACTGGCTTTGTTACTCACTCTTCCCAAGAAGACCCTGGGGAAGGTTACTCACTCTTCCCAAGAAGACCCTGGGGAAGGTCTGGACAGTGAGAGGGGCCTTCTAGGTCTTGAGCCTTTGGTCTGTGTGGGTGAAAGCAAACACTCATATTGCACCACATGCATGACTGCACAGTGACCAAGCAAAGCAAAGCATCCCCAGAACAGTTTCTGGCAGAGCAGGGAGTGAGTGGCCCAGTCTGTTCCATCAACTCCAGGATGGATGCTACCGATGAGGGCTGTCACCCCTGCTTGTACAACAGCTTGGACTATGTACTGCCCCTCACTCCATGATACAGGGCTGGCAAAGCAGAGAGGAGCTCTCTGTGACTTAATTTGACCCTGTGATCGACAGAGTGTTCCCTCCAGCCCACGCTGAATCTTCACGCAAGCAAGGAGAGCACCAGGAACTGGCAGGTGGTGGCTGTAGGATGCTGTAGGACATTAACAATAAGCAGCACAAAGTAAGCAGGCTTCAGACTGAGACCACTGAAGTCAACTCAGGTGACAAGAACCAAAGTGGAGTCAAGTTCGCTAGAGATGACCAGGTGTCATGTCAGCCCATTCGGGCCTTCCACTCTGGTCTGTGAGTGTGCAGAGGGATTGGTTTAGTCTGTGGACTTTTCTGGCTGCTGGTAAGATCCATATGGGGAGGACATTGCTCAGGAAGGACGAGCGGAAACCCCCTTGCAAAGGTTAGAAAACAGGTTCCTACACACTGGTTTTTCTGGCAGTGCTGATAAAGAAATGCAGGAGGAGCTTGGACGTGCTTACAGCATTGCACTGGGAAGGATCCCACCTGCACTGTGTTTTATAAGGATGAATGTGCTATTAGGTGCAATGGAAAGAGCCAAATGGGTTGTGACCATCTCACTGGCATGGGTATGTTGGACAACAACCCAGACAGGACCACCATCTCAAGACCCTCCAGCAAGCTGCAGCTGGACTGAGCTGGAAGAATCAGCCTTTTGGCCAGAGCCACGCAAATGCAAGGCCATCCCAGGACACCCAGTGAAGCCATATCAGCCTATGGGGCACAGGGGCAGGCGGGGTGGGAGAAGTGAGGGGCCTTCGCACCCAGCAAGAAAGGGAGACCCTCTCCTGCCACGATGGGCATTAGCAGCTCTGGCTGTGCCACCTCAACACGGGTGGATGCTCAGCAGGGACAACAGGAACTGAGACACTGAGTGACCTCAGGGTGCCATGAGTCTTTTGCACAAGACTTTATGTCTAGCTCATGGTGCCAAGCACAGAGGCTCTGGCCGGGGCACTGGAGTGCAGGACCGAATGCCCTCTTGGAAGTGAGAATGTCTCTCATCAGCTGTCTCTGCCCTCCCCTGCCACTTCTCCAGTCTCCTCTTTGGTTTTCATTTCCTTCTGCATGTTGCCCTCTTCTTCTGAATTTTTCTCCTTTTCTCTTTTGCTCTAATTTCCTCCTTTTTCTTGGAGCTGAAAAATGAATCCAGTAATAGTGAGGCGGGGAAAACAACTCATCTGCCTGTAGTTCAACACACCAGGTCTGTACTCCGGTGACATCATCACAAGAATTAGCCCTTCATTCAGCCGGCTCTGGGGACTGCCCTTCACACTTCACTCAGCTCTACCCAGAGCCATAGAGCACCTTGCAGTAAAAGTGATGCAAACACAAGGAAACCCAGACCAGAGATATTCCCCACCAAGGGTCCTCAGGAGACATCCCATAGAGACTCACAAGGTGGTACAAGGCTAAGGATGATACATCATCTGTGGCCACAGCATGTCTTGGATGGTGGAGCACAATGCTTTCTGAACATTAGTTCCCAGTGCTTTTTTTATCACTCTGTCCAGGTGAAGGACTGTACCAGTCCTCTTTGTCACGGACTTGCTTACTGCTGCTGCACACACCTCTTCCAAGCTGAGCTCAGGAGGAATTTGGTGTTTGTTGATGTCATGGAGGAGATGACCATTGATGTAGCACCAAGGACACATGCCATCATTCAAGCTTGCACCAGCCTGCTTGGTAAGTCTCTTCGGTGGTGGTGCTGCAGTGGGAAGCATGAACAATGACGGGAAGTTGAAACTCTCGGAGGAGAGCAGATTGTGGACTCTGGCTGGAGACCTGGGGAGGAAAGGCAAGAGAGAGGAAACCATGGGTTGCGACCTTGGGTTCCCCTTGGTGCCCCCATTCTCCAACGGTTAGAGAGCCAACCCTGCTTTATAGAGTGTCTAATGTCAATGGGACTCACTCTCAAGTGTGAGGCCACCTGCCACAATGGAAGTCTCCAGCAGTATTAAGGAGAAGATGTATCCTCCCACAGAGACTACAACCCACTGGACCTCCATTACCATCATAGTCCTCTTACAGAATGCTTGTCACACATGCTATCAGTCAGGACCTAGCACTCAGCTTTGGCCATGCTCATCACATACCGGGTGAAGCCCAGGCACAGAGGAAGGTGGGAGCTCAGTGGGCGGGTGGTTTCACCTCCTTGCCAGCTGCCCCATGATAAGCTGTAAGGTCTGGACTCAGATTTGGGGTGCTGGGGCACAGAATTTCACTTCAACTGTATTAAAGCACATCCTTATAGACATAACTTCATCTCAGCTGTGACTTGTTTCACCTGTGTCCTCACCACACTCTGGCAGGAGTGAGTTCAGCTCACCAACTATCACTACTTCAGCCTTTGCTCCATCCCATACCAAGCTGTTTAGGCCTTGCTTGACTTCTCTGCACCCTACAAACACCAATTTGGGCAGCATGTGCCGTGAAGCACTGTCACGCATAGGCATATGAGTAGGGAGGCAGCCTGAGCCAGGCAGAGGTGGTCCCGTGGGGATCCAACCACCCACCTCGGTGAGCCTGGTCACTTCAGCCTCCTCCCAGGATAAGGCAGGGGAGTCCATACCAGGCTGCACTGGCAAGAAGCAGCTCTCTATGGGTCTGCCACTCCCTCAGACTTCTACAAAGTGACAATGCTTAGAATGAGTTTATGATGTCCTGAACCACTGGTAAATGGGTGGGGCTGTCTGGTTGTCCCTCGGCAGCCAGAGGATGGTCCTGTACAACTGACACAGCCTGGCCCTTAGTATGCTCTGTTCTAAAAATAATGGGCACATCACTTTACGGTTGGCACCTATGGCTGTCAGCAGATGCCAGTGATTTAACCACAACCTGCTGAAAAAGAGCAGGCAGGAGAAGGTGTGTGAGGATCCTAAAGGACAGGAAGGTCTGATGGCTTCTCAGGTTTTCAAAGACGACATTACGAGAAGACGAAGTCGTTGGTGGTGTAAGTCCATGAGCACCAGGTGTGCATAGCAGTGATACTTTTGACCAACAGCTCCCTCCTGTACATGCTTACAAGGAGATGCCTGGGTGCCTGGGGTACGCTACCCGCAGCGTGCCTGGCCCTGCTCAGCCCTGCCCTCCATCTCTCTTCCCACCCATCTCCATCCCCTCGTCCTCCTCCCAGCCACAAACAATGCCGTTTTCCTTCCAGCCCCTCTCTCAGATCTCGGTGGGGCCCCGGCACTTTTCCCCGACGGCAGCCCCCCAGCGCAGGGCTGCAGCCTGGTGGTCCCTCACACCCCACCCCTGCAGCACCGGGAGCTGTGCGTGTCCCAGGCATCAGTGCTCACTTGGCCATTTCAGCACCCCAAGGAAGCCCCTCTTGCCCGACCCAGCTTCCCGGGATGTGTACACTACCTTGGTCATGTCCTGTGCAGAGGAGCTGGGGGCTAGCCTACATGATGGAGCAGGTGAAGCCACAGCACTCCTTGAGCAGCGTGAGGCCCGTTTTGGTCATGTACGGTGCGGAGGTTTGCTGTCCCCTGGAAGTCATTTTCTTCTCTTTGACAGGAGCTACGGAAAGAGGAACTCATGTCTGCCTGGTGATAAAGGCACAGGCCCATCGCTTCTTCTTAGAGCTCCTTTCCCTGTTAAGATGCTGACCCTCCTCACAGGATGCTCCTGCATCCAAGAGGCACACCACCATGTGTACCTTGTGGGTGTCCATAGGCAGGACACAGGCACAGGGACCCTGGGCTGGAAATGCCTCCCACCACACTGGGGAAGTGTTCATCCAACCATGATGGAGGCACAGGGAAGAGGGTGGCCTGCTGTCAGAGGCCATAAAGAGAGGAGGACTGGATGGATACCACAACTTGTGACCTCAGGTAATGATGTGATGAAATGTAAGAAGCTGGTTGGAAAGGGTCAGATGAAGTATATTAAACATAAAAGGACACCTACTCGTCCCCATTCTCATTGGACATGGTGGCTGGGAAATGCCAGAAGGGAAGCATAACATCTGTCCCGATTCAGGATGTTTCCACAATGTGATCTCAAGAACCACCATCCCCCGGCTGCCATTTCCCCACACCCTCCTCCAGCAACAGATGGCCTCCAGGTAAGCTAGCCCCATGCAGAGCAATGAAATCTTGGAGACAGAGTGCTTAGGAAAGTGGAGAAAGAGCCAAGGAGGTTCAACACAAAGTATAAAACTCATCAACCACCTACTTGCTTTCTGGAGGTAGCTTTTGGAGAGCTTACTTTGCAGGAACTCTGCCATTTCCTTGTCTTCTTCCCTTTCCCTATGATAAAAAGACTGGTTACCACTCAGGAAAGGGCCATCAAGGCATCCAGGAGCATCTGGCAAGGCACGATGCCGATCAGAGAACAGACTGCACTGTCCTCAGTACTAGGAATAAAATGCACCCAGCTACCTGAGCCTCTCAAACTCCACATCGTCCACCATGAAATCCCGTGTTTCCACCAGCTTATGTATCTGCTGTACCAGCTCCTCTTCCCTCTGCTTCTCCTCGTTGGACTTCTCGTTCTCTGCAGCACAGGGAACACATTTAACACACCAACAGGGGCCACCCCACCCATGCCAAGGCCAAGCTTCCTCGCTTCTGCTCAATCCAGGAGCAGATATGAGAGTGGGAGTAAGAGCCAACTCAAGGTAAGCACCTGGATCCAGAGACAGGCCGCTAAATAAGCAACAACCTCATCCCAAACCACCCTGGCTGGGAGGAGACAGGTCTGGTGTCATCAAACTTTGAATTTTTAACTTATCCCAAAATTTCATGGGGCTGAGCACTGCAAGATGCAACTGTGGGCTTTGCAGAGCAGAGAAAGGGCCCCTCAACAAGGTGGCCTTTTTGGTGGGAGACGACCATGGCTCCCCCGGCACCTTCACGCTGCACTGCTGATGAGGCCTGGTACTGGGTCTCAACTCCCCATCGTCCTTCAGCCAAGATGTGCTTAACCCACACTTCCCACGCTGACACACGCCCAACCAGTCTCAGCTGGCCCTGAGCTGGGTAGGGGTCCAGAGACCTCGAGCCAGGTCCAACATGTGGCTGAGGAACCGGCTGGGGGTTCAAGTGTGTAGGGAACTGTCAACCATCCCAGATGCCTTGGGAACACCTCACACCACCGTTTATACCATACGTACAGAGACATGAGAATCAATACGATCCACTAGTTTTGTAGCCTTATTCCCTTGCTGAACACAGTCTCTGTGATCCCATCTTGTACATCTGACCTCCCAAACCACTGTCAGCCCCATTCCCACCCCAGCGACAAGGATGACCACAAGTGTCTGCCAGGCTATTTTGAATGTGTCAGCCTTGGTTGCCATCTGAATCCCCAGACTGACCTACCTTGGACACAGTGGGACCCACTTGTGCCGCGCATCCTTGGGCAGTGAGTTAGTGAAGACCTGGAAAAACCCCACATCACTGTGAAGTCATGGCTTCTACAGATTGGTACATAATGGTAAGTGGGATATGTGAAGATGCTAGAGACAGGGCTAAGGAGTGTTAAATACAAATGAAGAGCTACCTTTAGGTGAAAACTATGAGTGTCTGTGCTGCAGCTATTTAACACCATTTCTGAATTCAACAGCCAGCTCCAAAATCAATCCAGCAGAGGATGGATCAATCTCCAGTCTTCCTTCAGCGAAATAAAAATGCAGCGAAATTCACAATATGGAGCACACCCCGTAGGCTGGGTCTCAGCAGTCACCTAAACTACATATTGATTTGTAGTTTAAAGTCTGCTCTATATTGATTACAGGAGCTCTTGCAGGGGTCTGAGTAGGAGGAGGAACTTCTCGTAATCATCATATCGTTAGAAACCTCCCCAGCAAGCAAAGGTTTTTCCTACAGTTATGGTCTTGGGCAGGGAATGAGCTTGAGCTTCCTGGCAGAGAAAGCTGATCTGGACTGAGGTCTGAACCACAGCTGCTGGTCTTCTACCAGCTCTGAGCCACAGCTGCTGGTCACCTGGCCGTGGGCACCATCTCTGTGCCACAGCTCCCATAGGAGCATTTTACAGTGTCATTTGGATGCCTCGCAAATCGGAAACCTCAGGCTGTGCACAAGCACACCAGCGATCTGGAGCTCATCAACCATCTGCATTCCTGAGTTGCAGCATGTCAGAGGTAACATCCCCGCTGTATGAACACCGCACGTTTTTTTTCCAACTTGCTGATGTCAGAGTCCATCATGACCACAATCTCTCTCTGAATTATTCAAGGCACCTCGGTCTGGTGAGATTGCAAGCCACAGGTCTGGCTGAGCTCTGAGTAAGCACTGACGTGTTTGCATCTTTATCCGAACTAAAGCCCGTTTTTATGAACGATCTGCCGCGACAGTCTCACAAGACCCGCAATTTGCAGGATTTTTCTGGCACAGTCTGATTTGAGCCAAGTTATACAGAAGACAAAAAGAGCAGCCCTGATGCAAACAACATTTTTGCTATCAGCTGAATCTGAGAATGCTGAAAAGGCTAGAAAAGACCAAAGCAGATGAAGGAAAGTCAGCCACATTTCTGCAGTTTCAGAAAAGGCCAAGTTTATCTCTGGTCCTGGGCCATCGTTTAGGTCAAGTCTTGTTTTATGAACTAGAACGTGTTTGAATTAAAAGCCCACATCAGATTCAGATTTACTTCACGCAAGCAGCTTGCGTTTTCACGGCAGAATGCTCCCCTCCCCTGTCTGAACCTCCCTCTGGGTGCCGCCAGGTTGTATTAAACTGATCAAGACCTGCATATCAAGCAGCGGCTGAGCTCTGACTGCGTGCTGAGGATTCACAAGCTCACACAGCACAGCGACACTATGGCGTTAGAAAGGGTCAAGGTTTCTTGCCACTTTTGGCTTTGAGATAACCTTGGGTACAGAGCTGATGAGCTGAGGTGCTGCTTTGGGAAACAGACGTGTGCGGCTGGTCCCTCGTCTGCACTCAGGCATTGCCCCCTGCTACACAATCCTTGGTCCTAGCGAGTGCAGCATCTTCAGAGAGATACTGCTGGTGGAAATAACTGAGGGCCAAATCTTAGTGCTTGGACGGGTACAACTAAGAGGGGCTATGTCTCCCACCTCGTTCCAAAAACACACATAAAGTCCTCACCAGGGGCGGAATGGGCATGTCCTAGGAGGAGGCATAGCCTAATGAACAGTGACGGACACAGCTTGTGGGGAAGCTTTTCTTGCTCATTCTGTTTCAAACCCTGAGCTGTTTGGTGTGTGCTTTCATTTCAATACATTGGCTGAGGGGGATCCTTTGGAGAAATGAGGTTTGGCCTTTCCTGTACTGTGAAGGGACAAGGGTGGCTCTGGCTGTGACAGGGACATGGAAGGTCACTGGTCATGGTCAGGGGGGCACAAAAGCAGCATTTCCTCCCAGCTGAAGTTTTCACATACGTTGCCCTGGCCTGTTTGCCTCTTTTCAAGATGCTGAATGGTGAATTCACCTAAATCAGGGACATCACTGACCCCCTTTGGCATGACATCACCCCAGCGCCCATCCTACCCTGGCTGCAGCCAGGAATCCTTTCCTGGCAGCTGCCACCATCTGCCCCGTCACCGACACACAGTTCCGACACAGCCACAGCTACTCCTGCACTTGAGGCCCTTGAAGGCATGTCCCCTCCTGCTACCTCCAAAGGGGCCCCTTCACGGTGTGGTCTGACAATGTCCCCTGGTTCGCCTCTCAATTTGTTTGGGGCTCCTTCTCGGTGTACGTGACAGGTCCCACTGTACCGGCGTTCATTACCACCTAACTCAGCTCCCGTCCTCCCCTTATACCAGACCGATGCTCCTCCTCAAAGGACTCATATTTCTTCTCCTTTTATTTTTCCTCTGCCCTTCAGCCCAGGCCTGGACAGGGACTCCCTGGCAGTCCTGCAAGCAGCAAAGCGCCCAGGAAAGATCTCAGGTCAGACCCAAGGAGCCATGCTTCTTGATGCTCACACCCTGCCTGCAGCAGCAGCGCCTTTAGGAGCATCCCAGGGTGGGAGCCGTTCAAGAGCTTCTTGTATCTGATGGATTTTAGCAGCAGGCTGCAGCGCTCTGAAGTTTTACAAAGCCTTACCTGGAAGGGCTATGAGTTTCTGAAGCTCCTTTTTCAGCCGGCTGATTTCTTTGCACAGCTGAATGTCATCCATCCTGCAAAGACACAAACGAAACCGCTGAGGGAAAGACTGGCAGAGCAAAAGTTCAAAGCCTCCAGAGCAACACCCAGCCAACACCAGAAGGCAATGCACTCAGTGCCTGCGGTGGGGAGCACAGATCTATCTGCCTTCCCACGGGAAACAGCAGCCCACTTCATCTCAGAGCTTTTGTTGGAGCTATATGGGTTGTGTCACTGGTTGTTGGCAATGAAAAAGTTTCATCACTCTACTGTCAATGAACCTTTATTAAAACCCGGCACATCCACCATGCGATAGAAGCTAGGTTTCTTCTTCTCCCAAAAAATTACCCCTAAACACCAAAATCCAAAAACAAATTGAAGCTGCTGCCACATAAAAAGATCTGATATTTCTATACTGCCTTTCTCCAGAATCAAAAAAAGGTAGAAAAATGAAACACCATGGGGGAGGTGGGAGCTGGAAATGTGCAAACTTTGCAGGTGTCCGCTGAGAAACCAGGTCACTTCAACAGGAGGAAAGGAGCCTGCCGAAGCCAGAGGCAATGAAATCATGTGGCTCAAACCACACGACAGCAGCAAGATGCCAGTCAGGACAGGCTCAACTCAAACGTTGGCAGCAGCTGATGATGGAGCAAACAGGGGATGTGTGGCTGTAGCCATGCTGGAGGCAGTTTGATGATGTCTCAGAGGCACCACAGACACTCAGCCCCCTCCATGGGTCTACCACCTCAAGTGCTGCTTGCTGCTCACTAGGGCTGGTAGAGAAAACTTAAACCAATTTATTTATTGATTTATTTTAAAAAATCACTTGCCTATGCCCTTGCTAAAGCCCTGCTTGGACAAGTCCAAGGAATGATGGTGTCTGGCCGTGATAAGCATCAGTGCTTCAGTTTGAAGAGCTTTATGCACTGATCCACGGTGAGGGAAACCCCAAAAGCAGACAGTGCTCATAACTGAGACCTTTCTCCACCAAGAACCAAGCCATCCTTGAGGATGTCCCCTGGGTAGGTGACACCACAGACGACAAGACACAACTCCAGTAACCCCCAGAGCTGCCTCTGGTCTGCCTGCCGTGCTCCCTACCTCCCAGCCTTTCTCATGCCAGCAGCCTCGGCACAGTCCAGCCAGCCAGCAGCCAGCAAAGCACCATTTCCTTGGCATGAAGATACCCAGGAACCGAACTCCCTGACCGAGGATTTTCGCTACTGGCTCATTTGAAAAGAATTTTTTAAAGACCCTGCACCCTGTCGCAAGGCACTGAATGTCCTGATCAGGGCTGGACTTTGAGGTGGGATCTGGGATGCTTCTCTTCTTTCTCCACGCTTACCTTGGTGTGGCTGAGCCACTGACCAAACCATATGGTGTCTCCCCACCTCTTGTTACCTGGCCTGACGCTAAAAGAAAGTGTCTCCATCCAAAACCCAGCTCCAAATTTTCCCACGCCCCCAGGACCAGAAATTGCTCAGCTGGTGCATCCACGAAGCAACCCCTTCTTTGACACGAGTCCTCATGCTCTCAATACACATCTTCCAAGAGCCTGAAGCCAGCAAAGGCACCAGAAGCCCCAAGGCAGAGGGTCTGGGGTCAGGAAGCACATTCAAACGGTGCTGAGCAGCTCCACCAGCAGAAGTGGGGGTTCCAGTCATCACCCTGAGGTAGATGTGGACCCTCTGACCAGAAGCATTTCCTTATCACCGTGCAACTAATCCACTGATATCCTAGGAACACCTGTATCTAAGGGCTCCCCAGATCTCAGAGACTTGTGACTGCAGCCCTGGCTGTTTCAGACAACAGATGTGGGCACTGAACCATGAGCAGTCTGTGCTGGGAAAATATCTGGTGCCACAAACCTCTCAGCTGGAGACCAGATGTGTCCATACAGGATTTGGTCCTGTGCTGCTCTGTGCACGGTGCCTTGCCTACATGGGGTAGGATGAGAAGCATTTGCCCATTAAACGTCCTGTTAAGTGACTGGTTTCATGAAGAAGCTGGTAAGCACCAACACCGCAGGGCACAGTGGTCGACCCATCTGGACTGAGCCTCCAAGAGCAGCAGCATATCCAAACGTTGACTACAAGCAATCAGCCAACCCATTTTCCACATAGACAAAGGCACCATACATCGTCCTAAGCCCTACCAAGCACCCCAGCATCTTAGCACAAGGTCATCCAAGCCTTCGATGCAGAAGGACTCCCTGGATGCTTTGCAGGGCACACGGGGAATCGTCCCACCAGGAAGAGCACAGCTGAGATTTCTAGCAGGCTCCGTGGCCATGTGTGATGAGAAACCCAAATACACGATCTGTGCCTACAGATAATACATGACTGACTCACGAGCTGGTGCCACCTTCAACAGATGTGCCTTTGGTTCCCTTTGAAGTGTGCGTTACTAAAAGCCCTGTCTGAATCTTCAATAATCCTGCTGGCCCTTCCACTGACTCACGCCGTCCACCCCTTCTGGGATGAGTCATATCACCTGGAGCTACTGGAAGATGCAGCTTTGTCAGCTGAGCCGAGAACACCAGGAATATTAATTACAGGAGGGAAAATAGACTGACAAAGAGGGACCCTGTGAGATATTGCTGTAGGAAAAGAACATCCCAGGTGGGGGAGAAGACTTCCTCTTGGCTTTGTTAGATTTTTGCTCCATCTGACAGTGTCTTCACTTGTTTGGACACCGCACTGAGCAGGTCCACTGACGCTGATGTCTGGGAGCTGCACGTGGACAGGGAGGTCTGTTTGTCCTTTTATTGCCTGCTCGTAGTCCTGTGGTGGCTCAGCCCTGAGCTTGTACGAAGAGCATGAGTGGGGAGGTCTGCATGGGACACGTGGGCAACAGGCTGATTGATGGTGACACACTTATGACTGCTAAAATCAACAGACAAATGATAACTGAAATATTATTAAAATGAAATTGGAATTTAATTCTGCAAAAACTGATAATGAGAATCATAAATGGGCAACAATAAAAATTCTCATTTCAATAAAGCTTGGGAGAGATTGCAAAGACAAGCACTCAGGAGGCTGCTGCTGGAGCTGAGATTACTTCTGCCACTGGTGACAAAGCTTCTTACAGCACCAGCCGCAGCCGGGCCACCCCTGTCCGGCCCCACGGAGCAGATCTGAGTGCTGAGCAGGTGAGGTGCAGGGCCCAACCTCCCACGGGAATTTCAGACCTTTCTTTTTGTCCTGCAAGAGGAGGAATATTGGGAGTTTCACTGTTTTCCACAGCATGGACATCTCAGAAATGCTGGAAGGTTTTAGTTTGACATTTCCAACAAGAAGAAAATACCCATGGCTACTGATGACCGGATGGGTCGCTCCTGCGTTTGGCAGCGCATCAGTGGAGCTGTGCATCGCCCTGAGCCCCACAGCCCAACCCATCCTGAACATCACTTCTTCTTCTTCCACTGGGAAAAAAGCCCCTTTCAGACCCAGGTCCCCAACCTTTTGAACCCTGTCCTGCCAAACCCAGGTCTGGGGATCCCTCTTCTCCAGCAGCGATGCTGAGGGAAGCCCTGGGCTTTCCCTGCCTTGCAGAGCCGAGCTTCTCCCCGCCGCTGCGTTCCCCACAGGACCTCCAAACCACTCAGATACATAATCCTGCCCTTTCCACACTTCCAAGCGATCATTTTCGCATCTGTACCCACCCCAGTATGTGGCTTCTGCTGGTGATTTCTTTTTATTTTCCATGTGCAAGCCAAGGAAGAAAACAAATAAAGGGATAAGAAAAAGCAAGAGGTGTTAAGCCTGTGAGATTTAGGTACCGGTTGCCATGGAAAGCATTTAAGAACTGCACCTTTTATGATGTCCAAAAATCCTTTTCAACAATATATTCAGGGGGAACTGTGCCTCAAAGGGGTCATCACTCCAAATCTGAGCCTCTAAGCCGCATTCCAGCTCACAGCTTCCCCAGGCAGCAGATTTACACAGGCATTTCCAGGCTCTGGTGATCCCTGTAGCGCAGGTACCAGTGGGGACCCAGACACACTAAAAAAGCAGCACATCAAGTGCTGCAGCCCAGTAAATACGATTTTTGCCATTTCCAGTAAAAGACCCCAGGCTTTGTGTTGACCTGACAGCGTGGAATCTCAGGACTAGGCTGACTACAGCAATTTCAGAGTATTAAAAAGCTTGATCAACCCAGACTATGAACGCTAGTCAGTCCTTTTCCTCCCAGATATACCCATGGAAAATGTTTTTTATCACCCTGAGTGCTGGTTGGTGCCACTTCAACCCAGTGCCTATTTGATTGCCTTAAACGTGAAAGGCCTCTGGATTTTTACTCAAAAACTGCTTTGATTATTGAAATGGACCCTGGAGAAGACCTTTCCCTCTGCATCTGGCTGCAAAGGCTGTGCTGGGCGTGGAGAGCAGGGTCTGGTGTGGAGATCTGCATCAGGCACTGATGCCGGTCCAGCCCTGATGCATCCCCATGTCCCCTGGCAGCCAGGGGATGGGTGAGCAAAGGAGGAGCCGGGTGGATGTGCAATACTGCAACACCGAGAGAGTCAACTGCGGTCGTGTGGCTGCCCAGCAGCCGGGGATCTGCGTGCTGGGGCAACGCACCAGCTCCAGAGCGCAGCAAGGAGCCACTGAGCCTCAGGTCCCTTCCCAAGGCCAGCCCAAGAGCCGTGACCTGAGGAAGACCGAAGAGCACGGACCCACGGGAAAGACGGGGTGCTTGTAGTTGGTGTGAAACATCTTAGTGTGGTGAAACCCGTGCCATAAACTGCATAGTTCAAAATGTCACGTCATCAGTGGCTGCTTTGCAAGAGGAGCCCCTTCCAAGAGCAAAGCCAGAGCAGCGGGAGAGGCTGCGCTTCCACGTGGAAAATGAGGTGGAAAGCAGCCTCAGCTCTGCTCACCCCCAGGGATGATCTGTGTTTGATTGGGCAGGCAGAAAACGCTGGGGGGACCCTGAGAAGGGGGGCCAGCACGGGAGGAGGCAGGTACTCACATGTACCGCAGCTCCGACTCCCTCCTCACCAGGATCTCCCTGATCCTCTCGATTTTGAAGAGTTCCCCTTCAATGTCGTCGATGGTGGTGGTGGAGTCGGCCATGGAAACAACCTCATCCTCTGCAGATGAAACAGGAGCCACGTTAGCCAGCAGGAGATGTTAAACACGTGCTGAGGACAACGGGGAGCACAGGGCTGTCACGGGGAGCCCCCCCTGCAAACACCAGACCAGCATCACCACTAAGAATGTGCAGTTTTAAACTCATTTTCAGGCCTCGTGCTACCTTGCTGAGTGCTGCCAGAGGAGACAGCCCAACAGGCACTTGGAATGTCACCAACATGTACAAGGGCATCGAGCTGCCGGCGGCTGTGTTTCGCCTTGATTTATGCTTTGTGTGAGGCTGGGCACTGGAACAGGGCTGCTCGTTGCTGCGTTAGCATCAGAGCTGGTCGGGCTTGCTGAGCGCAGCTCCAAACACGCCTGCAATATGCATGAAGTGTCTGCGTGAAAGAAGACCTCAGAGGCCAGCAGGCCACCTCGTCTGAGCTCGCAGCTCTCCGAGCCTTAGAAACAAGCATCATTTCACCTGCTTGTGCTGGCTTTGCAGCGCACCCTGCTCACACCGATGTTGTGGCAGGCTCAGCACTGCTGAGAAAGCCCCAAATTTCCAGGGATCTTCCCCTCTGCTGAACAGCAGGAGGTCAAGGGAGCTAAATACTGATGGAGGGAAGGGCAGGAATATCTCTCTCTTCTTCCAGAACCACGTAAGCCTCAGGCATTGTCAGCACATGGACCAAGGACCCAGAGACATGAGCCTGTCCTCCAGTATGTGCCAGGACCAAACACTGGACCCACACAGCTCAGAGGGGCATCCTAAGGAGTCGTGGAGTCCCCTCTACTCTGCCCTAGTGAGGCCCCATCTGGAGTACTGTGTCCAGTTCTGGGCTCCCCACTTCAAGAAAGATGAGGAGCTACTGGAGAGAGTCCAGCGGAGGGCTACAAGGATGGTGAGGGGACTGGAGCATC
>Ga0065711_1004149_pt1 | contig 27004 bp, 19 predicted proteins | sample Hoacrofraction12_FD_59098 | JGI IMG/M metagenome (GOLD analysis project Ga0065711, IMG submission 59098) | Hoatzin crop microbial communities from Cojedes, Venezuela - Epithelial fraction 12 v2 (version 2) | ecosystem: Host-associated > Birds > Digestive system > Esophagus > Crop | place... | reverse complement strand
TGGACAAGGTCCTGTGCAGCCTGCTGTAGGTGACCCTGCTTCAGCAGGAGGGTTGGACTAGATGACCCACAGAGGTCCCTTCCAACCCCTACTATTCTGTGATTCTGTGATTCTGTGATTCTGTCAGTCAATCTGTCACTCATTTTTTAGGCAGGACAGTAGCAGAGGTTAGAATCAAATTATTTTTAATGCTCGCTGACAGAGCCAGATTGGATCCTATCTCCTTTTGGAAGTGGAAGCATAAAGGTGATACAGTGAAATGCTCTCAAAACAGGCAGAGGAAGTCGTCCTTTGCCTTTGTAGCCCTAATTGTGTCATTTCTCCTCCCTTTCCGGCAGATTCATAAACGTAATTAGATACCCATAAAATCTCAGCTCTGAGGCATGGGAATCTCTTCTGCTGCACCTGCTGAGACCTCACTGAAGCCATTCATTCTTATTTGCAGCTTTGTCGGGAGACATCACTCTCGGAGAGTCAGAAATCCTTATCTTTATGTATAACAACACCTCATATGCTTCACATTTGATTTTCTCACTGTTCGTTTGCTGCGGGTCCTCAGCGCAACTTCTGCCTGTGCGTGTACTCCATTGGCAGTTCACTGGTTTGTCTCCACCAGCACAGCGCCATGTTTTAGCATCAGGACAGGCTGAAGAGTTTTGAGTAATCATTTCACAGCACTCTTAAATAATTTCAAATCATGTCAAATGATGAAAAATCATTTCAAATCATGTCAGACTGTTTTAGTGCTTACTTTCTGCAAGGAGCCTGCCTAGCAAATTTTCCTGCAGGAATATTTCTAGTCTCAACACATTTTATACATTTTAACTCAATTTTCAGCAGGGAAAAAAAGATGTATTTTACTTATGAAATGCGTAACATGGTAACGGATGTAAAATAAAATCTTTGTAAAGACAGTTCTGTCTGCACGTGCCATTTGAGTTGGCAGATGAATGTTGATACTTGGTAGGGGAAGATGTAGTTTAAACCAGCCTATTAATTTCCGCAGTAATGATACATTGACTTGTCTTCACCTGAATTTTTATCTGGTGTTACTTCCCACAGTCCAGATAAGAAGGTTGTTTTTGTTTTCTTCTCTTTCCCTCTGAAACTAGGACCTTATATTCTCCTTCTAGAGTTTTCTGAGGCCATGCAGTACATCAACAGCAAAGTTAGGTCTTATTCTTCTTGATTTCTTCCAGAATATCCACCAGATTTGCTCAACGCGTACCAAAACAGGCAGCTCCTCCTTTGAAGAGATCTTACTGTAATCTTCTGGCCTTCAGCAAAGCGTCCTGTTAGCCTGCACACTGCGAAAGATGGTGAATGTCGAATTTTTCAAATGCAGGTTTTGTCACCTAAATTAATGTTAATGAGTAAATATGTATACTGTCGGAGCTAGCAGGATGCAGTTTGCTTTTGTTATCTGCTGTGATGATAGGTAAGGGGTGTAATTCAGTTGCATACACATATGTGTCTGTTGCCATGTGAGGCTCCGCAGGATGCCTCTCTTGGCCTCCAGTGACCTCTCCGTAAGGGAATAGGTTTGTGCTCCCGTGCCGTATCTGCCACCCTTGGGAGGGTGTCACCTGTACCCTAGAGCATTAAGACCACGTGACTAGTACCAGTGTTCAGATTTGCAAAAATCTTTCTGGGAAGCAGATCAGAAACTGCCAAAAAAATCCATGCTTTCCTATATTGTACAGCAAGTTGTGTATGCTGGAGAGTGATCAAGTCATCAGCTGGTGGCAGATGGTTTCCCTGACTCCTGGAACCACAGTGACCACTGTTCTGTGCAGTGCTCCCAGTCACTGTGCTTGCTTCCCGCTCTCTTCCCCTTGTATTTCTTTGCCTGGCACTCTTTCATAAAGGCTGCTGACTCCAAAACAGCAAAAGTGTTCCATGCAGGAGCAGCATGCTTATGTCAGGGAAACTGTGTCCACGTTGGAAGTAGTGACTCCGCGTGATGATTTTGGCAGACTGAGGCTAAAATACTCAACACCTTTGAGACTGTCATTGTCCTTGTGTAATCCATGTGGTTGCTGATTTTATTGCAATTATGACACAGAATCAAATCTCTGATTTTGCACAAGGAAAGGTGCAAATATAAATCGCTTATAATAAGCAATGAGGGGTCAGGAATTTGCCTTGGGACTAATTGCTCAGCTTTAAGTATATCCCTGAAAATTCTGGTTTTCAGTTCCAGATCGTACATCTCCAAGAAGTGTGACTGCTGCCTGTCAACACCACAGAGCCAGGGGAAATCTTGTTTTCCCTTCTATCCTGTTACTCAGCAAAGGGCTAGTCATAACTGCCCAAAATAACTGTGACTTTATAATGTAAGGCCTTCACTATGCCTTGCCATCCATCTCTCTTTCTGGCTTATTTAATTATTTCCTTTTCTGCCTTCTTTCTACTTGTTCCAGCATACTGATTTTAAGTGGCAGTGTCTAGGTCTACACATACGTGTAAAACAAAAAACACTTCAGGCTTTTTGCTTTTTTTTTTTTAAGTGAATGAGAAAATGGACAATTACCACATTTAAAACAATTATTGGAAGCAAAAACCCCCAGCGAGATAAACCAAAAAAACCCAAACACTGCTAATCATTTCTTGCTACCAGCACCATTATTCATCTTTGACCATATTGGCAGAGAAAAGCAAATGGTACTAACTCTCCTCAAGGAAACAGAACTGGAAAAATACAGCCCTGGAGGTCAGACGACTTTTCAAGAAGGATGTCAAAGGCAAACTACAGCAGCTAGTCTCATTGCTCTATTGTGTGCTCTGCAACAGAGCACAAAGCTTGACTTTAATTCCATTTCAAAACAAAACAAAAATCATTATTTCTTTGGAATTTAAAAGAAATTTCCTTTTCTATAGGAAATATCACGATGTATTTCATTTTCATACGTAATTTGTATGCTCAAAATTTCAAAATTACCATGGAACAGAAATATGGAGTGTTTTATCATTGCTAGTCATCAAACATACAGGTGTTCATTGACAGACACAGAACTGACCTGAGTTTCAGGAATGAGAAAGTTGCAGGCAGGACATATTGATATATTTTGATACCCCACCTTACAGCAGCAGAGACCGATAAATTGCTGCATTGTCCTGGATATTTCTAAGATTAAAAAAGCACAAAGAGTAACAATTTCAAAGCCCAGAGCAACTTTGCCTTGTTCAGCACATGAGATATTCTCCCTTTCATAAATTTTCACCATGGTTTCTATAATATGGCTAAACTTTCCCCACTGAGACAGCAAACGACTAGATTAGCATTTGGGCTGCAGTCTAGATTACTATATTAGGGATGTTACAATGCAATGTATTTGCTGCTACACCAAAACTGTTTTTTTTTCCTTTCTGTTTGGTTGGCGTGGTTCTAGAAAGATAACTTGAAAACAACAAGATACAATATATTCTTGAATGTAAAACTTACTTTAACTTCACTATAATCCTAGTTCGAGCAGCTCTCAGACTGAGCATCCGATGGGAACAATAAGAAGCTATACGGCGATGCATATTCCTCAGCCTACAGAGGGAAAGAGAAACTGGAAATGTGTACTCTTTAAAGGTAAAATCCACAGAGGGAAGTATTAACATTTACATTATTCTAGTGCCCTTTAGTTGAGATCCAAATTTATCTTACTAAAATACCATCTTTAGGCAATCTATTCGCTCCACAAGTCTGAAAGTGCTGTTTTGTATGCCCAATACAACATTGTTTAGACATTAACGTTCACAACAATGTCAAAAAGTGATGACATGGTTATTATCTGACACATTTTTAGTCTTCTTTCTCTCAAAGTTGGAGTCACACTAGAAAAATCAAGTTGGCACTTGGGTGTGGTCTGTTTCACTCAGTATCCAAATGCCAAATGATAAACTTCACATAATGTCAACTTTATGCAGCTCAACTCAGCATAACTGGCTTTTGCAAAAAAATTTCTTGAAGGTACATAGCAACACATCTTCCTTCCAGATAAAGACAGCATTAATAACAATTAACATCCATCACTGATATAACATAGTACTCTAAATGTGGATCGACATTTCAGTGCTCCAGTGAATTCTGATTTGCCTCTGGGGTGCTGCCATGACTGTGGATCTGGAGCTCTTCCCTTGGGACAGGAGCTTCTGTGCTGCCAAGTGGCCAGCCATCCACTACATCCATTCATCTTTTGCTACAGCATTGCCCAAATGTGCCAACAAATAATTTATCTTAATGAATGGTGTCTGCACTTGAAAACTCCGATAAAATGAATTTAACCATTGAGCTCTTCTCGGTTGTAAAACGAAGTCATTAATTTAGTCACCGCATTAGATGATGTTTTGCACTCTCTGAAATCAGGTTTCATACTTCTTTCTGCCTCAAAACTTCGTATTTCATTTAGTACTCTAGATGCTCTACCAATTTGACAATGCCAATGCATCATTCATGCTCTGTGAGCTTCACTTGAGATTGCCTTATTTCCTTAGCTTGGCATAGTCTAGTTGCTTCATTAAGTGCCTTTCAGTGTTCAAAACTAGGTCTCAGCATGGACCTAACTCTCCACCCTGCAAACTGGCCTGAGGTCAAGGAGCTGATCACTCTTCTTTGTGTTTAAACATTTTGTCTCTAAAATCCTTTCACAAAGAGATTTCCTTCTCGTATGTTATTAAAAGCAGCACGGTGGTCTGGAGATTGGCTTCCCCCAGCTGCAGGGAAATTACCAGGTCCAATGTCATAGTCACGGTTGATGGCTGCAAGAACTGAAGCCCCTGCTACCCACGGTGTTGGATGAAAGCCTACAATTCTATGTTTGGCATCCCTGAGGGCAGATGTCAACAGTTGGCCCTTCCACCCTGCTCCTCCTCTTGAACTCACTGACTCCTTTAGCCCATTGTTTCCATCCCCCAATTGAGCTGGCGTCAGGGATTCATCGGGAGAGCCCCTAGCCCAGCTCTGCTTCCCTGGCCCTGGTGGGAACCAGCCCGGAGAGCTGATGCAGCCTCTCAAGGTGGAGTCGAGAGGCTGCCTCTCACAGTCACCTTGGATGGCCAAGGGTTCACTAGAAACGCAGGCTGGTAACCAGGGAAAAGGTGCTATGGAAAAGTGTGTTTCTTCACAGCAGCGAGTGCTGCCTACTGCAAAGGCCAGTCTTGCTGCTGACCCTCCTGTAGTATCACCTGTGTCCTATACAGTCTTTCTTTCCTTGGGCTTGGGTAGATACAGAAGGAGATCAGAAAGGAGACTGCAGAGCAGCAGCATGGGGAAATGACAGTGACTAGCAGTGCGTGCAGAGCTGGAGTCCAGGGGTTACGGGAACACAGTGGCTTTCGCTGTGCCTGACAGGTCCCCCACGCAAGAAAATGAAATCTCTCCCGATCTCTCCCCACTCTGAAAATAATAACCTTGCTCAGGAGGAAGCTTGCTGCTTGTGCTTGAGAGACAGGAGACACAATATTACCATCACATTCATTCTTTATCTCTCCATGACTTGAATATATTTAAATCCCAAGTGATTAGAATGAAGAAGAGCAGGGAGGAAAGATTGTTTAAGGCGACTTAAAAAAAACCCCAACAACTTCTCTTAAATTCAGATACTTTGAAGGAAAGATAAAAATCTCATCTTATCCTCTCCACAGCCACTGTTCTCCAGAGCTTACTGGGAAAATCATGTGGTAGCAGGAAGGTGACTGCTGATTCACATGACCTTGCCAAGATGCAAAGCAGGAGGTCATAAACTGTTTCCCTGGTGCCTGTATGAAAAATTTTATCCCACTATTTGTTTCCATTTCATTAGTCAGGGAAAAAAATGGGTGGCCAAATCTTCACATGCTCTTTTCTCTGGTTTCCATAACATATCCCTGCTTATTGGTATGCTTCTCTCTCCAGAGTCTAGAAAGAGAGTGGAATAGAAACAGTAGGTGAGGGATGAAAGTATTCCTGAAAGGGTAAATGCAACAGTCAAAACCATCTTCTGAATGTTCTTCTCTTTTGAAACTAGTAGCCAAAAGAAGTTTTAAACGGACCTTCTCCCCACCTCTCTCCATCTTGCCGATGAAGACTGGAAAAAGGAAAAAGTAGTCTGAGGTCTGTGACCTCAGGTGACCTGTTCTGCTCTGAATAAGAGTCTCCTGGAATACGTCCACACTGTTTCATCAGAGGATCCTTGTCCTCTGCTTTTCCGTATTGCATACAAGATTTTTCACTCCCTGGGTGACAGCTGAGACAATTGGTTTCCTTCAGAAGAAAGGTAGGGTGCAACTGGCAGAATCGTTTTCTTCAGCTCCTTTCCTGTTAGCAAGACCGGCCATGATCCAGAACAAGTTTGGTTTCCTCCTCCAGCACCCTCCTTGTAGATACGCGTGGCCTGACATCTGCCCTGCCATACATCAGGATACACAACATACCTTTTAACATTCTGTGAAGAGACGTCACTGCTGACGGCATCACCACCCATTCATCACTATGGACACAGGACTGCTGACATGCTGGCATCATCTTATGATGTGGCATAGACACCATCCATGGTTGGCTTTGATACTGTCTTCCATATTTGACCCTCAGCAGGGCTCTTGAGTATTTCTTCTCTTGATTTTGCTCAGAAGGTCTTTTTCTGTCTCGTTCACACACTGATTCCCTTTGAGTATAGATAGACTACACTGTGAATCACAATTTCCATTCCATAGGAACTGATTATATTTTATCAATTTTTTTGAAAAAAATATTGTGGAAAGTTGATACACTTTTTTTTAACATTTTTGACTGAAATGAGTAGTGTTGATGTTCCCAAATTAGAATGTTTCATTTGCTGAACTCAGTTGAGACTTTATTTGAAGTCAATTCAAAATGAACATACCTCTGCCAACGGTGCTGCAGGTCCTTAGTTTGGCACCTGCTGTGGGACGAAGCTGCAGTGACCTAGGGGAAACACAGGGTGAGATAAAGGAGCTTGGTCTGTAAAGGAGGATGAGAAGTAAGTCGTGTGATTTCTGACATAACAGGATTTGAAGCGTTCAAGTAGAACATATTTCTGAACAGATCGTTATGGCCCATAGGTGTTCTGTCAGGGAGGCAGGATGCATTGGCATGGTAGAGGCAAAGGAATGGGACATTCCCCCTGGGAGGAGCAGTGCTGAGTCTCTAACAGTGAAACCTTTTGCAGCAGCTTGGCATGTGTCTTGTTCAAAGAGGCATCCATAGCAAACTTTAAGGAAGACAAGAGAAGTTCATGGTGTGCAAGAAGAAAGACAAGAAAAACAATGCTACAAATAGCATTGATGGTGAGCCTGCTCTTCATCATCTGTTGCCAGTTCTGATGGAAAAAAGGACTTGCAGACAGCAGGAGAGTAGCTGATTTGCTGGCTGCTTCTCCCAGGTCCTTCTTCTCCAGCTACTGAACATACTGATTCCAAGTACTTACGCGCTAGGTAGGGTGCTGAAACATTAACTCACTCTTTCTCTCCTTCCATCTGATTTGGGTACTATAATCCTATGTAGCAAGTACACAGATTTATTAGTATGTTTATGAGGCTGCAAGCATATGATAGAAAATATATGAGCTCAGTTAATACGGTAGACTAGCAGCTTATTTTATGATTATTTCTATTAAATTGATATCAGTGAGGTCTGTCTTTATTTTCTCTGTACAACAGAGTGAAACTGTAGTGCAATTTGCCATATATTAAAACCAGATATATATGCCCAGCATGTGAGGAGTGTGTACAGTTAAAGCATACCATTCATTATGTTAACTATACAATCTAGAGACAGAGCTACGCAGGAAGAAGAGGTTGAGGCATGCTGGTCGGCTAACTTCATTACATAAAAAACTTCAGGAAGGCGACCAAACCATCCCTCCACCTACACATATTAAGACTTCTTTTAAAGACTTAAGACAGACTTTAAGACCTAAGACAGTTCTTTCTCACTTGATGTAATTCACTCTTTTTGTCAGGGAAAATTAAGTCTCGAGACTAAAGGAGGGGAAAAATGGAATAAAGTGTTTATGTAAGTAGAGGGGTTGGAGGATGTAACAGCTCTCTCGACACTATTGCAGGTTCTGTGTTTGCTGTAACAGGGCTGCTCAGTGTGCACAACTTCGGTTAATAACTTGTCCAGAGCAGTGCAAAGACTGACTATCCTATAAAACATTCGGACTATTTTTCCTGCCGTTCCAAAAGGAAAAACAGCTTCTGAAAGTTTCTGCAGGCATTTTCACGTCACTAGTACCACGCTTATTTCTGAAATTTTTAAAACTAAGCTGAGCCAGGGATTTCACGCTTTGAAGTTCCTTCCCTGGCCACAATACCTAGGACATCTAAGGTGTCCAACACCCAGTCCAAAAGTTTATCTACAATGATAGATCATAAGTTTTGTTCATGGGGTAGTTCAGAGTATTAAGCCAGAAAGAAACAACTCTGATGGATGCTTCATAACAGAAACTAAAAGTAATTTCAAATCTATCTTTGTTTAAAGTAGAGCGTATGCTCAAAAAAAATCCAATTCTGTCAACCAAACTGTGCAGAGATCATTGGTAAAAATATTGGATGACAGCACCTTGCTGTGCAGATTGTAACTGGTTTGTTAGTAAGCCTGAAGTATGTCAAGTACATTGCCACAGATGGGAAATAAGGGAGAACTAGTGGCACATATTGCACCAAAAAACCCAACAAACCACAAACCAAAAAAATCCCAGAAACTAACTCCAAATTTTCTAAACATACTTTGATGAGAAACACCCTTGTCTCTGCCTTCTCCCTACGCTTATCATGGAGCTCAAAGCTTTAACCTCACTAAACACCAGAAATGGTTTCTCCTCTACCCAAAAGCTGAAGTGGCCGTTAGACTGAAGGGCTGAGTTCCCAAAATGTGTTCTTCAAGCATCCCGCAGTGAAGTTTAAGCCTGTGGGAAGCCTGTCTTGTGGCAGCATGGACACATGTCCTCCAAGGTCTGGGAAAGAAAGCAGTGGGGGGAGAACAGGGAGTTAGGAGAGAAGGCAAGTTTCTTTGAGACAACCAGCCAGGGTAAATCAACTGATCACGAGCAGGGTAAAGCAATGGACTCCTACAGAGTAAGCTGATTTGCTGTATAACTGTCATATGCAGAAGGCACTACGTGTTTTAGCATGCAGGGTACAGTTATCGTAAGAAAAGTGTGCCATCTTGTGGGAAAACAGGGAAAATAGCAAACCGTGGCTTCACATCTATTTTACACGCATTACGCAAAACGAAGGGCAGGTGCCTCCACGAACAAATGTTTGAGGGAATGTTCAGAAGGTCGCTATGCAAAGGGAAGTCCCCAGCCTGAACACTGGAGGACCAAAACCTTCAATAGACAAGTTCAGCTTTCTGATCGAAAGACTTCTGTATGCTTTGTAGTTCTCAGATTGAGAAGATAAACTCAACCAAGGAGATTTATTACTGAAAAATTCCAAACGGGCAGACTTCTCCTAGCCAGCTATGGACTTCTACAGCAGGCTAACTCCTAAGCAAAATAAATTGGCATAGCCCAGCTAATTCATTCCATCCTAACTTGTGAGCTTTTTAAGGAAAGAACATGCAGGTTGATCAAAAGAGTCAGAAATGGAAATGAAGGGAAAAGGAGAAAATCAGAAATACTTGCAGAACAAACCTTGTATCACCAGGGCCTCAGTCTCTGTGATTCTTGGCAAAGAGCAAGCGAGCAAGACTTCGTATCCAAGAGAGTGCAGTTCTATTAGCAGTATGAAATGAAAACTAGACAATAGCAACCAATGTCTTGGTCAGAGATCAAATGCTGTACAGCTAATCCTTGGATTATTTACGTAGTTTGGAAAAGTGATGCTTTTCAAATGGACTTTTGGCCGTAAGTATTACCGGGCTGCTGTTGCTCAGGAGACCTGCTACAAGAGGCATAATGGGGCAGAGAAGATGAGAGAAGAGCAAGGTGCATGTGTGGGGTTAGGGCATACAGGCAGAGAAGAAAGGTGGGGGAAGTTGTCCTCTACCAAAGAAAAGAACAGGTAGAAGAAACCTGTGTAAGAAAAAGTCTGTGCTACATCCTTTCCCTTCCCAGTGGCTGGGGTGAGTGCTTTCTCCTCTGGTGGAGCCTGCCCATGGCCCTGCCGTTGTGGAGGGAGCCCACAGCCACCTCTTAGCCCCTCCGCAGCTGGTTCAGTAGTTGTGGCACACAATATGAGGTGCGAGGTCAACGAGCTCTGTACAGCCCAAGCTGCTCAAGCTTCACAGCTGGGTTTATCCTTTGACAGGAAGAAGTGTCAGATGTGTCTCGTTAGCTGCCCTGCTTTCCACAGCTATTTAAATAATGCAAAATATGGAAGAATATTCCACTGATTTGAATGCAAAAGAAAAAAAAAATACAAAAAACCCCACAGGTTAGGACAAAATGGATTGCCATAAAATCATATTTGGGACACACATGCTTTAAATTTAAAAATGACTGAGAGATGCTAGACAGTGGAAGGAAAAAGGATATTAAAAACAAAAAGACTGTCGGAAGTCTTAATAAGCAACAAAAAAGGAAGTCTGAAAGCTTTTCTTTTTTGCTGCTTGGAAAGTTTGCTTTGTTATTGAGTCCCTTCAGATATAACAGTGTCCAGTGTAGCAGGGAGATAATTTTTAGTCCGGTTTGTTATTTTTACATGAAGAATGTTAGTTGCAAAATAAGGAGAAGGTCAAGCGTCAAAACAAACAGCAAGTTCATGTGATATGTCCAGAATGTTGGCAGAACCTATTTGGAGTGAGAGTAGGCCCGTGAAGTGGGGCAAGATTCACATGACTGAGCTTCAAGATGCCCAAGTATGGAGCTTGGTTGCATTCTGTTCCCTGGAGGCCAGTAAAGAGAGAGGGCTCCAGAGAGAGAAGTGAAGGAATTCTCTTCAACGTCTGACGTTTGGCAGGTTGAATCAGGACTTTGCTGTGGCCATATTCACACTAGGGGTGCTTGGTTCAGGACGCCAGATTCTCTCTAGTCCAAAGTAAAACTGCATGTTAGTACAGTTGGAGAGCCCCCGGCAACATAGTCTTCAACCTGCTCACCTGCCCGGAGCGTGCTCGTGCAAACATTGGCGTGTGTTTGCTGACGCGGCATGAACAAAACCAGCCTGGACAGAGTGCTGAGCAGACACAGTGACACTGTCCCCAGGCTGAGCCATGCAGAGAACAGCTTAGAAAATATTTCTTTGCAGAGCATCTCTTTTGCCTGGGATTGCTAGGAAGAGCAGGGGATGCCAAACATCAGTCACGCTGTCCCCTTAATTTAGCCAAAGCAGTTGTCCAACACCCTGCTTGCGGCATGCAGGCTTATCTGCTGGCTGGCACGCGGGAAAAGTGGGGTCGGTGTTGGCAACAAGGCTACGCACAGCCTCAGGATGAATACTCAGGGCAACTGTGAAGGCTGTGGCTTTTGCTGATACAGGAGAAAGTCGACCTCGAGCAGCAGAGTCCTTCACGGCGGAGTACAGCAGGACTTGGGTAAAGCAGAAAGAAGGGAAAATGAGCCACAAAGTTGGGATCTGCCCTGGAAATGGAGAAGAGAGGTAGAGCAGTAGCAAGGAGTCAACGTGAGCACCATGTTACAGTAGGACTTTTGCACGTAAAGGTGGGTTATGTAAACCTATGCCAATCACATCATGCCGTTGGTGAACTTTGCTTGGGAAGGCTCAAGCTTTTATTTTTATTAATTTGGGGCTTCCTTTGATGCATCCACTCCAGTGAAGGAAAGGGAACTATGTTTGACCAAGGCCTAATCAGGCCAGTAGAAACTTCATATTCCTGCTGCTGAGTGGCCTCTTTGTCAATTCAGCACAGATGTTTGATCGTATTCTGGTTTCTTGGTTTCTTTTTTCATGCACAGCCTAACAGATGTCTTAAAAAACTTGCAATATTATTCTTGCATATTTACTCTAAATTCCTCCTAGCTGGTTCTGACCTTTCTAAAAATAGAATTTATGTGTGAGTTTTGACTAAAGAACATTTTTAATTCCTGTAATCCCTGACTAGAACAGGACATTGTGATCATTCACTGAACTTACGGAGCCCATGATAAGTTCTAGCAGTGCTGGGGAGCAGACAGAAAGCTCTTTGAAGGAAAAAGGATATTTACAGGATGAGAACCCATCCTTCCTTCCATTAGCATACGCTGTCATGGGCCAGTAGGTGATGTGCACTGGCTACACCACGTACCTCTTGATGTTCTTTGTTTCTCCTGGCAGTAGACATTGTACTGGCCCCTTTCCTGGTCCAAGCTATTCAACCTGAGACAGCTCCAAACCACAAAACTGGATCTAATTTTAATTTCCCAAACCTTGGGATAGGGTTCTAGTCCCATAGCTTGTTAGAAGGTTGCTTCTCATAACAAAATAATTTCTTTAAAATATCTCAAATACACAAGAAATTGCCGACAAATCCACATATGATATTATTTCAATGATTTTTCTTTGCCTTTTCAGTCTAGCCCAGACTCCCAAGAAGAACTGACAGATAACTCCACTGATACTTGCCTCCTCTGACATTCAGGTGGATTTACTGCTTAATTTCCTCTAGAGCCTTGGAAACTCCCAGCCACATGAATTTTAACAGACTCACTTCTAAGGCAGATCATCTCTCCTTCCTGCCCCATCTCTCTAGGAAATCGTGTCTTTACTCTTTCTAGTGACAAGTTCTGCCTGCATACCAGGTTGCTAAAAAAAAAAAAAACCAAAACAACCCACAGCAAAAGAACTGCAGCTGTTTTATACACGTGATGGACTGTATTTTCCTCCTCGCACACCCATGAAGTGAGGAGGAGGAGGGAGGATATAAGGCCCACCTCATAGCCCATGCTCACAGCACAGGGCAGCCAATTAAGGTCCCAGAGAGTGGGTAAAGGTGTTAGCCTAGAGCAACCACCAGCGGATGAAGGAAAGAAGTTATTGTATGGTTTAAAACCAGTCCCTGAAGGTTTTAGACCAGAACTCCAAATCCCTGACTGGAAATTTTTCATCATTTTTATTATTTTCCAGAAAGAAAAAGTAGGTGACCTTATTTCCGCTCCTAGAAGTTTTCACAAGCCACAGAACATTGTGTAAGAAAGCTTTTCCCTGGTTTGCACTGGTGACGGCATCTGTTTTCTGAACCTGGATCTACTTGGTGCTCGGCTGAGCTATGGATGAATTGCACAGGCGTTTTTTTCTGTCTCTGTCCTTTAAACCACATCATTTTTAAGAAGTAGCCCACAGTATTTATTTTGGCTGGAGTCTGCCAGACTGTCTTGAGATTTTAGTCTTGCCAGATACTGTTATCACGATCAGTGAAATTTTTCACTGCACTTCTTTCCCTCTGTAAGGAAAGCAAGCTCACAACCTGTGCATTTCTAAAGACTGAATGTTATGCAGGATTAGTGTTGAAAAATCTGTGCTGGATTTTAATGTCATATGAACACTTTTATGATGCCACAGGTCCACATTTAAACCTTTGTGCTATTTAGTGCTGTTCTGTACCATTCCCCAGACCTCCACCACACCACAGATTATAGTATTTCCTTTACGTTCTCCTGTCAAGAGATACACTCCCTGCCAAATTTCTTGCTTGCTGATTAGACCTTTTTCCTCTGTATCTGTATTTCTTCCACATGCTGGTTCTTTGAACCATATCCATCTATAGATAAGTAGAGGAAAGAAAGAAGGCTGCACAGCAGTGCTGCAACTGTTCCCCTACAAGGCCCTAAGATGATTAAAGCTAATGGGAGAGCACTCTCCTGCTTTGTCTCATCACCCCAGTGAAAATGCATGCTCTCGTGTTTCCCCTTTATATTTCCACAGCCTTTGTTAGAGGCTGAGGTGTGGCCAGGAGTTAGCATCTCAGGTGTGGCTGAACTCTGAGCCTCTTTGAGGGAGCCACCAAAGAAAGATGCTGGAGGAGCAATGAAGAAGTTTCTAGAGGCTTTGGTCCGAAGGACATGCCGCGAAACTCTAAGAAATAGGGACAGAAACACGGAAACTCTGTGACCAGACACTTAACAAGGTCACTGATGGACAACTGTCCTTTAAAACCAGGCCAGTCCCATTATAGCTCCTCACTCATTACTCTTCCTGTGCTTCCCGAGTGTTCAGGTCAGCCTGACTTATAAAAATAAATGCATTCAACCTGTGCCTTTGACACCACACATTCAGGACGGAGAGAAGAGGTGTCGTAAAAATCCTCCTGCTAACTAATGACAAGAGTCAAAACGACTGAATCTCAAAAGCCAGTCCAGATCAGGAACTGGGGTAAGAGATGAATCTGACAGAAAGCTGCAAATATGCTACATATTTAAACTGGAATTGACTTCAGTGGGAGTCTGGCCCAAGGAAGAGCTTCTGGATTTGGCCCAAGCAATTTAAATAATGCAAGACAGCTTGGTCAGTTTCTCAACTTTCAGCTAGACAATCTCTTTAGATTTAACCCAACTTCATCAAAAAGCCCTTCTCAGCCTACCGAAAGGCCTAGTATTGGGAAATGGGACGGAAAAGTAACATTTTGGGGATGTCCTCTCATCAAAATGATTGGTGATTGTGATTCTGATTAGCAAATCTCTAACAGACACTAGAAGCAGTGTCCATCCTTGCTTAGACAAGCCCCTGAGTTTGTCTAAGCAAGACAAAGCTCTTGTAGCTGGCACTGCTTTGAGCAGGTTGAACTGGGTGATCTCCAAGGATCTCCAACCTTATTTTTTCTGCAGTTCTATGAATCTAATGTTACAAGAAGGCCCTAGCACAGTATTAGTCATTCTTTAAATGTTCTTCATTAATGTTAAAAGATGACAACTACACCATTTAAGAGCCTGTTCCAGGCTTCAGTACTTGTGTGACTTCAGGAATTTCTGGAGACTCTCTAAGATGATGCAGGGTACGTGATGTACCTACTCAGACTTCAGTGGGAAGAAAGAATAGGCCAAGTGTATAGGATATTAAACACTGGTTTCACGTAACTACTTTTAATTTAACTCACATGACCATATATAAAATGTAGTTTAAAGAATATGGTCAGATTTAAAGGCCTTTCTGAGGCTTGCCTAGCTTCAGCTCTTCTGTGTACTTTTTCAGCTGTAAGAAACAGATTATAATAATAATAATCATAATAATTTCCCTGTTGCTTATTGACTTGACTCACTGTTCTGTTCACCAAAAATGAGACAATCAGTAATAAAAATTATTTTGTTCACACAGAGATGACATTATATCTTTTCACCCTAAGACACCCCTAAGCAAGTGTCCTGATCTTATAAATGTTCCTTAACATTTTCACATGTGCAATTCCCTAATTTCAGTTGCAATGCCAATGTGCTGGATGTTCAGTCTGCAGGATCAAAGACTTGAGACAGTCATGAGTTGTGTGACAAATGAGAATGAGTGGCAAAACTGTATGCACGACTTCAGGCTGAACTTGCCAAGTTATTCAGACATGTAAACATGCAGAGGAAGACTAAAGTGAATTTTTTTAAAGCCCTTCTATTGGTAGGGAACAAGAACAAGTTTTTAAAAGTCCAAGTTTGCAAAAGGATGTTGGCATGTAAAGTGAAATTTGGGTACCTAAGTCCAAAACTTCTGGACTGATCATCTACTACCTGTCTGAAGAAGCTCCAACAGAGTTTCCTGACAAGTAGGTGTCAAGGTACATGCTGCACAGTAGATTTTGTCAGTTCTTTCTGTTGAAGGTGTGATTTTGCTTGGAAGAACTGAACTATCCCACGACTAGAGAAGGACAGCAAACATTATTCCCCCACGGAGTTAAAGCGGGCAAAGTGAATTCACTGAGGAAAAACAGATTTCCTGCCTTAAATAGTGAGTGCTGAATCCTTTTGGTTACTTTGTAAAGGAATAACTACCTCCTCAAATTTGCCTTAGGACCAGTGTGAAAATATAAGCACTGAGCTAGAAGAGACGAGGCTCCAGTTTCTAACCTCAGGATTATTACTGCTTCTGTTAACAGATTAAAATCATGCTGCCCGCCCTTCAGCTTTGGGCTGGGTGAGCCAAGACAAGGCTCTTCTGCTTGTGTGAGGGGAAGGGCACGTGCCGTTGATCTTCCTGTGTCACTGGACTGCTGCCATGCCTGGGGCATGGATGGGGCTTTGCACCCAGGCCTGGAATAGGTGCCTGGCTGACACGCAATAGACCTAACTCTGCCCAGAAGCGTTGCTCTTTGACATGCATGTGATAAATCAGCAGTCCTCACTTTGAGGCTTTATTTAGGATGATGTTAACAAGCGCATTTTTTATTGGGTTTACACTTAGTTATTTATTGGTTTTCTGTTTAGTTCCAGAGAGGGTGACATCAGTTATTTTCTCGCAGCTTAGTGTCACTGAGAAACTGCTACTGCTGAAAACCTTAGTAAAAGTGTTTTCATATCTTTCTGCTTTGTTTATAACAGTACTAACTGTAGCAGTTAATAAGCCAATACTTACTTAACGTCAAGGACCGCTTTTTATTGTTGCTTTTAATATCCATTTAATATGCAGTCTCTATTGTCCTGATCTCAGTAGGCAGTGAGAAACACCTGACTCAGAGAACCCCAGTCCTTCACATTATTTACAGACCTACACGGACTTGGTAATGAGCAGCTGTACCAGTGAGGGGAAGCTCGGGGGTTTTTCGGTATTTGCTGGTGAGGTGCTATAAAGAAAGGAGCAAGGGCTTATGATCAGTGAGCATTCACAAGGCAGGCTGCTGAGAAACATGTGTGGGTTGGGGATTTTTTGTTTGTTTGTTTTCAAGAGGAAGAAGATGTAAAGTTCAAATATTAATTTCCAGCGTAATCTGTGGCTGGCAGAGAGGTTTCAGGCTCCTGGCCTGGCTTATTGCCCTGCTAGATGAAACCTCAGTGTTGCTCCCATTCCCAGGAGAGGCAGGGAGAGCCACTCTACCAGCTCCCCTGGCAGGGCAGCACGGCCGTCCTGCATGCCCGACAGCACGGTGACTGGTACCGAGTGCGGCAGCTTTGGAACGAGGAGCTCTTTCGAGAGGGGTCCTGGGAGGCGGCACAGTAAATCCTGTTAACGCTGCTTCTTGAAGAGGAGAGCCAGCTAAGCTCTCCTGTCCTGCTGCAGTTTAGACCGGTAATCATATGCTGCAGGTGGGAGAGATGCTTTTCGAATCATGTGAAAACCCAGCGTTAGGAAGGGAAAATATGGCAAAGAATAATCCTCTGCTAAGGAGCTTGCCGTTTAAACACAAGCACATTGTTTCAGGGTTTAAAGAGATTAGTGCAAGGTAACGTGGACACTGGGCTGGCTAACTCCAGCCTTCCCAGCTCAGCCTTACGAGCCACCACCTCACTTAAATGGCCATGTGGGGGGGAGGCAACACAATTTTCTTTTGCTCTCTGACAGGTCTGTGCGTTGCAGTCCGCTTATTATCAGCGGCAGTTATCTCAGCAGGCTCAGCACAGGCTGAGCGAGTTCTCTTCCCTCCAACAGCACTGAGAGAGACTTTGAGTAGGCAGACGGCTTCCCCAAACCAAAACATTCAGAATGAGTCCCTTAAAACTAGTGAGCCTATATGCTTAGTTTATACCCACGGACTTGCAATTTCCCACTTTTTGGAGAACTCTGGTCCTTCAGACTGCCTCTGGGTCACAACAGAGCACTGCAAGTCCTGCACCCTCCTCGCCCTCTCAAGACGTCTCCCTCGCTTCATGGCCTTTTTGATGACTGATTTCAGTACTGGCAGAGCAGACGTCTCACTGTTGTTTGGTACCTGAAAATAGACTGCTGGCCTGCAATTATCCACGCACACTTCCTCCGCCAAGTTGCTGAGAAAGAACTTTTCTATAGCATCACATTTTTTCCAGCTTTTCTTATCCTCCATTAAGGCAGAATGGCATTTTCACACAAAAGTCTTTCAGTCTTTCATAACTTTATCAACCACAACTGATGCATAGTATTAAAAATTGTCATACTCAGGTTCCTCCATAGTGACTCCATGTCTATCATGGTAAAAGCAGATATATTTGCTTTTATAAATAGCTCACATCAGTTTGTTCACTACCAGTATTGTCCTGTTTAGGGGGTGGCTCTGCATAGGTAAGAGCTTCTGTCCCTCATACTATCCAAGAAGCTACTCTTATGTGAAGCATCAAGTACCATTTGTATGTGAAGCATAAAAGTATTCCTTTCAGGATGTGAAAATGAGAATACTTGTGTGTTCAGTTTCATTTACAACTCCACGGAAAAATCCAATCTTGCAAGAGTCCCTCTGTTCTCCGTCTCTCTCATCAATGTACAGGTACATACTATTATTTTGTATTTTTTTGTATGAAGCACTATGGGTTATGTTTTCTGGATTGATTGGCTCAGTCACAACAAACAATCTCGCGAAGTTCTTGTTCAAGTGTCTTTCCAGCAATTTTTTCCCAAATGCTGGGCTTTCAGAGTCTTTTTTGCTCTGTAACAGGTGGAGTCAGTGCTCTGTAGTTAGCTCCCCATGAAATGAGTTAGTTTGAGCTGGAGTGACCACCCAAGAAAATACAGCAATTTTTATGAACAGTACTTTGATCAAAAGAGTGACTATGTTCACTACTTTGTAAGCTTTTGTAACTTCATTACCAGCATGTGTATCAGCAGCACTTGAATGTCAGCCCACATAATCAAGCAGGTGAACAAATCCTAGCCCCCCTGAGCTCAGGTCTCCACCTGGGGTTCAGTGCAAATTAGTATTTCAGCAAAGACGAGCTCTCCATGAGACACCAGTGCAGTGAAGCTTGTCCAGCCCATCAATTTCAGTGTATTTGTCTGTGTCAGACAACAAGGCAATGATTTGGACCTAATAAATAAATAAATATTAAATGACTAAGTACATTCTTATATAGCAATACCTGCATATGTAGCAATATAGTAATTTATATACTAATTATTACAGTTCTACACGTATAAAATAAATTACTTGGTACTAAAAGGTAACAAAAGAGATTAGGCTTCAGTTCTTCCATGCAAAGAATGCAGATGTTATGTCTAGGTTCATGTAAAAGGCTCATATTGGACTTCCCAGTGTAAAAATCAAAAGGTAATTGCTGAGTAGCACTGTGTGTATGTTTGTATCATTACTTGAAATTAAGGAAATTAAGGAACTGCAAAGAACATGGTTATTTCAGGCTTTCTACTGCCTTCATTTTCAGTGCTGTTTGAAGAGGACAGGCACAACATGTAAACATTCTGATAGCCACTTCAAGATCACAAGAGGAGGTGCCCAAAATTATTATTGCAATGGGGCTTACAGATGCTTGGCAGCACATAGCAGATATTATATCTTCTTTCATTTCACCGCTTCATTTACTGAAACGGGAGTTTTATGAGAATTTGATATTGTTGTCATTGACCTTTCCACCTGAAAACGTTTACTACTACGTTCACCATCACTATTCTTCTCAGTGGCACTTATGCATAAGGAAAAATCAATTTTTATTTATGCTCCTTATATACCAATCTGTTTTCCTGTTGTGTTTTGACTTAATAAAAGGCTCTTTAAAATCATCAGTAAACCGTCTCTGTGAAATGTACCATCTGGGAGTAAAAAAGACCTAGAAGGAAGACGAGTCTTAAAAGACAAAAAAAAAGAGAACTTTTTTTTTTTTTCAAAACGAAGCAAACAAAAAGTAGATATTTTGTTTTGAATTCTATCACATCAAATATGAAAACAGCAAGCCTGGGGCAGGAGTAGCTGCTTTCCATTAAATGACAGAAAGCAGAGAGAACTGGGGAAGACACTGGGCTAGTGAAAGACAAATAGCCGCCTCCCTGTCAGGGGAACACCATTTTCAGATTATTTGCCATACTGCATCTGTGTTTTGTTCTAAACTTGTGGTGGAGTTTATGTCAGCAAAATTTTCCCACTAAGTTACCTCTTAGGAGACCTAACACTGTCTAGGGACTCACGAAGCATCACTTCACGAAGCAATACGATGGTTTTCAACAAAAGTTTTGCAGGCTAAAGTAAGAGTGCTTTTGAGGATAAAATTACACTTAAGGCTTAAGCTGATCTACGGCTTCCTATCACTGAGGTGGGAAGGTTTCCCTTCCCTGCTTCTGCCTCTGAAGCTGCATGCCCCAGTCTCAGCTGCGTACTCTCAACCCCTGCCTGCTCATGACACAGAGGACCAGAGAGCTCATTTGGATCAGCAAAGGGTCCAGTAGGCACCAGAGGTGATGGAAGAAGGGGAGCAAGTTCACTCACTTGGAAGCAGTGGTAGGAGTTGGCTCCCCCCCCATTTCAGCCCAGAGCGAACTGATGGACTGACGCAGCTATTCATGCTGTGTAACTTACGCTCAGGGTTACAACGCAGGACATACTTCACCCTGCTGTGATTAAGGTTCATACATAAACAAGCAAGCCCTCTGATTTCAAAAGAAATAAATTGCTTTAACCCCAGACTACTAACTGTGGCAGTGATGGGAACATTCTCCCTTTGTTTCTGCATTTATGATGTTTCTTTTACATGACTGTAAAAGAAATGTTAGGCTAGCAACATGACAGTATGTGGCAGGCAACAAAAATAATCTTGGAACACAGAAACACAGAAGGAGTATACGGAAAATACAGCCTCACATGAAACTGGCTATTACATCCTGGATTTCTATCCAGTTCTGCGGCATCCGAGACACCCCTTAAGAGGGTCCACACTTCATGTTTTATCATAACCTGTTCCTATTACAGTCTGAGAGCTCTGAGAATGCTCTTCACCCCTGTGTGTTCGGCAATTACTGCTATCACTAAAAGGCAGCCAACCTTGACACGAAGCTCTGCAGCCAGTGTGTGCCATTAAAAAAAGCATCTGCTGACTGGTTGGAAGGGATAGTAAAGATTTGCTGTCATGTAACAGTCCTACACAGTGCAGTTAGCCTAGGAACGGTTGTAATTACAAACAACTGATTTACCCTGTGGAAAATTATTAAAACTTTCGTGCTTACCATCAGCCTTATGAATGCTGCTACGCACTGTCAGGAGAGGAGTGTCCTTAAATGGCTCATGAGATTTCCTGTGTTGGTGGTTATTTCCCATGTTTCAGAAGCTATGTTTCCCATGTTTCAGAATGATCCTTCTCAGAAACGTAATGTGGATCATTAGCTGTTCAAGATGTATCTTGATAAAAGGGGCATTTCCCATGCAGGAAGTATTTACCCAGGAAATAGAGTCATTTCTTCTCCTTTGTGCTCATGCAATTCCTCTCTAATACAAAAATGTGTCCAATCAAAAGATTTACCAAATACATCAAGAGCTAAAAAGTCAGGAAAATGGATCTGTAACTTGACAGTCTGGACACTCTAAGTTGGGTTTCTCCACACCCCTCACCTGAAAAAATGTGGTCATAGAATCATAGAAAAAGTCAGGCTGGAAGGGACCTTGGGAGAGCATCTAGTCAAATCTCTTGCTCAAACACAGGGACAGGTTCAAACTTCACTCTAAGATCTTGGCTAGTGAAGTTTTAAATATCTCAGATGAAGATTCCCCAGCTTTTCTGGGCATCTCTTCCAGTACTGCACAATCTGTGGGGGGAAATCTTTTTCCTTGTATCCTACCAGAATTTCCGTCCATTGCTGCTTTGTGGCCTCTCGCTGAGCAGCTTTAAGGGGTTGGATCTGTCTTCCCCATAGCCTCCCTCTAGGTGCAGGAAGAGACATTTAGGTTTCTCTAGATCACTCTTCTGCAGGCTGAACAAACCCAGTTTCCTCAGCCTTTCCTCATATCTCATGCCCTCCAGCCCCCTGACCCTCCTCTGGATTCTCCCTGGTTTACTGCTTTCTCTTGTACTGGTATGCCCTGAAACTGGACACAGGGTAGATGCGGTGCTACTAGTGCTGAGCAGGGAATAACTGCTTCCCTCTGCTTGCTAGCCGCTGTTCTACTAATGCAGACCAATAAATAGTTCAGTGTGTATCCTATGTTATTTTTTCAAAACATCTAAATTAGAGATTTCCTATTTGTCTTGAAGGCTGGTGTTTCAGACTTCTGTGCACTGCCATGAAGACTGCAGAAATGGTGTGGATTGGTTTGGTTTTATTTTCGTATTAAGGGAATCTGGATTCTCAGCAGAACATTAGACTCTGGCAGCTTGTGGATTAAGGAAAGGCATTAAACATCTTAGATACAGTTACCGGCGCTGGCACCAAGAAACATCTGCTGCCGTAGACCCTGTAAAAGGGTAAAACAAAAATCACCTTGGAAGGAAAGTGAAGTTTCATATGTGGTTTGAAGGTGTCATTCAGCCGTTGGGGATGCCATTTCGTCCAAAGCAACATTCTCCCCTAGGATGCTGGCCAGTCAAGCTGTTCCATGCAGGAGCGAGTGCGCCTCTGGATCCTGACTCAAAGCCCCTTGCTATGAAACCAAATAACATAACAAGTCCCTAGTTGTTAAAACTTCTCTTCACCCATTCTTTGGCCCACAAGTGATGTTTCCTTCACTGAGAACTGCATCAAAATGCCAGTACTCACCAGGAAGAATGAACTAACAAATGGAAAGCGTAACATGAGGCTTGGTCTTCAGCCCAGCATAACAAAAGCTGTTCTCATCAATACAATGTTCCTTTTTCCAGCTCAGAAGGGAACCATCTCATTTTTTACACAAGCAGGTTTACTGCTTCTTATAAAGCATTTCAGAGCCTCAAAGGCAGTAATAATGTAATTTCACAATGACTCTTATGATGTTGATCAACACTGGAGCATCCATTCAGCTGAATCACACAAGGATTAATCCTGTCCTCCTCTTACCTGCCAATATGCCACCTTTTCCATGGTCTAGCATACCTGCAAATCTTCATGCTGAGGTGATTTTCCATAGTGATCGTAGCTCTACCCTGTGGCTGTATTCATCCTATCTTGCTGAAGGATAATGATATATTATAATATATAATATCATACCAGGACAATGATGTGTTAAAGGCAGGGCAACATGGCTGAAGTCACGTCTATGGTCCTAGTCCAGAGCCTTCGTCACCACAAAATAACTGTTCCCTGAACCTGACGGGTAACCCCAGTACAGTTTATCTGTGTTAAATGTACACATTCTTCACCAAGGATAGATTGGTGCTAAGTTTCCTTCACAAATTTTTTGGCTTTCTGTTAAAATTCTTACTTACTGCAAAACACAAAGTAAGTTACCACAGAAGTCCTAGTATACCAGAAATGCATGGTTAGTTATCTCTTTTACATGGTGTTAGTTATTACAACGCAAAAAGTAAAAAGAAAATGCAGGCTTTTTGTGTGTATGCTACCCAATTACAAGACCAGTTAATCAATTTGAGAGATTAAACAGAAGACATTTACAAATTCAACAGTGTATGTGGAAGGGAGAAAAGCACCAAGTGCAATGTTTGCTGCCATTTCTGTACTGAACCATTTCTAAGCTTAACTTGCCTGTATTTTCAAAACCAGGGCAATCAGCAATCAAAGCAAACATAAAAACACTTGGCAGCGAAATTATCCAATAAACCAACATGAATTCAACCTTTTGCTCAGCTGCAGGAGCTTGTGATTAAGACAAACCCCTTAACAATTGCTTCCTGAAACAGCCCTGCGAGTCTGTATTTAGAGCTCCATTTTCTAGGAAACCTTAGCATCTAAACCTTAGCAATCTTGGGTTCAAGGTAATGGACAAAAGTGAGAATACTCTTTAAAAAAAAAAGTTTGTGATTGTTTGTCGTTGTATTCTTTCCTGGGTGGCTTCAGATGAAAGCACTGCAGTCTTGATAATGAGACACAGTTTTCTGAGGTGAATTAATCTCAGCTGCACCATCTGAAAGTACAGTAGTTGTGGTTAAGGCCTGGTTTGCTTTGCATAGGCATAAAAACAGCATAAAGCTGGTGAGAGATACTGTTCATATGCAGTGGCAGAGCCAAAGGCACAGCATATGAATTGCTGTGAACTCAGCAGGTTTTGTGGTATTGAGTTCACCCTTTCACTGTACTACTATGAAGGGTGCCTTAGCTGTACCCATTTGCTTGTATGACTGCGCTCTGTGTCTTGGTATCCTTTTTAGACTTTCATTTCAAACTCACACCCATAGGGCTGTGTAAGTTCCATTTAAGCTGCAATTTCTTCATTTTCAGAAATGTTGAAAGCTGTTTCATAGTGACACTTGTTTAGCATGTACGAGATTTGATATGGTTAGAGATAGATGGTGGTAGATGATATGTTGCTGTTACCTTTAGAGCTTCTTCATTTTGGCAAGAACTTCTGGTTACCTGGAGGACGTACAGGGTGGCTGTAACAATGAGGACAATGAATTTTGGAACAAATTTAGAAGGGACTTGGCAAATTCACAATAAATTTGCATAATTTTACCAAGACAGGACAGCTTCCCAAAGATGTAAGTTAACCACATCTTTGCCTAATGGAGCAAACATGGAAATGACTGGATCCAAGTTTGTGACTGGTGGTTTGCTATAGCTCAGGTTTTATGGCTTTCACAGCTCCTTTTGAAGTTTTGATAGAATGATTAAATTCTGAGGATGAAGATGGCCATTGTGGCACTTGTACTGCTGGTGCCCACCCAAAGATGCCATCTCCTGCCACTCAGTGACTGTTTGTCAGCACCTGTGAAGAGGTACAGGGAGCAGTGGGGAATGTAGCAGTAATGTCGTGTGGCTGTGCTTGCACACTGGCATTGCAACACAGCAGGCGGTACCTAGAACACCCAATACTTTGCTGAACAGCAGCGTGGAAGGCTTCCCAGAACATATGGAATGGAAACACTTGAGTATTATTCAAAATTCTTTTTTTTTTTGTAATGACTTACTTTTTAGCTAGTTTTCAGATGATGTTTATTACTTCCTTTTATTTCAGAAGATATTAGAACTTCAAAAGCCTTAACAAATCTAATCTGTAGCCAAATCCACACTTTTTTTTCCTGTTTTCCTCCAACCACAAGGAACACAGGGCAATTTCTTGTCTCCTTTAAGTGTTTATAAAAGAAATCATAAGCATCTGCAAACTTAGCTGGACAGATTTTTTGTGGTCAAAATGTCCAGAATGTAGATCGTGTTTCGTGATGGAGAAAGTAACTTGAATTAAGTTATTTCACATTTTAGTGATGGTATTTTATTAGAAATACTTTTTAAAAAGTTATTTTGTATTTTCAGACAGCACACTTATGGTAGCATCCAAAATAATAATTTTCTTCTTTTCTCTTTTTTCTTTCCCCAGGGCTTCAAGCTGATTTCTTAAGGCTTTCTTAAGCTTTCAAACAGGAGAAACACGACTTGTTCCTCCTGTTTCAAGAAAAAACTAGAAAAAGTCTTGGAACAAAAATTGAAACAGACTTTAAGGAAGTCCTAATATCTGGCACTATCCAAAGTTGGGAAATGCAGCATTCAAATGAAATGTAAACCTCAGCTCTATCTGCGCTTAAATTCAAAGTCCAACCTCTTTCTTTAATGTCATCAGGCTTTGAAAATTTCAGGACAAGAAGTGGACAAAATATTAATGACTTTTTTCTCCATTTCTGATTAATTGGAAAGCAGATCGCTTTCTGGCAGAGCAGAGACTTCATTGACCAGACCCTGCAGTGTAGAACTCTGTGGCTCTCAGCCCTGTGCTGCGTTGCTGGAGACAGGACCAGCCACAGCCCATGGCCACTGAGCAGCTCGCTGGACCAGCTGGGAGGTTCTCCCACCCGTGGGCAGGGTCCAGTCCCATGCCCCATATCATTCCTTGGGTATAGGCAGCACAAGCCCTAGGAGGGAGGGGATGAGGCTGCAAAGGCTGTGGGTTCTGTCAGGTTTCCTCCTCCTCTAGGATCACAAGAGTCAGGTCCCTACTGACCAAGATCAGACCTGAAAACTTAGAAGCAGCTACTGAAGGTGGTACTCAGCAATAACATCATTTCACCCTTTTTTGGCAGCAGTCGTTCATCCCAGTGAGGTTTTCAGGAAAGGTTTTCCCAGTGCAGTGCCTGCTCACTTGAGTTACCCTATTTTCTTTCTGCCACACAATTTGAGATTTGCTTTGACAAATTTTTCACAATGTACAATAATTTCTTATTTCTTTACCTTTTCCAGTGCTTCTCCAAATATTGATCTGAACTCGGCACATATTTCTTCTTCTGATTGTACGTAGCGCTCCTGTATTTACAGAGATTGTTAGAAGAGCTTTTACCCTGTAGGCAGAAATTTAGTCTTGCAATTAGTCATATGCTGAAGTTTTTCTTTCAGGAAACAGGAATTCTTTGCGTGCAATTGTGGGGCAAGGCATTTTAAATTAAAAAAAAAAAATTATGCCAAAAAAACAAATTAACAGCTGGCTTAAAAATAGTCCTCCCAAATGTATTACAGAGGTGTTTACCTTGTCATGTCTTTGAAACATCCTTTATAACCAACTACACAGACATAGCTCCAGGCCCTGGCTAATGGTTACAAGGCTCTAAAGAATACAAGATTAATTTTCTCAAGACAAATCAAACCAAGTGCAATTCATATCAGACAGCAACATACCTTCCTAGCTAGCACAGACAGCAAACATCAACGGTCTCATTTTCTCACCACAAACTGCTAACTAAAAAAAAAAATCTATGTAATGAACCCTTGTTACGAACAGGCAGTTCATTTAAATAGGATTCGTAGCTTTCATGCCAAGTTTGAGATCCTAAAAACTTAATTTCTGTGTGGGAGGAAGAAGTGTGCTTTTCTCCCTTGCCTGAATACAACGTTCCTCATTTTAGAAAACAGGCCTCCAAACCATGGTGGAACTTCTTCCTTGTGGTGTCCCAGCTGACCTACCGTGGTGACAACGGGAACATATGCCGTGTGCTCCCTTTCCAGGTCTTACTGCAGCCGCAGAGCACTAGTGCCCAGCTAGCTTCTTCCCAGAGCTGCTGTTTCTCCAGTACAGCCTGTTCCTGCCACCGAAGGCTTATCACAGAATCACTGAATGACAGCATGGTGGGGGTTGGAAGGGACCTCTGTGGGTCACCCAGTCCAACCCCCTGCTGAAGCAGGGTCACCCAGAGCAGGCTGCACAGGACCTTGTCCAGGCGGGTCTGGAATATCTCCAGAGAAGGAG
>Ga0065711_1006991_pt1 | contig 27005 bp, 17 predicted proteins | sample Hoacrofraction12_FD_59098 | JGI IMG/M metagenome (GOLD analysis project Ga0065711, IMG submission 59098) | Hoatzin crop microbial communities from Cojedes, Venezuela - Epithelial fraction 12 v2 (version 2) | ecosystem: Host-associated > Birds > Digestive system > Esophagus > Crop | place... | reverse complement strand
TTTTATTTTATTTTATTTTATTTTATTTTATTTTATTTTATTTTATTTTATTTTGTTTTGTTTTGTTTTGTTTTGTTTTGTTTTGTTTTGTTTTGTTTTGTTTTATTTATGATGTCTAATTGGTGAGAGGAGGGCTGCCTGTCTGGGTACTGCTCTCCAACCCTTTGCTTTCTGGTTTCTGGTTGAACATCTGTGCTCTTTGGTCCATCTGTTTTTTTATTGCTGTGTTTTACTTTTCCAGGCATGTCTGAGACCTCTTCAAAGCTGAGCTGAGAGGGAATGAGGAGCGGTCCAGCATTTCAGCATCATGCTAGACGGTGGCAGTGCCTCTCTGCGATAGAAAGCCTTACGAGCGCTCCTTGTAGCTTCTCTCCTCTTTGGCATTTGCAGCAGGGTGGCTGTGAGTCAGGCAGAAGGGATTCCCTGCCGGCGGCGGGGGGCTTTCGCTGCCGTAGCATGCTGTGAATTCCTCTTCTTGGCTAGAAACAAAAGCCAGTTTGCTTTCAGGAAGAAATGCTGGGTATTCCTCTTGATTTGCTGTCTCTCTCTTTGCTATCTCTAAAAATCCCACCCCCTCCATATCCATTGGTTTAGGCACAGCAGGGACACCTTTTTCCCGCCTACCCCCAAAATTTTTTCTTCTTAATTTTTTTTTTTTTTTTTTTTTGGCTCACTTGTTTTCTTCCTACCTCTCTCAGTCCCTTTCTGCTCACTTGCCCATGCTGCTTTTCTTGGCCAGGTTTCCCGAAGCGAGGGCAATGACATTGTTTTACAGTGCCACATAAATACTTTTCTTAGTTTGGCACAAGCATATTTATGTCCACGTCCCTGTCGGTGCAGACTGCAGAACGACTTCGTGCTCAAACCCAACCATTAATCTGAGATTGCCTGGAGCAGGCTCCAGCTCTGAGCCGCGTCTCTGCGGGAAGGGTGGGTGGTGCAGTCCTCAACCACCAACACAAACCTTCCCTGCACTGAAACGGACACTGGCGGCAGTAGGTTTTACAAAGTCCATTCCATCTTCTCATCTAAGAAGGGGGTTATTGCTTGCAGGTTTGGATGGATTGTCCTGCACTGGGGGTTATTGCTTGCAGGTTTGGATGGATTGTCCTGCACTAAGCAGTATGTGGGAATAGGTTGTTGCAATCCCTTGAAGCTCTTACCAAAGGGAGGTGCGTGTCGTTGATATTCTTGCAAGTGAGCCACATTTTTAGCACAGTAAATAGATTTTCAGCTTTGTCTACCTATTGAAGGATATGCGTCTTGCTGTCCTCCACAGAGAATCACAGAATCACAGAACAGTACGGTTTGGAAGGGACCTCTGTGGGTCATCTAGTCCAACCCCCCTGCAGAAACAGGGTCACCTACAGCAGGCTGCACAGGACCTAGTCCAGGTGGGATTTTAATATCTCCAGAGAAGGAGACTCCACAACCTCTCTAGGCAGCCTGTTCCAGTGCTCCGTCACCCTCAGAGTAAGAAATTCCTTCCTAGTGTTCAGCTGGAACTTCCTATGCTTCAGTTTGTGCCCGTTGGCCCTTGTCCTGTCACTGGGCACCACTGAAAAGAGTCTGGCCCCATCCTCCTGACACCCACCCTTCAGATATTTATCGGCATTTCTAAGGTCCCCCCTCAGCCTTCTCTTCTTCAGACTGAACATGCCCAGCTCCCTCAGCTTGTCCTCATAGGAGAGATGCTCCAGTCCCCTCATCATATTTGTAGGACTCTCTCAGGTAGTTCCTCTTCTTCCTTGAACTGGGGGGCCCAGAACTGGATGCAGTGCTCCATATGGGGCCTCACTAGGGCAGAGTGTAGAGGGAGGATAACTAGCCTCGACCTGCTGGCTGCAGTCTTCTTAATGCACCCCAGGAGACCATTGGCCTTTTTGGCAACAAGGGCGCACTGGTGGCTCATGATCAGCTTGTCATCCACAATCCTCTTAGCCAAGGCTGTAATGATTATTTGTCATGAAACTACACTAAACGTGGTGTTTACCAGCTAGGTCATTGACTTGTGTTTAGTCTAGGAAGTGGTCTATTACCATGTCTCCCTGGATTACCTGCAATAAGTCATGCATCTTTATATGCATCTTGCTCTCTCAACATGGAAGAGGGGAGGGAGGAGAATGTCATCACCACTCCCATGGAGGGCTTCCCTCTCTGCCCGGCCAGTGGGCAAGAGGGTGGACAGGAGACCAGCAGAAGGGTTAGGAGATTTTGTACACTGTTATGTTTCTTCTTACATTCTTTATAAAGGCATATTTATCTGCCTTGGATGGTTTTTGGGTGGTAATCTGCAGCAATTAAACCGGATTAAGTCTTATGAGGAGCAGCAGAGGGAACTGGGTTTGTTTAGTCTGGAAAAAAAGAGGCTCACGGGAGACCTTATCGCTCTCTACAGCTACCTGAAAGGAGGCAGTACTGAGGTACGTGTCAGTCTCTTCTCCCAGGTAAGAAGTGATAGGATGAGAGGAAATGGCCTCAAATTGTGCCAGGGGATGTTTAGATTGGATACTAGGAAAAATTTCTTCAGCGAAAGGGTTGTCAAGTGTTGGAACAGGCTGCCCAGGGAAGTGGTGGAGTCCCCATCCCGGGAGGTATTTGAAAGGCGTGATGATGTGGTGCTTAGGGACATGGTTTAGTGGTGGACTTGGCAGTGTTAGGTTACGGTTGGACTTGATGATCTTAAAGGTCTTTTCCAAACCAAGTGTTTCTAAAATTCTATGATTAAGCACTGACTTTGTCAGATCTCAGAAGTTAAGCGGGAAAGGAGGTGAAACCTCTAAAAAGAGCTGGAAAATGAGGGTGATACAGTGGTGTCTGGTCCTAATGGGTTATAACACAGAGATCCTGGCAAATACTTTAAGGAGCAAAGATGTCAGATTCCAGCACGAGAAATATCTCAGTTTCTGGGAGGAGGCTCTACCAGGCCTTTTAATGACCCCCAGTGGCCATGATCAGCTTTATCTTATCCACAGCTTTGCAGAAACACATAGCCACGGATGACAGGCTTTGCACCAAAAGTCACGTACAGAACTTGGCTATTTAGGAGCCAAGCACCGAGAAATGTCGCAATGAGCGCAAATGTGGGACCCAACCAGTTTCCTTGTTGCAGTGCTGGTTGCTGGGCTGCGGCATGCAATTGCTTCCCCATCGGCGCAAGCTCAGCTTCCTCTGCCTGTGCCCAGATTTAGAAGATCAAAAAATAGATCCGGATATTGGCTGTGTCTACTGGGAGGAGCGTCACTGAATTTGAAGATGCAATCATTTAAAAATAAAGAAGTGAGGGTTGGTTTGCTCTAATACAGGAGCTGTTCTGCAGCTTTTTTTTTTTTTCCTTTTTATTTTCCTTTTTTTAATATACATGATAACTAGTCTTCAAACTTCAGTGCTGCAGAGGAAGCCTGAATCTAATTCTGGATTTGGATGTTCTGGCAGGCTAAATGCTTTGATTTTTTCTTCAAGTCACAGGTTAAAATTTAGAAAGGATAAAATGCCTGCTGATACCTGCAGACACCATGAATTTGCATTTTTAGCTCATTTTTAGTGGCAGTGTAGTTGTCAGCTCAAGGTGAGGGTGAGCACAGCTGGCAGAAGGGCAGCAGTGGGGGTTTTGGTTACTTGTCATTGTGAAAATGGCCCCATGCATGGCCAGCAAACAGCCTTGGGTATGTTGACAGTGGCTGCGATCGGGGATGTGGTGGTATGGCGAGGAGGAGAACAAGGAAGCAAATTAAAGCGGCTCTCCTGGGACACCCTGGTTTCTGCCTTGCCCCAAAGATCCTTGGAGAGGTGGGTCTGGCAGCAAACATATCAGCTTACCATCTTTTCTACTTATTTCACAGAATCACAGAATCACAGAACGGTAGGGGTTGGAAGGGACCTCTGTGGGTCATCTAGTCCAACCCTCCTGCCCAAGCAGGGTCACCTACAGCAGGCTGCACAGGACTGCGTCCACGCGGGTCTTGAATATCTCCAGAGAAGGAGACTCCACAACTTCCCTCAACAGGGCAGCCTGTTCCAGTGCTCCGTCACCCTCAGAGGGAAGAAGTTCTTCCTTTCACAACCCCGTGATGGGAGACGGTGCTTAGCCAGTATAAGGGAAGAGCTTGCACTGCTTCACCTTTTGCTGCGCCGAGCAAGAGAAGATGGGGATTATTCATTGGTTGTTTGTGCCTCTTTTTCCTCCACAGCTGTCATTCCCTGCAGAAGTAGATATCAAACTTGTGATTGCTCTGCTCGCAGATAACTGGTAAAACTTGCTGCTTCAGGCACTGAGAAAGACGGACATCTGAGCTTGAGCCTTGATTTTTCCCCATGATGCTCCTTAAAACACAAGGCTCTATATTCACAAAGTCTAATATAAAACCACGTGGATAGCTTATTTTTATGATTTGGGATAGAACTGTTGGGAAGTTGTTTTGGTTGGCTGCTCTAGAGTTGCTCACGGAAGTCTTAAGCTATCCGATAACGTGTGAAACTGTCTATGGGAAGACACGACCGTGGCCAGAAGTTCATCTGAGCACGAGGAGGCAAACGCTAGTTCTGTGGCCCCAAAGAATATACACAACTGTAATGGTGAATATTTAAGGAGGAGGAGATTAGACCCTTCTGCTTCAAGGTATAAAAAAAACCTCCTAAAAAATGAAGACTTTAAAGGACCATTGCAGTGTAGGTTATATCTCAATTTCTGTAGTTTCTCCATAGGTCCCAGAGGTGGATATTGAAACGTATTAATTTCTAATCTGGTCCATTGGCTCAGATCTTGTATAATACCTGTGCTTGCCTTGGGAAAAGTTTTGTGTGGGGAAAAGTTTTCTAAATATTCCACTGGAAAATGCGTGGGAAGGGCAAGGAGGATAAAGAAGGATAAAAAGGATAAAAAATCAGTGGATGTCTGCAGAACAGCATTGTATAAATTTAGGGAGATTAGGGACGAGGCAAAAAAAAAAAGGTGATGTTTTACAGAAGTGGTTACAGTATCTGGTTGGAAGCTTATCAATGAATAATGAAGGAGGCAGCAGAGGACTTCCTCTGGGCCTTCATCAGAGATTTATCTTATGGTAGTTTATGAGACCCACTGGTGTGCTCGTGAGGAGATTGAGAAAGGATTTCACGTTAGTGCTGTGTGTGTGAAAGGATAGGAATGGGAATGGAGAAAAACATGGAGAGAATAGTTATGTCAACCCCGTAGTACAGAGTGGCTATAAAACTGTCAGGAAATGGGACTGTCATCCTCAAGGCAGAAGAAACAGAGAACAGCAAGTTGTCTTGTCTGCATGTTTTAATTTCTTTGGAGTGATTAGGGACAGACCAAGGTAAAGTTGCAGCTCCACTTGGGGAAATGTAACTTTCCTGGACAAACTGTGCGAACGTTGTCCAGTGTTAGTGCAACTGCCTGGAAGACTGGAGGAGAAATATTATGTTCACAGTGATTTTCCCACCCCTGAGGCTGGAGCAAGGATATTTCCTAACAGGAAAACAGAAGACCATTGTAGGACAGAGCAGAGTCCTCATTTAGACATGATCTTCTGATAGTCCCGGTGATTGCACTTTATGCAGGATCAAATACTGACCATCTTCTGAAGCTTTCACAGTAATTCTTCAAGGTCGGCTTCTTCTTGTGTCCGGAAAGGACTCAGCTAAATGGTAAATTTTGCCTGATTGAAATCTGCAAAGCATAACCCGTGTCCTGGCATCTGCAGTGACAGAATTTTGCTCTGGGATTTTGGAGCAGGCACACACAAGTAGATTGTACTATAGCGGGCATGTTTGATGCCCTGCCTTAAATCCCAAACTATTAACTTAATTAACATAGTAGGCTCTTAATACCTTTCCCTACTCGCGAGCTACCTTGCGTGAGACTGGAAAAAAAAAACTGCTTCACCTTTCCTGGCCTTGCAGAGGCAGAAATGTGTGCCATTTGATCTGTATTAATTCTTTTACTCTCAGGGTCCTGATCAGCCTTTGACAGAGAGCTCCACGTGGGCTCTTAGCTCTGCAGTTAAGCAGCTCCCTCGCTCTATGCCAGGGGCGGCTGCACTTTGCCAGTGTGTGTAGTGGTACATGTGTAGGTACACAAGACCAAACCCCACTTTCTTACTGTGCAAAGGTACTTTAGAGGGTAAATTAGGTTCTTTTATCCCAGTGTAAAGGTGGATAATATAATTCTGCACTGTTTTTACAAGAGTAGTGCTGTCCTCTGGCATAACCAGCCTAGTTACGTGCAAGTGAGAATGCAAGCATTGATTTTCTTCGGGAAATGTTGGTGCAGAAAAAGATGCAAAATGACTCTGATTGATTTCCTCTTTGTATGGAGAAAGGGGAGGATGAGATGGTCAAACTGCTGTCTGACGTGTAGATTAAATTCAGTTTAAGCAGCACAGTGAAGTGTCACTGAAGATAAACTATTCTGAATAGGTGATTCCTTAACCAGCTGCTTTTAGGTATCTCCAGAATGTTCACTTTAGGTCTGCAGCTTGTTTAAAAAGATTTAGGGCCTGGAAGAAGTCTCCTCGTTTTTCAGTAAGAAGAAATTTTTCTCTATAGGTAGGGGAAAGGAGGGGGTGGGATATTCGATACCATGTGATGTCATGCTCAATATTTAAGTGGGAAAGCTGGCTGGAGTAGGGTGATTTGCTACTCGGGAGCAAACTGAGCATCAGGCAGTGAGAAAATTGCACTCTGTATATTCTTATCATCAGTATTATTATTGTTATTTTTCTTCTCCCTTTGCCGTTCTGTTAAACTCTTTTTATCGCAACCTGTGAGTTACTGCCTTTTCCGTCTGATTCTCCTCCCCACTCCACCAGGGCAGATGAGTGCTAGAGTGACCGTGTGGTTCTTTGTTTCTGTCTGGGGCTAAACCAAGACAGTAATTTTGAAGCATACTGAGGATCTTGCTGTGATTATGGGAATTGCAAAGAAATATTTCTGTGTTTCCAAGCTATCAGACTGGGCAACAGAGAAGGAGTTAAAAACCCACCGCCTTCTTCTTTGGGATGTCCCCAGTAGAGGACAGGGAAAGAACTGGGATGTCCAGTTTCCTGCCGGACATATTGCCACTTGTCAATTCCTTCGTTCCTGAGTGCATTTCATCATCATAAAGGTCTCATTGCAGATTTTGCTCTGAGTGCTAAAAGCTTTGCTCCCCTCTGCCTTCCTCAGTGATTTAAAAGCCACAGATGCTGATACATCTCTGAGACAGAATCTATTACACTTTTCCTGCCAAGCAGAGCTATGGCGCTTGCTTTATTTCAGTCCTCCTAACACTCAATTTGTTCTTTGTTGGTGCTCAGCTGGCCGCATTGCTGAGCACCAGCAGGGCTCCCTCCACGCAGTGGTTCTTATTAGCTTTCCCCTCCTTAATTTCATTATCCATTTCTAATGGCTTTTTAATGTCTGAGCTGAATTTACAGTACCAAGGACTTCGTGCACCTTCTGTTTCTCCAGAAGTGTTTCAGGGAGGGCATGACTGACCATCCGCTGCTTTACTCATGTCATGGAGAAGAGCTGGTGTCCAGGGCTGGAAATGCTTTTTTTGGTCTTTTTTTTTTTTTTCTTGAATATGGATGGTGGAGCATTCACGTGTGTGTCTTGAGCTTCCTACTGGTTTGTAGCAATTGCTGATTTTCCTTCTTTGAATCTTGAATTATTGAACACATGATTGCATGTATGTCCAGAAAGTCTTTGTCCACTTGTATCTCTTCAGGTGTGTGTAGCATCTTTCTCAGACTGTTTGACAAGTGTTCCTTGCATACATTGCATCATTTACCTTTTCCTTGGTGTCTCTTTATGAATAAAGAATTCAATAGTTCTAAAACTCGGTTCCAACTTTTTGTTTTGTTTTGTTTCTTTGTTCATTCCCCTGGTCTTTCTCTGAGCATCCTTTGGCCCTTATCCCAGCCACTGAGTTGGACAACAAGTTGCCCCTTGGCCTGGGGAGCCCAGCACGCATCACTGAAACAGATTAGTATGTGAGCTTATCTCTGGCCAGGTTTTTACAGCTCATCTGCCTGTTTTTTGATGGAAGCAGACAGTGTGTTTATCTCCAACTCTACCCAAGGGTCTCTGAGAGCTACAAACCTCCCAAGAGGGTAGGTGGCTCCCAAAACTGCCCCAGCACCGCATGGGGGTTGCAGTCTTTGGTATCAGTTTTAATATTCAGAATGAACATATGCTTTTTTTATTAGTCATTAAATCTGACGGTGGTGGAATCGAGGCGTTCCACATTTTAAAGGTAATTAAAGACTGAGTAGTTCATAAAACATGATGCAGCCTGCGGGGTCCTGGCAAGGTACTGAGTGTTGCATGCAGTTGCTGAAAGGATACCAGATGTTGACGGGAAAACCAAGCTCTTTCTCTTCCTATGTTCTTCTACACTTCAGCAAGACCTGTAATGAGGCCTGACAGCATGGATGTGACAACAGGTGACGGAATGTTCTTCAAGTTAAGGCATCTTCATGGCCTGGAATAGCCTTGCAGTCCATTCCCCACCAAAGTTGTCCATTGCACTTCTACAGGTTTCTCATCATCAGCCTTCAATTGCTTCTCCAGGGAGATTAATTCAGATCTCAGTATTGAGGCATGCTCCCTTCACATGTAACCCAATCTTTTCTTGAAGTCTTGTTCCTTCACATTTACTGTTGCATATTCTGATCCTTCCCAAGTTACTTCTCCTTCATAATGTTGGCCTAGCAAAGTGTGGCTGCGAAAAGGTCTTGGTATTCATCTTTTGTCTCTAACAATAGCCTGAATTAGCCTTGTGTGCTGCGGAAAGTGAGAGTGAACATCCATGGCAAGATGAATAAATGTGATGATAGTTTTATGGCGTGACGTAGGGATGACTGTGCCTGGGGATCTTAATGGAAAACAGAGAAATCTCCCAGTTTTTGAAAAAGAGACAAAGACAGCAAGACCTCTTACCGTTAAACTTCTAATACAGTGAGAGAGGTTCCATTGCAGTGCATCATCTCTCCCCTCTATCATCTTTCATCTTGTATAAAGTCAGAGCAATGGCAAAAACATAATTTCTCAGGCATGAAACCTTGTGTGCTCATATTTTGTAGGGTTAAAGCAAACAAACAAGCAAATAAAAACCCCAATCAGAGCTCGCTTTTGTTTTACAGCTCCAGCTGGGAAATTTGGGTGTAGTTTTGCAAGGGGAAAAGTAGTTTCCTCAAAGGGCCATGTGCCATTAAGTGGGAAATAAGAAAATTAAACCTTAATATTTATGTGAACACCAGTGACCAAAGCTAACAGAGGGGCTCAGCATTCATTCCCTGGAAAATAGGGAATTACAGCTGCCTCTATCATCCCTTTTCTGCTGAGCTTCTGGTGCGTTTATTCATTACTTCATATTCTCAGCAAAGACTTACACTTACAATTTATGTTTTCCCACCACAGAGGGACAGGCAGTGAAATCAGAGTAGGATGGGTAGTGCGGTCTGTTGGAAAGGCAAATACAGAGAGAATCTCACTGATGCTGAAGGTGTGCTGTTGTGATACTGAGGTTTGTTAAAGCAAAGTCTGAGAATATAGTATGTGTGATCAGTTCCATCAGGTATTTTCTGGACCGTAGAGTGGACTTAGCTGAATTCCTTTGAAGGGAATTACTATTCTTTTTCCCCAGTATAACTGATACCCGTGTGCGGAAAATGTCTTCCTTCTTTTCAAGGACAGCTGCAATAAAGGGAGCGTTGGGATGAATTTCCCCTTCCATTGCCTGCAGTGCTACTCCATAGCAAGTGAAGAGAGAAGGGGGATTTTCATATTTTTAACACTATGATAGTTAAAAATATGCTCAGCAGCATTTGTTAACTCTTAAGAAAACCACGAGAGTTAAGCACTTGACCAAAGCAAGGCACTACGTTGCAAATGCATCTCTTCCCCCTGGAGACAATAAAACAGAGGTGTAAGAGGCTTTACGAGAAGCAATATCAAGTCACTTTGTGCACTTTGCTGGAGAGAAACTGCAGAGCATACAGCTCTGGTCTCTCATTTTCATGTGCCTTCAGCCATTGGAGAGGGTAATTTGGTTTGTTCTCCTAATGGGACATTAGACCCTGTGAACCACCAGCTCAGCTGCCTGTTTAGGATGGTTGCATTTACTTTAGTACTGCTCCTAAGCTAAGATGAGCAGGGTTGTTTAGTGTGGACACACTGTTCAAATGTGGCTACAACCTTTCAATCTGGTGTCTGCCAGGTTTGTGTCTCCTAGGTGGAGAAAAGACCACGTTTAGGTCTCATCTGCCCACCAGCATTTTTAATAGTTATGAGAATTGCTCCATTCAGAACAGTGAGACATGCAGCCGGGTCTGAAAATGGTGAAAAGGTGATGGATCAGAGCCATTTATCACGTATTGTAAGGAAAGAATGAAGGGAGATAAGAAAAGTGGCACCAGCTCAGTACAGGTGCTTCCTCAAAGTCTGCATCAGTGCTGCCAGCTACACTGATAAAATTAAGGCCTTGCCCTTGGAGACTCCAGGGGAGATGTTGAAGTTGACCGGTCTTCTTCCTTGTGCTTTAGGAATGCAATAAATGACTAGACACTAATTACAGCAACCTGAAAAAAAATACATGAGGTCACAAGAGCAGCTACATTTTTGGGGCTTAATTTGTTTCCAGCACTGGGGGAGGAAAAGTCAACACTACTTTCAATTTGTGTATATTTGAGAGGCATTCAAAGAATGATATGTAATGCACATACTTGGGTAGATCAGCTATTAGGCTTTGTTCTTTGCATAGAAATACTGGTAGAACTTAAATGTGCTCAAAATAGAGAAGGTCCCTCATTTCTTCAAAACTGTAGTTTCCAGGGGAAGGTGGCATATGTCCCCCTCTCAAGGGCACTAGTACAGTCTAATTTCCATTTCAAGAAAACAGATTTCATAGGCTGGATAGAGAAAGATAGGCCTGGTTGCCTGAAAGGAATAAATACCATATTATTGAAAGCTGATTTTTAATCGTATCTCTCTGTGTTGGGGCTCCAGTCTTGCTTCACATGCAAGTACGCTTGTTATTCTGGGAGGAAATGTTAATAGACATATGTCTGCAGGATCGGGTCCCTCCAAAAGAGCAGATTTAATTACACGCATGGCAAGTTCATGTACTTGCTTGAACAAAGAAACATCCAGTGTAAGCTCTTCTGGGGAGGAAGCGTTTAATCATGCGTGTTTTGTGCAGTGCTCGGCGTGATGGAACGTCAGGGAGCAATTCATTCCCAGCACCGGTGCAAAAATGGTGATTAATAAAATTATAACCATTTATACTTCTAATACTAGGTTTTAACCGCTCTGGTTGTGTCTCTCCCTGAGTCGGGAGACAGTACAATTATTTTCATATATGTGAAGCTTGGATAATATGATAACTCAAATGCTTACTCTCTAGTTGCTGATTTAATTATATGAAATGTCAAGTTAGTTTAAGAAATACTTGGGGAAACCCCTACTTCTGTCAACCAGGAATATGCCAACTTGTACCTTACTATTAAAAAAAATCAGACCAGAAAGCAACACATGCACAGCGTCTGTGCGCTGTGTGAAGCATCTGGGCTATTACAGCAAAGCTGAAATGATAGATAGCACTTTCTTGTATATTTTGAAAAGTGAATAAAACAGCTTTGTGTTGCTCACGATGTGTCTCATTGGTGCATTTTTATGGCCGATGAGTTTCAACCATGGTGAAGAGAGGTAGGATTTGGGACTTCGGTTGGGAGGGCAAAAAGCATTGACCAGATGGTTAGTTAGCTTCTCAGCCATGCGAATCCTCGTACGGATGTGATCTCTGCCTCAAGAAAATGGACTTCTGATCTAGAAGAAAGGCTTGGGGGAATAAAAGGAATGGATATGCTCTTTGTTGAGATCAAAGAATGTGAGATGGTTTTTTTTCCCCTTGTGCTCTGAAGGGATTTAAGCTCAGGAAAGCCACATCAGTTTAACAAGTTGCCGTTTATTAGCGGGACTGTGGTTTGTCCGCTGAACCTGAGGCAAATGTGAGAGAAAACACACTAACCTAAATCTTTCACATGGGTGTAAGCAAGTCTAATTTATCTTGGTTTGCTGTTGTTTGAGAGCACACATGCTGCTAGTTACATCAGCTCAATGATATAACTTGGTTGTGCGTTAAAGTTGTGGTCCTAAATGCTGACAACGATTGCTCTGGTTTCTGATGAAGAACTCAGTGTAAAACTGCACAGGATATTCTGCAAATATCCCCACTGCATCTGATTTTGTGAGAGTGATTATTAAATTTTGAATGTGTTGTTATGGTTGGACATAGCCTTGTGCAAGATTGTGGGTGGCATCTGGGTCCCATCCTTCTGCGAAAGCAAGGCGATTCCATCAGCTTTCAGGAGCTTACTTTGATGTAAATTACTTTTGAGATGCAAAATATTTGGAAATCTCTTCCGAATTCAAGGCTGAATTTAGTAACATCCTTGTGGTATTATTAGATAAACAAGCACTTTATGCACCAGTGTCACACAAGTGTTTGAAGAAATATTTGGTTACTATTTTGAGCTACAGCTGAAGTAGAAAAATATTAATACGAAGCGAGGAACTTTGTCAGTGTTTAAGAAATACCTTGTCAGACTTGGGAAGATAGGAGTCTTGTTAAGAAGAACAGACAATGGCTTCTCTTATTAATTAAGGACAAAGACTGCCTGAATTTTAAGAAAGCTGTCTAGAAAAATGAAAGACTTTTTACATGGGCATTAAGAATAATTTTGATACTCACAAAGTGCCAACAGCATGCATTGTTTTCTGCATGGTATCGAAGATAATAAGACCAACTCCAGATGGATATTTTAGTCCAGCCAAACCTATGGAAAAGATGTCTATCGTCAGTACTGATCAGGGAAGTGATGTATTTCTTATAATAAGCCAGTGGTACCATTGCTGCTCCTCTGAAGCCACAGATTTATTTTGTGAAGCTGAGGAGTCCTAGTTTCTCTTTCTCAGGTCTTTGGTAGTCATCACTTTAGCAAGTTCTGAAAATGTAGTATAAAGAATCAACAGTCTCTTCTAGTTTAAAATACTGAGTTCTTTGATACAACAATGAAATTTCTGGTGAGTTGTTTAAGGTTGTTTAGTAAGAATGAATTTGTGTTCCTGGACTTCTGCATGAGTTTGAGCTGGAACTTCAGTCCCATAGATCAGGGTTAATTTGACCCATTTAAGAGAAAGTTATTTGTAGGAGCACAACATACCTCATCCTTGCTTCTGCTAGAGGAAGACATTCCCAGCAGAGGAGGTGTGTTTTGCAAGTCTGGGCTCAAAGGTGGGAGAAGGTGCTAAGAACCATCACATGGTGCAAGAGTCAATATGAATGTCACTGACAGCGTCTGTAGGTCATTTTTCCTGTTGTGTCTGTGCATATATGTGTGATGTTAGCTGTTCTCCCACGCCTTACAGTTCTTCAATCATGAACACGCAACTGTCTTTGGTTGTTACCTCCTTTAATATATGTAAGGTGTTGAGAACCAGTTCAGAAAATTGACATTACAGAGCATTTCTTTGTGGATATAATTGTATAATATGTATACATGTTTTTTTAATTTGTCATACGTTTTCTGTTTTTGTGAATTTGTTTAGGTGCAATTGCTTGGAACACTGTATTAAAGCTCCTGTTTCTAGTCCTGCAAACTCTGGCGGGACTTCTGACTGATCATTTGGCTGGCGTGGGGACTGAGTCATCCTCCCAGCCTGTGCTTATGACCAGCATCACGGAAGTCAGCCTATCTGTACAAGCAGCTTCAGAGAGATAAAAGGGATGGAAGAACTCTGTAGTGGAAAAGGAAAAAAAAAAAGACATTTTTTCAAGTCTTAAGTGATGGGAAGACCTATCAAAAAAATGTATTTTTCAAGTCTGAAGTGATGTGAAATCCTGTTAAAAATTAAAATAAGTTTTTATACCTAAGTTATAGGTAGATAGTTACAGCATAGGTAATCGCCTGAGTTCAATCAAGAAAGCACAAAAAAACCCCTAAACCATCTGTTATCTACTTGCCCTCAGACCTCTTTCACTCCTTTTCTTATCAGGCCAGTTTTTGTGGTAGCTGAGAACCTTTAGATATTTCAGGCCAAATTTGGGGACTTGGGTGTGTCAAACATCTCCGCTCCTCTAGCCATGGAGACTTGCCAGATTGCTTTTGTTCTGACAGTTGGAGAATTCATGGTGTGCACTTTCATAGTCTCAAAGTGCGTTTGGGACACACCTGCAAGCCCTTGGAGGAGCCTGGACACTTGGTCTGCTCATCACTAAGACTACCACACAAAATATTTAATTGCATGGCTCAGACTGACCCCTGACAAATGTTACCATGTTGTTATACATGGTTGGCTGAAGATGTCCAGCTCCGCTCTGGAGATTGCCCTCTCCCAAGTGAGCACTATAACATGAGGCTTGGACCTGAGTGTTGTCTTAAAGCACCAACAAAAGAGAGTTTCTATGAATAGCTGGGGCTGTGACTGGCACCACCCATCTGCCCGGGGGGTAAGCCACGCTGGTGGGGCAAGCACTTGCGGGGTTAGTTTATGCTCCTGCTGCTGCTTGATGTCATGTGAGTCAGAGACTTTAATTCTCTCTGCTACAGTTCCTCAGTAAACTGAGGATAATTATTGCTTTCCTCACAATTTTGAGATGTGTTGGAAAGTGAGGTTGGCAAATCCATTTTGCTTTTCAGACCCAGGTGTTATAAGATTATAACTTCCTTCTCCTTTTTCTTGTCGTTCCTACAGTTCTTGTTGCAAAGTGTTGTGCTATCTGGTACCCACCCAGGCAGTCTCCAGTGCTTGCTTGTCTCGTGTTCTTTGTTGTTTGTGGAAGGATGTCTTCTTTTAAAGGAGGAAGTTCTAGGAAGGCTTTGAGTAGGATCTGATGCGGAATGGGCTGTGCTTAGTTTCCGTGGATGGTGGTAGCACAGGCTAGAAGTCAAAGCTGAAGCTTTTTTGGTTTCTGTGCACTTTAAGTGGACCTTATGGCTCCTGAAGGCAAACTAGAAGGCTTTCCTTTCAAATAGTTAAAAACTCCATTAGGTGTTTCTCTTTAGTAATAGTCAATAATTTAATGAGTTTTGAAAGCAGTGTTTCTTGGAGGTGAATGTGCCCCATAGAGAGAAGTGGAAGACTAAAAACTTTTGCTACTGTTCAGGCTACTGGTCAAAGTGTAGAGCTTCAACAAATGTGCTGAACTTGTTCATCTTTGGGTGGGATTTATGGCTAAATACATACACACACGCTGATAAAGATGAGGCAGTGACACTGTCTGCCTCGGTGACTGTAAGCATTTAAGGAATAGGTTTTAAAGTGCTTTAATATTGATAGAGAAAAATAAACCTTTCCTTTATGTTACTGGGTTGCTTCTTTTGTTGCAGCAGAATCATTGGCTTTTGTATTTTTTTTTTAAGATATGTAAGTATTGAAGTATTGATTCCAGTATTTTTTTCTTTGGATCTGGCATATTAGCAGCAAAGCTTACCTTCACGTGTCAGATGCAGGTCTCTCTGAGGGACCTCGTTAGGAAGAAGATAGCCTGTGTGTCTGAGGAATTTAGCAAGGTTGAGCTGGTGCCAGCATGTCTCTCAGCAGGCAGCAGCAAAAGCTTCAGTCCTGCAGGGCTGTCCATCCTCAAGATGGAAATTTAACATTCCACAGCACTTTCCATTGCATTAACCACAGTCCGTAAAGGTACTGGAGTGGATACCGACAACAAATGCATCAATCATGATTCACTCATTGGTTTTCCCCATCAAACCGCAAGTCCCACTGGGAGACTGCAACCAGGCAAAAAGGGTATTAGAGAGGTTTGTGCTCTAGTGTATGAACAAATGGACATATAATTATCGCTGTCCATCACAAGTGTGGGTGAGGAATTGCACTCCTGAAGCTCTGCTTTTGTCTGCCTCTACCCTGATGGTTATTTGACTTGAGCAGGAGCAGTGTTTCTCCAGCACTGCAGGATCCCAGCTGGGAAGATCTCTGTCTGCCTGGAAATAGTGGTTATGATGTACCAGCCACAGTTTGCAGGAACCAGAATCAGACTCGTCTCCACAGAGCTCGCTTGTCCTACCAAAAAACAGTGCTCTGAATTTTTTTTCAGCACTTCTGACAAACTGCATGGTGTTATGGATGCTCAGTTCTGTCCTGCAGAAAAAACATCAGTCCCCTGAAAAACCTCAAGAAGTAGTGTCAGCTATTGCAAAGCTCTGATGTCCCTTTTAGTGAAGAAGGGGACATATCCCATGTTTACCTCTGCAAACTGATGCATCGATAATCCAGTTTTGTTTTGTGTCTCACACTTAATCAAATATGGATAAACATCTGGGAGCTGTTCAACAGAGAGAAGTAAAGCTCGGCATTGCTGGTTTGCATTTGGTGAGCCCGGGGGGGTGGCAGTGTGGCACGATGATATGATTTATCAAGAAGAGGCCTCCAGACAACAACAGGAACATTGCTGCATGCCAGAACACCAGCTCTGAATAATGTCATGCTGCAGAGTCTGATTTTTCCCCTTGCTTTCAGGTTTTCTCTGCCACCCACTCAATGTCCTTCAAAAGCTGACTGCCGGGAGCTGACTAATGCAGTGGTGTTTATCCTTCACTATGTCATAATGAAAAGTAGCTTTGGTTCATTGAATCTGGAAGTTAAGTTCTCATCAGAGACCTGAGTGGGCTCAGCCTTCCTCAAAGATCTTCACATTTGCTACATCTCATGTTCATGTGTTTGTTTTAGTAAATAGATAGCAGCAGGGTTTGGACTCCTGCTACACAGGTTGATGTTTTGCCTAAGGCGGGATACACTCCAATCCTTTCTGCAGTAGAAGAGAAGAAGATGGGATACACAGTGGGCTCATGTGGGAGGTGATGGTGGAAACACTGCATGGGGAGGGAAGCATCTGCCATCTTGCATAAGGCCAGGGGTCCACCTAGTCTGGAAAGACTTTTCTACTAGGAGGATGGCAGCACTGGCACAGACTGCCCAAGGAGTTTGTGGAATCTCCACCCTGGGAGTTATTCAAAAGCTGTCTGAACATGGTCCAGGGCAACAGGGTCTAGGTGGCCCTGCTTGAGCAGGGGTTTGGACTAGATTACCTCCAGAAGTCGCTTCCAACCTCAACAATTCTGTGAGTTTGCGATTCTGCTCTTTTCACATCATTCACATGGCATCTTGGCAGAAGGTGCAAAAAGCTGCCTGTATGCCCTGTGAAGAGATGTTTTTCTGGTGAATGGTGGCCAGGACGAGAATTACGTTTCTATTGCCACTTTTTTATCTGCTCCTTCTTGCACTCTGGGGGATCTTCTCTTGTCCATGGAACCTCACAAAAGCAGACTGAAAACGAGTATGAAGGTGCATTTCCCACTGCCATGCAAGAAATCAGTGGCTGAGCAGGAACTGGTGTAGGAGTGATCAGCTCTGCATGTTCACGATAGTAGGGCAGTTTCCACTCTTTCATGTTCCACATATTCTCTTCAGTAGCATGATGACAGCTTTCTCTTTCCACCTGGTTATGTCTAGTGTGTATCTCTCCCTAAAGAGCTGAAATACATCTATAGATCAAATATAATCTTGCCATTCTGCATTAGACCATGCTGGGACAGCAGGCTGATCTTAACCGAGGGCAGCGTGTATTTTGTGGCTGGTTTCTGTTCCAGTAAGTGAGCTGACTGTGCTGAGCATGGATGGGATCTGAACAATGCAGGAGTTAGCTTTGCCTACACTTAATGCAGAATGTACATCTTCAAGTAGAGTTAATGAAGCTGTGGTCTGGCCCCATGACAATAAATAATAATAATTTTCCCATGGTTAGTGCCTTTCACCCAAACATCTCAGCCACTCTACAAACATTAATGAATTTAACCTTCATGCCACCCCAAAGCAGTAGTCCAGTATTTATCATCTCTGTTTTATGGATGCAGTAACCAACTCACAGAGAAGTGAATCAATTTTCCTGAGGTGCTATCAGACAGGAATAAAGTATGAGAGGTTTTGGCTTATAGTTCTATAGAATAATACATTTTCCTTCTTTCTTTGTAAGACATCCAGAAGGGGATTTACTGCTTTGTAGGTAAAGAGCTGTCTGTCTTCAGGTCTTGACTGGGAAAGAAAGAGATGGCTGTGATGTCTTTCAGAGAGGATGCATCTGAACTACCTAGAGGGCAATGGCAGACCTATAAGCAATAGCTTATAAGGAGTTAAAGTCAATCATAGCACTTAGAACATGAGCAATAATCTGTGGGGTTTTTTGGGTGGCACCACAATAAAAATGTTAGGGCCAGTTAATTAGAAAGGCCCTCAAGCAGACTTAGACTGCTGTGGAGAGATCAGTGTCATTCTCCATTCTGCAATGAAGATCAGTCTCCACTGGAACGTAGTAATAGTCTTTTAAGAAGTGAAGAACAAGCTTTGCTGCTCAAATAGCATTAAAATGAGAGCAGGCAATGAGAGCAGGTGTGTGGAGGGGCATTTCTGTGCTGCCTCCCTCCTTGGGAATGGACTAGCTGACCTGGAGAGTCTCTTTTCTTTCTGTTTTATGATTCATGGAGTAGGTTGCTCAGTTGGGATTTGCACTGTTGACCTGTTGGCTCAGAAAGACGTTGAATCATCTTCCTTCGGGTGCTTGTATGGCTCACCCTACAAGCATGTGCAGAGCAGCAGCAGCATGCTAGTAGTAGTAGAAATTTCTCAAAAGCTGTGTGAGCTCAAAAGCCCTTCATGCTGCAAACCTTTTTCTTCCATTTTTTTTCCTTCATTCTCTTTTTTCTCCCCTGAAGAGTTGCTAAGGATTCAGAGCTACAAGGTTTGTGACAATGATACTTCACTAACAAAGTGGTTCTCTGCTCTGTTTTTGGGTAGGAACTTCATCTTTATTCTGAATATTGAGCCCATCTCCTGGCTCTGAAGACTAAAAGTTATGTTTGCTCTCCACACATTATATGAAGGTAGCAGGTGTCATGTTCAGAGCAAACAGAAGGAGGGGAGCCTCAGTCAGCTCCAATTATGTCATTAAACCCCTTGTTGTAGCTTGTTACAGGTCCTGAAAGTGTATGTGGCTTTGAGGGGAGACTGAAAATGGTGGAATACTGGACAGAAAGCACTTTTTGCTTACGAAGTTCTCAGGATGCAACTGGTTGGTAGCTGGGAAGGTGCTTGTGCAGTAGCATGTGTGTTTTCCACCTGCTTGCTCTTTCTAGGCATTTGCTGTTCACCACTGCTGTAGACCTTTGATCTTCCCCAATGTGCTTGTTCTTATTTTGTAGGTCTGTTGACTCAGTTCCTGGCCACCCATGCTCAGAGGCAACCAGCTGTGTTGAGAGCTTTACTGGGGTGGATGTGCAACCCATGCCCACTTGATGCAGTAACTTGGGCACAGCACCATGTGCAAGGGGATGTAGCTTCAGAAGAAAAAAGTGCTGCTAGAGAAGGTCTGAGTCACCCAAATGACGCATTTTATACAGGTTTTTCTCTTTTTCTGCCCATTCTCTTGCTCTTTGAGCACATGAAAAGGCAGGGTAAAACCAGCCTGTTCTCAGTAAGCCATGGAGAGCAAATACTTAATTAGCAAGACAGTATGCCCCAGAGGTCGCTGCAGTAAAATGTTAATTGAGCGAGCCTTCTTCAGAAATCGTACATATTTAGTTAAATGTTTAGTACTTTGCATTTTTGCACTACTTAACAGTGTTCAGTGTTGTGCTTTCAGCAATAAAACTTTTTAGCATTATTTTTCAAGAAAGCCAAATGGAGAGATGATGGCCTTGTCTGCAACCACAGCTTATTACCGTGTGTGTGCACGGCTCTGTAGTGAGGAGGTGCTGGAGAACACCTAGATTTAGGCCATGGTACTGGTTTTGGCAGCAGAGATTTGGGCATCAGAAAGTGGGAATACTCTTCAGAGGTCATTTTGCTGCTGCCTGCTTAGGATAGATTACCTGCCCTCTCGGCATCTCTACTTTAATTTTGCACAAAACTTCAGTCAAGGTTAGAGAATTAATACTTGCATGGGACAGGGATGGAGCAGGAGGCTTTTGTAAGATATGCAATTGCCAAATAGAGGTAAGAAAGTCTAAATTTTTATTTCTCTTCTTGGCAGGTTCAGACATGGTAGAGAGCTCCCCTCCATTTGGTTTTTGTTGTCATTTTTACAAAGGCACTATTGTTTTGCTGTACAATGGCATGGATAAGAAAGGACAAAGTGGCTCACACAGCTCAGAACAGGAAGATTAGCTTTGCAGAATGCTTATTATTTTATTATTTAGCCAGGCAAGCATTGTCATTTGGAAGACGGAGGGAGAGAGAGAAGAGAAAGATGTTATCAACAAAACTGATGTGGTTTTTTTTTTCTTCATTTATCCTTTCCTCTGTCAGAATAAAATAAATGTCTTTTCTTGAAGAAATACATATTTTTCCTGATTTCTAGAGGATAAACTTGAAGTTTAATTAGATTCAGTGGTGCAGTATTACTTCTCATCTACTGATCACTTTCATTAAATTGTTGCAAGGATTGGAAGGTATTAATCTAGTGGTGGGAGAACTGAGCAAGCGCTAGGGAAGTTTTACTCAGTGTTTCTTACCTTGACACAAATTCTCTGTAACCATACCTGGCTCCATGATTCTGTTTTCCTTCCTACTTGTGCTAATAATCTGTTTTCTTGGGATATCAAGAAGAACATATAATACCCAGAAGTGCGTGAAACGTAAGACATTACGGAAATGACGTTCTACATTAATCAAAATGACACATACATTAAAAACTAAACAATTTCATTAACAGCACACTTTGGATTTTCATGAGAAATTTGGAGATTTTAGCAAAATTTTAATAGCAGGTGCTTTTAATGTACGCTCATTCTAGGACTTCTCAGGAAAATATTTGCAATGAAAAAGTAATATGCTATAAAACATGTTTTACGTCTATCTGGGTGTGTAGACAGCCAGATGACATGCACATAACTACTGTAAGATGAGGAGCTACCACTATTGTTGTAACATTAACAAATGAACAGAGGAATTTAGATATTTTCTTTAATGTAATGCCTTGCATTGAAATTCATAAAATAAAGTGGTGGGTTGATTTTGGGGGGATTCTTTGCTTGTGTTTGTTTTTTAAAGCAGTGGGGGATGAAAAAGTCCTTACTTCATAGTGGCGAGGTTATGGATAAATACTGCTGTGATGCATCCTGCTGTTGAATGCAAGAGCCTGTGCCCTGTGGATATTAAATCCACTGGAAGTAATATCTCTGGGCACTTCCAGGTTTATCAGAATTTAGAGCCTGAGAGACTGTACAATGCCTGATTCTATTCTCACGAAAATCAACGTGTCATGGTTTTCTGGTCTGCGTTTCGTAGTTTCTTGTAGCTATTGGAGAGGGCAGATGTCTTGCAAGTCACGACAGCAACTGTATGTAATGCATAATTCTATCGTCTACAATGCAGGGTGAAACAAAATAATGCACATCTCTATCTTGGTTGCATTACCACCATGGTAGGTAGCGTGCTGAACTCAAACTCCTGTGGTTTCACCTGGTTTCTTCCTACTCTTATGAGCTGCTCTGTGTTGCGGTGGAGGGAGAGTTTGTCCATCCCATAGGATACTGTAGCTTGCCAAAAAACCAAGGGCTTTGCATGTCTCCAGGAAAGGAAGCTGCGCCTATAAACTGGTTGAATTGTTTTATATTTATTGATGTCGGGTGCCAGGAAACATGTTTTATTATTATTGAATTGGACTACAAACATCTGCGATGGTTGTTCCTTCACTGCCCTTTGCCGTTGCCCGCTGTCGGTGGCAGGCTGCATGGGCGTCCTTTCCAGCGCAGCTCCTCCTGCCGATGTGCAGCTGGGTTGGAGTGACAAGCTGTGAGACAGTCAGCACAGGGAATTTTTCAGCTCTCTGCTTCAGCTTTAATTAGCTCACTATCTTGAACCGATTGCCTGAAAGCAAATCTCCTACACAGGCTTGCCTCCTAAGTTGTGTTCATATGGACATGATGGGCAGACGTGGCTGGCAAAGCGTCGTCTTTCCAGCAATATGGCCTCTTGTTGCTGTAGAGCATAATTGAGCTGTAGGAAAAAGGGGCTGCGCTGGTCCATGAACAAGGCTGCCTAATCTAGGAAAAGCATGAATGGGATCTTTACTTAATACTCATTTTGGCACATAAAGGACCATTTCTTTCAACATGTGGCAGATGGGCAGTGGCCTTTCCTCTGCCCCCACCTCGAGCTCTCCCTGGCAGGACTGGGAGCCTGCGTCTCAGACAGATTGATTGGTCTGTCTCGTCGTCAAATCAAGCTCAAGTCAAAGTTGCTTTGTTGACTTAACTGTCACATAAGTATTGCCAAATCTAATACGTGGGAATTAAATGGCAATTATCCATTTATTTGAGCTGGCTTCTTCCTCCCTCTGTGTTTCAGCTCTCTTTTGGCTTGCGGGCTGCTTTCCTAATTAAATGCTGCTCAGTGTGGCGCTGCCAGCTGCAGCTGGGTGGAGAGATGGGGCAGCTCTTGACCCCCAACGGTAGGGGAAAGGCTGCCCATACCAAGCCAAAGGCACGTTCGCTTGGAGGACTTCCAGACCCTTTGCCATATTTCTGCCCACCTCCATGAAGTGGACATCCCGACTCAGAGAAATTTGCCTTGTGCCTGCATGGTGCTGCTCTCCACAGCACAGTTGCGTCTTCCATTCCCTATCTGAGGTGGGCTGGTTTCTTCAGGAACATTGCCCTCCATGAGATGAGTGAAGAGGAGGTGCAACAGGATGATAGCTAAAAAAGGGACAGGAAATCTTTGCAGGATTTTTGGATGATCCTTATGGGTTTTCTCTAAAAAAAACAACATGTGATATTGAGGTTTATGTGCTGGAGCCTGGACTGTACCACATCAGTGTACATTATGTTGTGCAACCTTGATGTAGGTAACATCTGACCTGGGTTCATATGACAGCCAGGAGTGAGAGAGCTCTTCTATTTCGCCGTGTATCTTGGAGCTCACCAGCTGCCAGGAGTTCTTTTGTAGAAATACCAAAATGCACCCAAGGAAGGTGGCACTGTGGCTTCTTCATGCAGCAAACATATTTCTTCTGTGATATTGCTTTTTTTTAATAAGCTGTTTTTCAGGCAGTGCCTCAGCAGCATATAATCACTTCGACTGCCAGTGATTTTTGCTGGAGCTACTGTTTGAGTTTTTCATTGTTTAGAATAGAGGTGCTGGCTGTTTCAGGAATAGTCTGCTCTCCACATCCCACCCCCTCATCCATGTCCTAGGCTTGAATATCAGTGCAACGAAAAAGGAGTTTTGTCATAGCTGTAAAAAATCAATGCTGTGGTGTGGAATCGAGTGCCAGCACAGGAGCATCCCTTGAGGTCTTGTGGAGCATCTTCAATACAGATGCCACATCCCAAGGGCTCAGTTTGAAGAGAACCAGGGTAATCTGGTCCCCCACTACCGTGATGCTATAGGTCCCTGCTGTACGCTGGGTCTATGAACCTCTTTCCTATGGGAAGAGGGATTTTTGATGATTCCTCACGTAGCTGTGTAGTAGGGGAGTACAAAAAACTTTGGGAGAATTTCATCATCGCTGTGTGAAACATCATTAGTAATGGCATGACAGGAGCTCGGTGTTCAAAACAGAATAGGATTGTGCCTTTCCTCATGCCATGGCTTACAGTGCAACACTAAATATGTGTGCTTTAATTATTGTGTGCAAAATACTACCCAGTAGCAGTCAGATGAATCTTGCTTATGGCCACTGAGCTTGAGCATTAAGCAGCCAATTCCTGTGTGAGGACAGAGAGACTGTAATAGAGCTCTGATTGAATTAACAAGCTTAAAAAGTGTACAAAGGCAGGGTAATCAGATGCCAGTGGACAGACAGACTTTGTTTCTAAAACAAACCAAGAATCGTTTGAGAAGTGTAAGCCTCTAACTTTTTAATAGAGGAATTTTAACTTTCCTCGTCTATAAACCTTGATTTTTTTAAAAAAATATGTTTTAAGACAGTGGCATGGAAGTCCCCAGGCATAATCCTAGCTCATTTAGGCAGAGCATGCTTTTAATGACGCATCCCTGCTGGAAGGTTCTCCTTAAAGTGTTGTTTTCCACCTACTCAGCCAGTTTATACGTGCAAAAGTTTACTGGAAGTTTTGAAATTCTGTTGTTTTGCCATGATCTTGGGTAAAAATATGTCTAGTCTTGGCATTAACGGTAAGCAGCATTATATTTTTTTCTGGCGTGTCTTTCAGCTCTCGCAATCATGGATTTTAAAGCTAGAAGGGATCATGAGATTATTTTGTCAGTCTTTCTGGATCACCTCTACGCTAAGGACTTACTGCCGTTTTGTTTGATGTATATTCAGCTCCTTGCATCAGGAGGTTATCTGGATTCACCTGCAGGAGGGGTGGGAGGTGTCCCAGCCCTTTTTCAGCCAGGGGAACTAGGACTCAAAGCTGTTACTGCCCCATTCTTGGAGGTGGGATCAGAAGGATTTTCCCCCTCCAGTCTCCACAGAAGCAGGAGACACGATCTGCTGGAGCAGGGAGAGAGCTTCAGAAGTAGTAAATCATCCACGCAGGGCCAAGACCAGGACTGGGACCAGGACTGAGACCATCCCACCACTCTTGCCTGCAGCTTGTATAGAGCATGGTCTGTAGTCTGGGGACGTTTTCTGCTCCTTCTGCTTGCAAAAATAACTCCAAATCAGAGATGGGAGCAGTTCTGCTTCACGTTACCATGGGTCCCTGACATGGGTCTCCAGGGAGGAAAGGGGACACAGAAGAATCCCTCACGACTCAAATGAGGCCCTTGTCAGGAGCTTACACGTGCGTTTTAGCTGCATCAAACCCAGCAATCAAACAGATTTGGGCTGGGCAATGGGGGGGAGCGTTTTGGTGGATGCAACTCCCCAGCAAGCACCTCTTGCCTGGTTTAGATGTTTGGGAACAGAAGAGATTTGCAACATCAGTAGCAGCGTGGATCAGAGCACTATGCACTATGCCATTAGCAAATCTCAACCTACATAAATTTACCCCAGCTTGTTCCCACAGGTCTCATGCCTTTGCACTGTAAACAGATCTGCAGTGTCTAAAGAGACTACGCTTAGCAAGTTGGCTAATATTCTGGTTATTTTATGTGTATCTTGACTTTGAATAAGCACAGGTGGCCAAGGTGTGTGTACATGTGTGCACCTGTGTGTGCATATGTGTTTTTTCTTCTCTTCTTATGAATTGAGACAGTAAGACCAAACCAATTAGGTTCCTACTTAATGCCTACTGGCACTGTTACAGAGGCTTTCCTCCTGAACATGCAAGCTTTACCCCCAGACATGCACACACCACCTTTCAGAGAAAGAAGCGTTTTAGAGATGTCATTCTCCTAACAAATTGCTTCTCTATTGGTGTGCTCTAATTATAGAAGCTGCAACGATGTGTGTGCGTGCATGAAGGCGGCAGCAGGAATTTCGGATAAAATCAATTCACTTAAACTAGCTGATGTTAACTGCTTGGGGTGCTCGTTACAATGAGCTTGGACAGAAGTGCTGATTGACCTCTTCCTCAGATCCCTGGGGGATGTTAAACCATCTCAAGTGTGGGATTAGCACAGTGCAGGCACTGGGACAGGAGTGCATGTGAGTGAGACTGCCACGCTATGATTGCCACCCGTTTTGGGGGAAGTTGAATGGGAGTAGTTACCAGATGATGAACTTTCCAACCAGACCATGAACTCACTGGAACTGAATGGGTGCTTAGGGGCTGATCCCTGCCTGCTAGGCAAGACTTCAAGACCTTTAGGACTTTTTTTTCTTTGTATCCAACAAGAGATACTTTCTGTTTTCAGGGAGAATTGGCCACTGTGACTTTTGTGTGTCCTGTATGATCACTCCACGCTCTCTTGGACTTCATTCATCCGATGTCGGTCAGCACCAGAGAAGTCAGTCTGCAAAGCATCTCCTTTCCCAGTGGATACATGTGCCCCACCTAGTCTACAAGATCTGTCTTGTGGTCACTCGTTAGGGCTGAGGCAAAGGTAACATCTGGGAGCTGCAAGAAGATGAAAGGTGTATGGCAGACAACTTTTCACCACTTAAGGGTCACTGTTTGCCCCTGAGCCCCCATTTTACCCATCTGAGCAGCAATGTAGCCCAACTCCAGCAGAGTTTCTGCAGTACCTGTACCCTCTGCACACTGTAGTGGGGTAAGAGGAAGGGAGTCAGGACATGATTGTGAAAGAAGACTATAACACTCCTGATCCTTGGGTCTTCATCAGTGTTTCTTTTGAGGAAGAGGATTAATGACTTGTTGAGGAGCCATAGGATGATTGGATGGGACGTCTGGTGGTCATCTAGTCCAACCTCCCTGCTCAAGCACGGCCAGGTTGCTCAAAACCATATCCAGATGGCATATGGAAAGATGGGCTGAAGCTTGCTGCAGCTGAACATGGGTGCGGGGGATGCACCATCCTGGCAACAGAGATGGAAGGAGTTTTTGGAGCCCTTCAGTTTCAGCCTACCCTTGCTGAGGAGCAGTGAGGAGGGGATTTTGCCCAAGGAGGGATGTGGCATGGCTCAATCTCCCTGACCTGCTTCATGAGATCTGCACGGTGGTGGCTGCTGCTGACTTTACAAGTGGTGAGAGGAAAAAGTCTTCAGTAGGAGGCCAAGGGAGTAAAGGAAAGGAGGAGAAGGCAAAAGGAGTTGTAAGGAAGGAGAAGGCAGTCCAACATCCAAGACACCCAAGATAGGTCCCCATTGAGCGGCTGGTATTGGCTTATGGATGGACAAACCCCGTGCCCCCAGCCATGCTAGGCACAGGCTCTAGCTGCTTGTGCTCAACCATTTAATGCTGGTTGATTCATAAACAGCACAATGGAATGTGGGGGAGCAGGAATTTGGCAGGAATCCGGTTTCTTCTGCTAGAAAATTATATTTTATTATCACAGAATGGTAGGGGTTGGAAGGGACCTCTGTGGGTCATCTAGTCCAACCCTCCCGTCAAATCAGGGTCACCTACAGCAGGCTGCACAGG
>Ga0065711_1032620_pt1 | contig 27006 bp, 16 predicted proteins | sample Hoacrofraction12_FD_59098 | JGI IMG/M metagenome (GOLD analysis project Ga0065711, IMG submission 59098) | Hoatzin crop microbial communities from Cojedes, Venezuela - Epithelial fraction 12 v2 (version 2) | ecosystem: Host-associated > Birds > Digestive system > Esophagus > Crop | place... | reverse complement strand
CCCCCATCCCGTGCTTTGAGGAAGGAGGTGGAGGGGGATCTTAAGGGGGTCCGTAGAGTCTGGGAGTGCCACGGCGTGCGGCGGTGGAGGTTCTGGTGGTGTTAAAAATCGTTGTAAAGGTAGTTTTATTGGTAAGGCAGTCCTTCAGGGGGAGGCGCGCTGGCTCTGGGGGTTCCCCAGGAGACTGGTGAGGTTTGAGGTGTCCCGGCACCTCGGGATTAGTATCTGTTGTTTGAGGGGAATGAGGCCTCGTGGTGCGTTGGTTAGCGGCAGAGCCTTCTGCTGGGCCACCCTTTAGAAAATTAAAAAGTCTTGCTTCAGGGTTTGGGCAGCAGGTGTGCTTTTTTCGTGACTGGGAAACTAGAGGTTTTAATAACTTTGGGAGTGAAAACAACAAGGTTCCCATTCCGGAACAATGCCAGTATCAGAGAAATCTAAAAACTGGTGGGCTGAGAAACCTGCAGCAGCAAATAAAGGTGGGAGCAGCAGACCCGAGGCACGTGGGGCACCAAAAATACTGAAGAGCCTGAGGTTTGAGATCCCTGTGGCACCAAACCTGTCTCGGAGCAACAGAAACAAGGTGCTGGCAGCCACTGAAGTGCTGAATCCTCGAGATTTTGTGTGCATTCAGGCTTTGCCTGGCTTTGCTCAGAAGGAAGGAAAGGTCTTGGCCAGAAGCAGAACAGTTTACAGAAGCAGTGAACCTCCAAGAGAACAAGTGTTTTGGGAAAACTACTACAGGAGGCAAAAGCAGTTCACTCAGGGACACTTCACTCCCGCTGGGAAGCCTTATCAGGAGCTTGGAGAGATTCTCTACACGGACCCGAAGGAACTCACCCTCCACTCTTTGGGGCAGCTTGCACAGGTAGGCCTGGCTTTCCTGGTTCTGCTTTAAATAGAGAAGCAGAGAAGCTGTTCTTTGAAGTCAATTGCAAGCCCCTGTTTCCAGGGAAAGGGATTATTCTGTTTAAACAAATGTTTGAAACCATATTCCATGCCTTCCTGTGAATAATCACAATCTGATATAATATTTCATGATGGTACAGAGCATTTGTACATGAAGTGGGACTGCTTTGGTGTGTACATTGTGATTTGGGAACTGGCCTTTGATCTTTACAGTTCTTAATGAGAGCGCTTAAAATGAAGCGGAGGCAATAGCAGGCTAATGAATGAAAAGGAGAACATGGGATAATGTGTACTTAAGGGAAGATGCTTGGGGAAAGGTAACAAGCCTTGAAAATGGAAGGAGGGGAATTTGAGGGCATGGTTAAAGGAGGGGTTAAAAAGCAGGAATGATAAATGGTGGCAGCTGAGTGGGTAAAAAGTGAGTAAAAAGTTCAAAAGTTGAGCATAAGAATGGTGTAAAAAGTAAAGTGTTCATAATATGACTTACATAGGTAGGGATGGCTTTGGTGATAGTGGATTAATTATTTTGCATTTTACTTTGCACCTGTATTTGGGTTTCGGGAAGGTGTGAGGGGATTAACCAGGAGTGCCTGTGATAGTTTGATTGTGTGGGTATTGTCTCCTGGTCTCCTTAGTGCTGCTTTCCCACTAACTTTGTGGGTCTTGACCTGTCTCAAGTTGCTTTTAAGTCAAGCTTGAATCATTAAACCACAGGGACAAGAACTCAGTCACTGATGCTTGAGATGAGCTTGCTGTGTTCTGCCATTTGTTTTCTTTTCTTCAGTGGTGTTGGCTCACATGAGGAGATCTGAAGCTCTCTGGGTTTTCTGTGCTGTTTTGTGCAGAGAGCAGTTTTCCTTGTGGAAACAGAATGAAGTCTCTCCAGCCTGCTATCTGTAACATCAGTCTCTGTGACTTTGAGCCTATGCTTCGCTATGTGCTTTCTAACGGAGTGCCCAAGGGATAGTCTCTGACAGCTGCAGCAGAAGCAGTGTGGTTATTATTTAAGGTAGGCAGAAAAGATTCTGTCCACCCACTACTTAATTTTCTGCTCTGATTGTGTGTGTTGCATTCAGAGCCGAAAGTTTTGGATCAAGTGTTTTAAGCTCTAAGTAGACAATGGGTGGCATTCGCTTTATTTTTGCATGCTACCTAAAGGAGCGTCTTGCTGGCTGTCTTCACTCAGAGGTTTATTTCTGTAAACTAGTCAACATCTGGCAAATGTTGCCAGTGTTCTTGTTTTAAGCCTGAGCTTCTAAAACATCTTTCCTTCCAAGTATTAGAAGTTGCTTTTTAAAGATTTTTCAACTGCAGATATACTCTTTAAAATTCTGATAATCCTGAAGATGTTGGTTAATTGGTGGTGGTGGTTGTTTTGGTATTGAAAAGTGATGTCAGGATTTGATCTTTAAGAGTGCCCTGAAACCCAGTTGGAACTCAGCTACTTAACTTGACCAAATTAAGTACACAATTTCTATAGAAAATATATATATTTTTATGTATATATTTATATAGAAAATAGCTATATGTAGGTCACTAAACGTGTGGTTGTGGTTTATCCTTTAGCTTCATGAAGCTGTCAGAGGGGATGTAGTCACAACTGCTGTTCCTTTTGGTGGAGAAAGTGGCTAAAAGTGGTACATAGTCTTGAAATTCTCAGATTAACTTTTTTCTTTTTTCCTTTTCCTATAAGATAATGGTTACTAAGTTGAAAAACTAAATAAAGTATTTCCTGGCAATGAATCTGACCTATCCTCTGCTTCCCTCCATCCCCACAAACTGGGGAAGGCCCAGGGATTTCATGCTGCTCACACACTAACTCTCACTATTTAAGCTGCCAGCGTGCTCTGCAGACATCTATTTACACATTTTTCAGGGATATTAGAACAGAAATGGTCTAGAGCCTAATCCTAAAAAATACTTTGTATTACCTGTATTTTTGCTTTACATGGGTTATTTATCCCATTGCCACTTGCACCTAGCAGTCCCCATAGTATTTTGAATAACCAAGAAGACTGTGGATACTGGATATGTCTAATTATAGGTGTTTGAGAGCATAACATTCCTGGTAGTAAAAATAATGATCTCTGATTAATGCATTGGCACTCATCTCTGCCTTCTGAGTTAGCGTTTTCTTCAGCCACAAGTACAGCTGATGCTTTGCAATGATGAGTGACAGTAAAATTTGTAAACAACAAGGTTATGATAAAAGCCCTCTGAATTCAACAGGACCTTAGTATGCTAGTATCTGCTGGTAAATGCCACTTTCTAAACAGATAATAATAAAAAATAGATTTTTAAGAGCTAAAACCTTTTGTGGAAGTATGTTGGGATGGTTATACAGAATGATATGGGCATAGGGTATTATATGTAATAATTGCATGTTTAGAATGCTTTTTAATATACTTGATGGCAACAGATGTGTTCAGAAAAGCTGTATGTTCATGAATGCTTTTTGTATCTTTATAAAGTAAATTTGGTATGTGAAAATGTGGAGCTGGTATTTGAATGTTCAAACTGTTGCATTGGAAATTTCTGTTCTGTAGTCACACACAGAATGTGGTATCTGTCTTGCAGTGAAAACACTGAGTAAAGCTGAGTCAATGCAGTGGAAAAATTGCATTCCAACCCGCTGGAACAAAATAAGCCCCTTCCAAACTACTAGCAATATGGTCTAGGGATGGGGGAAGCTCAGGAAGTGTAGCATTTGTGTTTAAAAAAACAACCAAACACCACCACCCTCCAAGTCACCCCCCCCAAAACCCATGACGTGAAGGCTTCTTTTACCCATCCTGTACACTGTTATCCAAGCATAATTAAGTGGCCAGCTTTCACAATGATGTGGATTTTGTGACCCTTACAGTTTTAGATTGCCAGTTATCCCAACTTTTATCCCCAACAGTCTCTTGGGGTTTTTGGGTGTGCTTTGTATGTGGTGGCTTTCTACATGTGCTGTCTGCTCTCTGCCGCTGTCTTTACTAAAAGAATCCTGGGAAGTTGAATGGGCCGTGTATTTTGACCTAAGCAGCTACACCAAGCATCTCCCCAGTGGATTTTGGGCTCTTGCCTTTTCAAAACTTCTTGGGGGAGTGGGGAAGGAGTCTCCCTACAGGGCTGCCTGGTTCTGCATTGCGTTAGTACCAGTCCATACTCATACTGTGAGGTAGAGCCCTTTGAGCTTCTGCTACAGCTAACTGGAAATTACTTTGGTTTGAGTGTTTTTTCCCCTCTCAAAGGTCAGGTGCACGTTGCAGACAGCACTGATTCATTGAAAGTCAAAGGATGTAGCTATCTAGACAGTATTTTTGATTTCCTAAGTATTCAGAGCGGTGTGTTAAAGCTCTCTTTTCTTATTGCTTGATGTAACGGTGCATGGTGAAGTTAGTCACCTTTTATTGTGTTTATATAGCTTCTTTCCCTTAATTGCTATGACAAATTCATTTGCAAAACCTCTGAGGTGGCTTGTTGACTTCTTACATGGAAGAAAGGTGGCCTTTCTGACCAAGCCCTAAAAGCAATCAAAGTCCACAAAATCTTGAGTATTATTAGTGTCAAAGCCTGCTCTTTACTTGCCATAAAATTCTGTCCTGTAATTCTGTGCTTTAGCTAAATAGGTCACTAGATAAGATTGACAACGGCATCAGCAATGAAAGGTTTTAAACCGGAAACTGGAGAGGAAAACGGAGCAATTTCTTTCAAGAGAAATTACACTGCTATTTGTTATTGTTGCAGTTAAAGAGCTGTCAGGGATTCCAGTTTAAAATCTTGTTTTCCAGAACAGTAAAACCAGGTATTTCAAGGCAGAACTTATAATGCAAAGAATGCAAAGGTCAGTCATAATTCCTCATTGCTCTGGGAAAAGCAGGAAAACATTAGTGGTGGGTTGTCTTGCTAGTGTCTCCAAAATGGAGAAACTGGTCAAGCCAGAGTACACTGGTGTGCTGACATTGCTAATTCTTTCTGAACTGGGTAACCGATGTATACTCATTGAACACCCCTGGTCTCACAGCTGCATCTAAGAAGTGCTATGTCAGAGTCATTTAAAAAAAACAAAACACTTTATTACAGGTTTAGAAGAAGCTTCAGAAATACCTTGAAAAATCCTCTTTGAAGAATGTGAAATTTCAACAAAATGCTATTGAGAAAGAGGATAGCACAATATTTCTTTCTGTTAACTATTCAACTGGCTTTGAAGGTGAAAATTACAAAATACTGATACTTTCTAGCGTATTTTTTTGTGTATTAGCTATATGAGGTAGAATATAAGGTTAAGTTATCACTGTGATGGCTGTTATTCAGAAGTGCCAAAGCTTTGATAGAGATGTTCAGATTCAAGTATCTCTTGGGGAATTTTAGTTCATTGTTGGCTGGTAAAATTGGACTCTTACAGATCTTTCCACTGCTTGCTAGAGGCGGTCTCAAAGTCTTTATTGGCAAACATTTGAGTATCTCTCTAACAATTAAAAATGCACATGGGCAGCATAAAAGTGAGAATTTTGAGATGTGCTGTGTTTGCAAGGGTTAATTCGTATTCGATTTAAGGTTGGGGTTTTTTTTTCCCTGCTTGTACTATTTTGCCATGCTCATCATGTCATGACAGTCTGTCAGCTCAGGAATTGCAGTGTTTGTAAGGGCTGGTGTTGTGGGCAGAATGAAGGGAACAAGCAAGAAACAGGGAGGATACAGAAGAGATTGTAGCAGTGAGAGTCATGCATTCAGCTTCTCCAGTGATCTAAATTTATCTTGTTTGTCCTTGTGTGTTTCTGATGGAAAAATTGGGAATGAAGGTGAGAAACACAAACTTATGCTGAAGTTCTTTTTTTCTTTTTTGAAGCTATGACTGCAGTGCATGCCCCTCATATGAAAATCACTGTGAAAACTGAAAGCATCTGCAAAACCTGGTTTGTCTTTACCCTTCCATTGCAATAGCTATTATAGAATGTGTCATGGCTTGCATGATCTTGGTTATCTGTTGCAGATCATGAACAAAATTTCCTGAGTGCAATGCAGTTAATGGGAAAGTTCTAATTTTCGAATACATTTTTTTCCTTTTTTTTTGGCTTTTTTTTGCTTTCTGAAGTCACAACAGTTTTCAGCTGGTGATAAGCCTACATGCTAGAAATGCTCCAGGACAGAAGAGAAGGAAATAGGTTGTGTAAGAAAAGTCAGTAGTTGGAAAACTGCCCTTTATCAGTTGACTACAGTTTAGCACCTTGCTATTGCCAAAACAGATGTTAAGTGCAGAGCATGTTAAAACAAACACACAAAAAGCAGGTGCAGGCACAGTGACACTGATTACAATTTCAAACTTCATAGTGTCACATAGTAAGAAGGAGTCTGCTGCTTGTTAGGGAAGTGAAAGGGTGCAGTGTTGTATGCCTGTGAGAGACCTGGCTGTGTGTCAGAACAGCTTTGTCACCAGTGTGTGATGCTTCCATTTGAAAGGCTACCATACAATGGGTATACAGGTATGCCTGACTTAGGTTTCCATGGAGATGTCTTGTACCTCATTAACAAAGGTGGATTTTGCAGATAGATTTTCTTTGGCTAACCTTTTCTGGTTTCCTTTTGTTGTTTTTGATAGGTAAAAGGTTGTTCTGGGGGTTTTGTTGTTGTGTTGTGTTTTTTTTTCTCCTTTGGTCTTAACCAGATACAATAAACCAGGAAATGGCTTCAGGTTGCACCAGGGGAGGTTTAGATTGGATGTCAGGAAAAATGTCTTTACTGAGAGTGGTCAGGCATTGGAACAGGCTGCCCAGGGCAGTGGTGGAGTCACCATCCCTGGAGGAGTTCAAAAAGCGTGTAGATGTGGCACTTCGGGATATGGTTTAGTAAGCATGGTGGTGTTGGGTGGATGGTTGGACCTGATGATCTTAGAGATCTTTTCCAACCTTAATAATCCTATGATTCTATTATACCAATGACTTTTCCTAGAAGCTTCATAACCTCTGTTGAGAACTTAAGTGTGCAAGCTCTCAGTATGGTAATCATTAGGCAGGGCAGAATTCATGCATGTTATCCATCTGAGGTTACGTCTTTGCTTCATTTCTCGTGACGAAGGCTGATGTACACTTTCAGCTTTCACCAGGGTCACTGTAGGGACAAGCAAGTGAAACTCAGATTGTACATGTTTTATGGATAATGTTGATTTCCAGTAAATAGAATGAGTTGCTCAAGTATTTAACTGTCTGCTGTAGCCTTTAACTATGTTAGCAAGCATAATGCTACAGTATTTTTCCTCTTTAAAAATAGTAACAGATGCATTTCTTCTTACAGAAGACAAACTCGGAGGATGTTTGGAAATGAACAGTCTAATGGCATGCATCACTCTCATATGACTTTCTTCTCACCCATCCAAGGAGGCATTGACCCACCAGACATTTGCAATGTAATGATAATATACGATTATACTGCTGGTTTTATGTGCACGTTATTAAATGTTAGTAAGCCTGAATGCATAAGGTTTGTGGGCACATTAGAAAGTGGTGAATAAGCAGACTGTGAATAATTAGGCTATGGAATAACAGAAAAGGGTATAGCTTTAGGTGACTGAACTAGTGGCCTGGAGCAGTTGCGTTATGTGAGAGTGGTACTAAAAGGAGGAGTGGAAGGAAGCATAAACAGAAACTGAAATGAGGTGATAGATAATGGTGTTGTCATAGACAGGAATGGAACAGAGCAAATGACATAAAAGGGAAAGCTCAAATTTGGATACATGCATCAATTGCAATAGCAGATAGTTTTCTGCCTCCTTTCGATGTATGTTACAGTAGATTAGGCTGTTAGACTGTACACTGGCTACTGTTGGTTTTATTAATTAAGCTCATTCCCCTTTGTTAGCTTGAATCATAAATATATTACTTTTAACTTAGGTTTAATTTACAAGCCCTTATGAAAAAGTTGAAAAATGTCAGTCACACCATTTTTAAGGAACTACAAGTAGTATTTGTACATGTCTGTGGAAGAAACAGGGAAATATTACGTCATATTGCAGTAATTCTAACAAGGATATCAACATTGCCAACCAAGTATTTGAGACTATTTAGCAGGCATAGTGAAGCTGTTGGTGATGCAGAATTTCTGAATTTCATTTTTTATTCTTATTTGTGATTTACTCTGCCACTGTAGTCATGTGTCTGTTAGAAATCCTTGGCTATTTTAGAACAGCAGCAGTCCTTCGGTGCTGAAATAGTTGGGTTTATTACTGTTAATCATAACATTTAAGCACTCATGTACTGAGAGGTTTTTTTGACATGTTTTTCTTCATGGCCTTGTGAGACTGACGATCATTACCTCGGTTGTACCTTTGGAGAAAGTGACTTAGACAAGTGAATTAGCTAATTGCATATGCATATCTTAGTTAAATGCATGTAAACTTGGTATTATAGTGAAGAACTTTCTGATCCTGAACTCTTGGTTTTTCCTGCAGGTGTTCTTGCTTTGCCTTTTAGAACATTGAACAAATGGTAATATACATGAGACTAGAGGCAGGGCACATGCTTATGGAACTCTATTTTTATAAAGATTGAACTGTTTCTATTTGGTTCAGTGTGATAGTTTTACTCTCTAACATGAGTATTAAATGTTAGATGGTAGTCCTGACCTGAGCCTAACTACGTGAAAATGTTATGTTTTGTGACTTTATGATCATGAGATTAGTTTGACATATCTCTGGAACAGCAGCTAACAAGTAAGGTCCACACAATTGCCGTGCTATTGAGTTCAGAATAGTCTGATCAGTTTCAAAAGTTCAGTTTCTGTTCCTAAAGGCTGCTTCTGTAATGAATTAAGGGAAGCATATCAAATGTAGTAACGCATTGTTATTAAGGTTTTAGTAAACTTGCCAAATGTCAGGCTGCTGGTGCAGTCATGGTGCATTACACTTCTGTGATTACAGCTTGAGTTGTCATTACAGTGAGTTGCGTTGCTCACCTGGATTTGGGAACTGATCTGCAATATCGTGCCTGGGGCAGGAGAGAAGTGCATGACAAAGGTTACACTTTACAGTGAACATTTAAAACATTAGATTTTTAACAGGTTTAGTGTCTACTTCTCTTAAATAGTGCGTACAAATAGTCTGTAGGTTACTTAATGAAAGAAATAGGCAAGTCCTTGTATTTGAAGAACCTGGTGCTCCCCTAGCTGCAGTGTGTCAGTTTAAAATTACTTTTGATAACTGGAAACACTTCGTCAAATGGTTACTTTTGGAAGAGAATGGGCAAAAAAACATGTTGAGATTTGATTAGAAGTGCTGTGTAAGAACTAAATGGTTGTTACTGGTTATGGGTGTGATCAGTTTAGAACTTGCACTGGACAGTAGGGTTAACAGTCTTTGTAATTCATGGGTGAGTTTCTGGTTCCTTTGTGTCACTCTAATAGCACAAAAGAACGTTAATGCTGATCTTAGCAGGCACTGGAGGAATTCTCTAATGTCATGTTCAGTGGAGTTGTGTCAGGAATGAATGTATGCGTACCAGAAGTGTGAGAAAATGTTTCAGGTGGGAAAGCCAAGCTCTTTTGTGTCTGTGGAACTTGAAAACCTCTCTTGTTTTTCACTTATAGGAAGTGGTAGGTATTTAGTCAGGGGCAGGGGAACATGAACAATGGAGAAATTTTTTTTTATTCACATGAGGGGGGAAAAAAAATCAGAACTGATGTAGAAATGCAAGACTAGATTTGTAAATAGGTTGAGTTGTGCTTGTTTCTAGGAAGGATATTATATTTATATATCAGTTTTACCCTAGACGATGCCAAAAGCACTTTGCAGGCTGAATGTAGAGGCCATATCAGCCATCCCTGGTTAACTACGGTCAACACAGCAGAGCAATACTGCCTGAGAGTTCAGGGTAGAAAGTGATGAAGAATAATGTATCCAGTTGAAAAAGGAGAGGTGAACTTAAGTGAGCAGACAGCAATTTAAGCAAGTTGAAGTTTAGCTAGCACACCTTGCTAATTCCCCCCAAACACTGCATGGCAAAGGAGGAATCATCCTTCCCATAAAGAAACTAACACTTTTGGGGTAGGTTGATGTGAATGCAAGAACCTGTCCTTAAATTGGAATATTTCCCTGTGCAGGCACAGTGAATGAAGGCATTCAGCAGTGAGGGGGGGAAAAGCATAATAATTAAAGCTTGAGTCTGACTTGCAGAGGAAAAACCATTTTTGTAAAATCAGATTATTGGTGTTTCACTTTCCTTGAGACTGTAGAATGATGTGTCTCAAATTGAAAGCAGTGGAAGGCCGCATTTTCCATGGCTATAGTAGCTTCTCATTATTCATGAAATGCCTATAGAAAAAGTGTTGAATGCACCACAGCAATAGGGGGGAGGACTGTAAGCAGGGAGAGGAGGACATAATGGAATGTCACTACATTTCTTGTAGTATAATGTGACCTTTCCATTAAATTAATGTTATGCTATTTGCACAGAAGGAGAGCTAAGATAGAGTATTTTTAGGGGACAATAGTCAAGTTAATTAGGCAGCTATATAACTGTCACTCTTTGCATTAAGCGCTCTAAAGCAGGGTATGGGGAATGGAGGTATAATGTTACTTTGGATTCTGTTCATTTTGAAAAAGAAGTTACTTTGTGTTGTTTGTGAAAACTAGGCTGTGACATTGTTTGGGATATTGTAGCCTGGAACCTGTTTTTCTGGTGTATTAAGAGGGAAGTTTTAACTTAATTCCTCAATGACTTACAGCTAAAAGGTTTATGTGTCCTCTTTACTAATCTAATGGGTACAAAGACAGATTCCACAGTCCTTATTGGTATGAAACACTCAGATACTTCATATGCCTCTCTATCAACCTCAGTGGAGTAATCATGGAGTATGGCACAGTTCAAGCGAAACACTGCTAGATTTTGGTCTGCAAGCATTTGACTGCATACATATCAACACAATTTCATTTAAGGGTTAAAGATGCTTCATAAAGCTGTTGTGACGAATTTAAATTTGTAATTGCTTATTCATATACAGCATCCATAACAAATCTTCCCTTTTTAAGAATGACTGACTTTTTAGTAAGTTTTCTTACTTGTAAAACACAAATTCTAGTTGTATTACATCAGGCAATACATATGTTTGAAATTAACAGACTGTAAAACTGCTAGGGTTATTCGTAATATTTTCTATGCTGCGATTAAAGTTAGGTTTACAGTAAATTACAGAACCCCACTTAAGCCTCTGGCCAATCCAATCCTAGTGGCTATGAGCCTACTCTGCTATGTCTTTGGCCTTGAGCTACTGCATGTGGCAGTTGTGGGAGGGTGAACTCATGTCATTCCTCATCTGTTAGAGAAGTCCTTGGACTGCAGTACTTCAGTCTGAAATGTGTTTACTTGAATAGTTTTGGCCTCAGTGCTTCATTTCTGTTCTGCAGGTACAACCAGTGGTTCCCGGTGATCAGACACATTTCTCTTCCATACTGAGGATCCTGATTTGTCCAGGATTTCTAAGGGGCATCATTTGGTCCTACTGTGTGTCAGCATTTGCCTCTCTGTGCTTCAGGAACCCTGTGTTTTTGAACTCTGCTCTGTTTCAGTTGATTCCTCCATCTCCCCTCAAAGTCATTCTTTTCCTTAACTGCTTATACCTCTTGAATCTGTTAGTTCCCAGTTCAGACAGAGGAAGACTTACAGCTTTATTAGATAACAAATGGTCCTCATAGCTAATTGTTTGCCCTGCTGTTTGGGGAGCTATTTATTTTTAAGAATAAATGAAGGTATCTCATAACTACGGCATAAAAGTAAAGGACAAACATTATGTTTTTCCAATGGCAGAAGGTCAAACCTGTCATGTCTGACAGTTTTAGAATAAGACTTACATATATGGTTCATGCCTTGAATTCCCCCATGGCTAGACTGATACCTTGTATATTTGTGGTACTGCCTGACCCAACTGCCAGGTGCTACTGGTTGTCTTGATCTGGTGTCTGCCAACTGGCTGTGTTGGGTATGTCAGCAAGGCTGTGACACAGTACTGCAGGTAGTGAGCATTACCTTGTGGAGCCTACATGGAAAACATTCCCCACTAAAAATCACCCCTGAGAGCCCAGCAGCACTGTTCCTCTCCTGTCACATAACCTACTCCCAGACACATGCTTTGAATACAGGGGAATAGGAAGCAGTAAAGGTCTGGAAGTCTTGTCACTGGTGACTCTTAGGGCTCGTACTTCCTTGCAGGTGTAATGATATTGGCAGGTTCGTTGGCTGGCTGGTAAAGAATGGTGTGACCACCGTTGGTTCACAGTGGTCAAGTGCAACAACCTTAAGCTACAACATAGTGGCAGTTTGCTACTGACAAAGATTTTTTGCCCAGAACGGACTGGAATAGATGGATTGTGATTCATCTGCAGCGTAATGATGGCATAACAGTAGGACTGAATTGAAACAGAATTTAAATTCCCTTCCTAAACGTTTTCTAAAGCCGGTATTTACTGCTCTATCTAGTGTTGATCAGTTATGCCAGAGCTAGAAGTATTTATGACTTTCATACGGTGTGTTTATTGTGTTGAAAAATTAATTGAAAATCTATAACAATTGTCTTGTAATTAAAACCCAAACATATTCTAGTCCAATTCCATTGTGATGTTTTTAAAAACTTGAAACTGATCTCCTTCTAGTTCTGACCCTGTTTTCCAAAGTGGGCAGATTGTTCAAGTAAAAGATCTGTTCAGTTGTACAAAGGAAGCCTTTTCTCTAAGGAAGCTTCTCAAATACACAGGACCAACACAGTATTAGCTTAGAGCACATGGGTTAAATATTCTGTCCTCTGTGCTATTTACCTTGTTGGTACTTTCTCTTAGGGTTATGTATTTATGCATTCAAGAAACTGAGAGCCTTTGTACTGTAACAAACAGATTTAACTTTTCTGTTAACACCTGCAACAGCTGATAGGTTCTCTACAGATATCTACCACACACTGCTTCCATTCTTTTATTTTTTTATTCTGTTACCCTGAAATGTTAGAAATTAACTCCTGGAGTCAGTGTCACCTAAACTGACAATGGATCAAAGCTGTGAGACAAATTGATCATTACAGTTCAGGGAGCTGAATCCTCTGTGCAGACAGCTGTACTGTTGCTGGAGGGTTCTCGGGCTCTTCACCTCCAAGCTCTGCCTCGACAAATGCTGCCACTGTTGGTGAAGCTCATAGGTGGATGTCTGTAAAATAAGCTCGTTGTAAACTCCCATCAGAGGCATCGCTGTGTCTTGGAATTGTTATTTGTTTGGCTGGGTTTGTTTCTGGTCACCCTGTTTAGAGCTTGTGTCACTATGCAACAGCCTGAACTATAAACAATGATGTTAATCCATGAAAAATGAGAAATTAAACCTTGGCAGGATCTTTGTGATCCCTGCCCAGGTTCATCAGATGAAAGTTTTATTTTTATTTTTATATTTTTTCTTGAGTTTTTCTAAAGCACATGAACTTTGCTGTCTGACAGTCAGAAATCACTCTTCCTGACAGTGGCCTCGCGTCATCTTTAAGTGAAAGCAGATAAAAACAGATTAACAAACCAAAATCAAACAACAGACCTTTTCCGAACGATCGCTTTGCTGAATGTTTGAATCCTTCCCTTTCAAGAAAGCTGCTTTTGGTGAAATACTGTGTACGTAATTTTTTTTCACTTCTGGTATTTAGCTTTCAGCTGTTCTCCTAAATTAATGTTAGCTTATATTATCTATGTGAGATTTGAATTGGTGTGTGGGAATAATTGGTGAGCCAGAGCAAGTTAGCTATGTGAGAGAGAGGCTTTGGAGTAAGGCTTTCCAGTACCTATTTGTTGTAACAGCAAATTTTGTGAATGTAAGTCTTTGTGCTGTTTTGTTCTGAGGTCAGCTGGAAGACAGTCTTGCTTGAAAACTGTGATTTAATGGCAGTATGACATACAGCCTTAAAACTAATGGAATACAAAATAGGAAATCAAAACAAAGACAATGCTTAAGGAGAATGGGCCACAGATGTAATGCAGTCTGTGTGTGCAGCTGGCACGGCTATCACAAAATGCTTCTGAAAATAGCTGTCCTTCAGAAAGTCAAGTTTTGGTGTTTTAGCTGTGGCTTATTCCTTTATTTATGTGTCAGATGTTAGCAGTTTGGACTGAATTTCTTTTACAAGAACTGTAGAGTAGTTCCTAAATATGAATACTTTCGTTTTAAGTCACAGATGAAATATGACTGTATTTGTAGATAGCCTAGTCAAATCTATGCCAGAATGCAAGCTGACTGAATCTGATGATCCAGCCTCTGCTAGGTGCGAACAAAGGGGATGTGTGTGTGTGTGCATGCTAAAGTTATACTGTAAATTACAAATAGGTAATACAGAGAGGGCTTTTTTAGTTTAGTATGTTACATCTAAAACCCATGCAGACCTGTTTGCTAGGACCTTGGTAAGATACAAAGGGTGTTTTGGATTTGTATCCAGATTAAAGGATGCTCTCTAATCTTGCATAAAATTTAGCTACTGAGATCCTTTTCTTGATGTGTTCATCTGTTTCGTCTTTATCGTGGATGAAGTTGGTGCCAGTCAGTCTGTGGACACATATTCATTCTACTGTTGCAATATGGACCATATTCATACCTGTCAAAATACAGATTCAGTTAGGATCTTTATTCCAGCAGAGAATTTGACCCTTTGACAAAAATATACTTGAGTGAAATTAAACAGTGGTTCAGAATTTGGTTATCTTCTTGCTTGTAAAGTTTGTATTTGCAGTTTACTTTAAAAGAATGTGCATTTATATAGCAACCATTGCACACTCCTTGTTTGTTTATGTAAGTGTTGTTGTGAAAATATTTTAAGAAATATATAAGCATTTTAATAATCTTAGTCTTCAACTTGCATCCAAAAATGCATGTTTGTTTTAGGGAAGCAAGAGGAGTGGCTGCCTGGGAAAATAACAATGGAACTGCCAGTCACATATTGTGATGTGCATGTGGTGAAAAGATGACTGTTTTTAGGGCTGGCAGATGCACTCTGTTCATTTTACAGGTCATTAAATTTCTCATTATACAAACTCAATCATCTGAGTTTTTAAAATATGATTTAGAATATCCAAAAGATTAGACAGTGTGCAAGATAAATGTAGAAGTTTAAATTTTGAAAGGCAAAACACAGTTTGAAAAAATGATAGATAAATTCCATAATGAGCCTCCTATATTATTCTCATTGTCTAGCTGTTCCATATGGATGGTTACATTCTGACCTAAGGTATATCATTGCATGCAGAGTAACACCAAACAAAAAATTTGTATTTGCCAATCTGCTTAGAGAGTCTCATTAATTTGTCTGCATTCTCAGAGGAGAGAATCTGCAGCAGGGCATTATCTATCTTGATGTGGCTAGAAAATGGCATCCTTTTAAAAATGTTTGGAAGTGATGTGACAATGGAAGAGAATCACTGTTACTAAACTTCTCTACCACTTCATTGCAGGAATTTGTTTTTCCTAGTCACTGAGTCTGAACTGTCTTTGGAAAAAAAAAAACAACCAACTTCTTCCCTCTCCCTAAATGGATTATAATGTTTGTTTGACAAAAGCTCAAGATCTATGGATATCAACTACCACCTCGGGGGAAAAAAGTGGTTAGTTTTGATAACTATTTGGCCTGAGTAAGAATTCACGTGAATTTCTTGCTTGGAAAGCAGTCTGTTAACACAGCTCTCCTCCACATAAGTTTTCATAGCAAAGGTCTACGTGGGAGGAGGTGATGTTTAATTAGCCAAGCTTTCTGTTAATGTTGGCTTTGCATTATTTTCTTCCACAGAAACAAGAGTTGTGATCCCAGAATAATAACAGAGTGCCACTGGTGAGCTGGGAAGATTCAAGTGAAACAATTACTCTAAAACAAGCTCAGGCTTAACCTTTCCCTGTAAATTTGACATTTTTTTTCTCCAACCACAGTATTGGTATCCAGCCTTTCCAACACCCTGAGGCCGCTGTTACCTGAGGTTTAGATGTTACTCAGCAAAAAACAGAGCTATGAAACAGAACACATTCGCTTGAGCATTTATCCTAAGACACTATTTCTCTAGAATTTGTCATAGTCCCACTGCTAATTCTAGACTATCTAGATGGCCCAGAAATTAGACTCTTGACATCCATAAGACTTCTCAGACCTTTAAATAAAGTAAGTACAATCTCTCACACCGATTGTTAGACTTTCTAGCTTCTTACCAAACTAGGTGTATGGATGAAATAAATTGCGTGCTGTAACAGGGCTTTGGTAAGTATGTGTGTTCATATGACTGAATGCTTCTTAGCTCACTTCTGAGTAAATCAAATGATCTAAATTGGAGAAGTCCAAGATGGATCTCTTCTGCGCAGTCTGGAATAGGACACCCTTGGTCTTCAGCATAGGAAGAAAGTTAATTACTAAGAGACTTTTTAAAGTTTTACTGTGAAAGTGGTTCAGTAATGTCCACTCTTTTTACTGTGGCGAGGCCAAAGTAAAGCCTAGGATAGATATGAAGATTATTGGCTTATTTTTGTGCCCTGTGAGTATAAAAATACAAGCAAAAATCACCATGGCTCAGCTTTTCTCTAGAGAAGAATTGTGGTAAAACACTTCGTAGCATATTCCTTGCAAGCAGACAGGGCCGTGCAATCTGAAATTGCAATAAATTATAGTGTTTTAGACCTCTGGTTATTGCAGTTCCAGCTTTTCAGTTGCCCACACACAGGCACCTAAATTTATTCTACTGTCATCTGAGAGTAATGAATTTTAATAGTGGAAATGACGACTACTTTTTGCACCACTTTGATACTTCGTAGCAAAATAAATGGTTGTTTGACTGTACAAAGTTTGAAGTTTTGCAGATGCTCTCTGTGAGCAACCAGTGTCATAGAGCTCTGGAAGGCAAGACATTTAATCGAATAAATGTGTGGTTTTCCATTGTGTTGCTGTTCCCAGCCTCCATTGGTCCTGCCCATCCTCCTTTAAGAATTGTTTCTGAAAATCACATTGTCCTTGTAAGCAAGGTGTGAACCACTTCTGGATGTGGCTGCCCAGAGATCGGAGCTTAGTTCACTGTGAGGCTCCTAACAAATCACTGTTCTCATTAGAAGGCTTTCAGACATTGGCTGGCTTTGCCTATCTGGGGAAAAAATGAATAAACCTCATCAGACTGAGACATTCTAGAAATAACTGCTAGGTAGACACAAAGCTAACTCATATACTTAGGAACTTAAGAGCCAGTAATTCAACTCAAAGTACCAGGAAAATTCTTTAAGCCCTTTCTCCTTCCTTTTTTTTTTTTTTAACTCAAATACAGGTGGATGCACTGAATTTTAATGAACCTTACTAAAGTAAGCTCTCAGGTGTTCAGAGACATCAGTAAGCAAAATCACCCACATAAAGCTGATAACTTTGAACTCAACTTTCTTGCATGAAAGAGATTTTCTAAAAGAAGTTATGAAGGTAGTGTCTCAGAGCTTGAGATAGAAGTTTTTGGGACTGATCCACTGTGTGTTGTGTTTATGAGGTAAAGCTGGGCTTGCTTATGCATCCCCAGTTCCTTCCAGAGGTGAATCTAACCATAATTAGTTATTCCTTCTACCAATAGTTTTCCTGTCACTATGCTGACTAAAAAGACTTTTCTTTCTGAGTTCAGAGACCTAGTTTGTTTGAAATAATATCCTTTAGAAAGCACAGCCAGCTCTTTCTTTCTTGTGAGTGTGGCGTACTTGGGCAGCTTTTGCTTGAGAAAATTGTGCCAGGAAGCCTGTCATATTGTATTTTTTAATGTGTTTTTCTTTGTTGCTGGGGTTTAAAATGAGTTTAGATCCTATGAAAAATACCTGCTTAACAGTCTTTGCAGAATAAGATTTTCTGTTTATCGACAAAATCAATAGGAGTGGTGTGTGTGGCTCCCAGGACCTCTCAGAGAATGCATTTCGGTGGGAATGGATGCAGGGATGATAATAGGTTTTGGCCCCAAATCCATTTATTTGCTAAGTGGGCTGCAGCAACTTACAAGAAAAGACTCCAAAGCCAGTTTCTTTTACCTCAGTCTGTATAGCCTATCTCACTGCATTGTCTGCATTATGTTGTCACTTGAAATTTTTCTCCATTGTAGGTCTGACAGTGCAATAGGAAGTGGCTCATATTTCTGAGTCTTGTTTTCTGGGCCAATGATGGTACTTTTAGTAGAAGTCGTATCTGTTCCATTGAAAAAGTAATTAACTCTTTAGGCAAGTGTGCACTTCAATCAGACCTATTAAAAAATTACAAGGCGTATATTTCGGGGGGGGGAATTTTGTTGTAATATTGAATTTTCAGTAATTTAGAAATTCTAGCTAATGTGACTGTGGGTTTAGAGAACAAAGGCACTTAGTTTGCTGGATTGATCCTTCATCAGCATCCTGTCTTTTCTGTCTAATGTGTAGAGGTTACACATAATTGGTGTTGGTGGTACTGGAATGACATACTACCCCTGTGTGAAGGACGAAGTCTATGCATGAGTTTAAGGTATAAGCTATGCACGAGAGGAAGAAGGAATTAGTTACTGCTAGGGAAAGAGTGCATCTCAAAGGCAGTTTACTACTTAAAAATCAGTAAGATACCGCCGTCTTCCTAAATTGCGTAATTTCTTTACCTTTTGTGATTATTTGTTTTTAAAGCCTCTGTTTTTCCTGATCCTGATTGTACTTCTGTGAAACATCTATTTAAGCTATTTGGGCAGCACAGGGTAGTGTGAAGATTATTACACAGTGGTGTTACTTGTCTTGGGCTCCTGAGCCAGTTTAGCATTTGCAGTCCTTTGCCATTGCCAGCTGAAGTAACTCCTGACTGTAAGGACCTGTGAAAAAGAAGCAGAAGAGCATCCTAGAAAAGCTAATGTTTAGCTACAGGCCACCTTGATGCTTCTTCCTTGGTGCTGTAAAATTTAGTTTCTACTAGACAACAGAATTTCATCTCAAGCTAAACCGGCTCTCCTGTGAAGCAGGACAAAGCAGATGATCACTGTCAGGGACCTTCACTGTCAGTGAAGAGTTCACTAACTGGTCAGTTGAGCCAGTCATCTCAGCATATTTACTATGAATCTAGATGCACAGTTCTGGAGATCGAAAACAGCCACTCTGCTTCCCTCCGAGAACAAATCCAAGCAAAGGTCACATCAGAGCGAAATGTCTTTTAGTCAGCCTGTAAAGAAAACAGATCATCCTGCTCACATTAAATGCCAAGATTTTGAAAGTAACTGTTTGAGGGTTTTGAGGTCCATGAGGAGTTGCGATAAGACAGAGGAAAAATGTAGAGGGCAAGGTGTCAACAGCACATCTGAAATCTGCTTTAACTTCAGTGCTAAGCATCCCCATGAAGAAGAGTTGTGGAATGTTAAACTAATATATGGTTGAGAAGAAAGGAGGAGGTTCCAAAATTTGCTTCCTTTTAACTTTCTTCAGCAATAGTGACAAATGCTGTAAGATTCAGTCAGAGTGTGGGAGGGGATCTGGCACTTCCAGGCTAAGATGCAAGCTTCTGGCTTCACAGACCTGCTTTCAATACCCCCCTCTTCCTATATACGTTGTGTGTGACCGGGGACAAGCCAATTTTGTTCTACCTTCATTTTTCATATATATTTGACAAGAATGTTGTGAGGAATAATGTCTTAAAGGTTGTAAACTACCATAGTAATGGGGACCACGTAAGTATTAGTTATAGATAGGCTTTGGAGTCTTCACTGCTGCTGGATGCCATTGTAGCCCCTGTAGTCCCTCCATCCCTGCCTAGACAGAAGACTGTGTCCCATCCATCACACTCAGAGCCAGCCGTGCTTAGCTATGCATTTGTGACCTCTGGGTATGATTATTACTGCTCATATCTGGGAATGAAGCCAAAGGAGAGGTAAGGTCTTGCTCTGTTTTATTAACAGACAGACAAGAAGAAGTGCTGTGCCTTAAACTTAAAATAATCCCTACATTGGTGTTTAGTAAGTAAAAGCCAGCATGGGAGGAACCATGGAAGTTTAGAAGGAAACAGGAGGTCTGGGGGTTTGGGGGCTTTTTTTCTGACCCCTGAGTAATGACGGAACAACTTGAAATTCAAACAACATAGTAAAGAGTTAACAATCTTCACAGCTGAGAACAGCGAGTAGTGGCCAAACCCAGCCATTAATTTCTGTATGTACTGTATGTAATTTCTGTACCGTTTATTGAACTCGTATCCTTCACACTCTTTTTTTTTTTTTTCCTCTCCTGTAAGAGAGGAGTGCTTTGATTGTTCTTACCATGGCTGTGTTTTAGTTTTGTGGTGATTGTCAACTTTGGTGGTGTTTGTCCTCTACCAGGTGGCAGTCATCATGCTTTTTATTCCATGGTTTTTATTGATTTGGTCAAAAGTAATTAAAGAGATAATTTGTTCTCAGTTACATTTCCTTGAATTTCCTGAGGCTGGTAACTCTGCTCTCCAGCTGTGTCTTCCCCCATCTCCTTCTCAAATTAACTTTGTTCTCACTATGAAATAAAACAGAATAGCATGCTCTTTTGTTTGTTGCTTTTGGATTGAATAGAGACTCTGTGCTGTAGCAGATATCGATCTGATTATTTTATTAGGTACTCCTGCCTTGGTTCATGAACTTTCATGTTTTTAGCATAGCATTCCAATAAGAAATCCTGTGTTAGACTAGCAGAAGAAAGAAACTAATTTTTTAGACATGCTTATAGATGTTTCTACTTTTAGTGTCCTTTGTGCCTAAAGAGTTCTCTTCAGCACTTGTGTAATTTATTTTACACTCTACTAAATGCAAGAAGGAAGTGAGCACTATTGTGGTGCAAAAGGGTTTTCTTTTTTCTCAGTTTAACACAGATTATGTTAATTTCTAGTAGAGTGGATTTTTGGCGATCCAAAATGTCTTTGGGACATTTGGTCTTCTGGAAGAAGATCTGGGGAGAACATTTGCAATTCTGACTTCAGTAGGGGAAAATATCTAGAAAAGGATAGCTAAGGCCAAGTAATATTTTCATTGCTAGTATACAATCAAAAATGTGAATAAAAGGCTTTGGGAGTACTGTGTATACCTAAACTACTGGCATGTTGCCCAGACACCATGTAAATGGCAGGAACAGAAGACAGAATTATAAGCAGTATAAAGAGAGATGTCATAGAGAAGTGATAATTCTTGGTTTGCTTGTTTGCATTGACTTCCAAGGACACATTTCAACATTTTTCAAATCACACATTTTTCAAGTCATCTTAATGAAAAGAGTTTATGGACACTATAAAGACGGCAGCTCAAATAATGTGGTTGCTTAAAGGGTTAACAGTAACTGTAGGGTAAATGTGCTGACAACAGTGTTATTACAGCTAAGACTGATTTGATCCAATTGTTTTACAAAACTTAACCAAACTTACCAGAATTAGATAAATATTCTCTGGTGAGAAGAAAATAAAAAGAGGATTTCCCCAAGGAACAGGATAAACAGAGGGAAATCAATGGAATAAACAACACTAAGCTGTGCGAGCTGGTTTTGTTCTGAAAACAACAGTCTTTCTGTACATATGCTTTCCATCTCTAAAATAGCTGAATGCTTCATAAATGTTAATGAAAGAGAAGTGCTATTTTTCCCATTTCAGACACAGGGAGTAGAGGCACAATGAGCTGTGGAGCTTGTAATAAAATTCATTGTAGTCCAAAAAAAAAAAAGGCTTCTGCTAGCTGGGATAAGGTGTTAAATGTTTTATTTAGGATGTCAGAGGAAATTTCAGACAGAGGTGAAATTGAATCTACTTATCCCAAATTTCATTCTCGTGCCTTCACTAGCAGACAACCTTTCTCTCACTTTGCAGCTGCCTCCTTCCATTTTCTTGATACGTCTATATTGACAGTAATGTGTTCATTGGAGTGCAGAGCAGGACTGGAACTCACTTGCTCATTAGAACTACCCATGGTAGAACAGTGGGGTGAGTGCCCCTTTCTGTCGATATCAGGACCATTTCTGACCAGAGACCAAGGAATGGAAGCTGCTGCAGCAGCTCTTCTCAAGTGCTCCCCTTGGCAACAGAGATTCTCAACTGCAAAGCGCTTTGCATTATTGATATGGTACAGCATAACCTTAACAAATCAGGTATCTTCTCTTTGATGCTGATATATATTTGTATCTGCAGATTTAGTTGAGATGGTTTTTTCAAGCTGAGGCGCTAAAATAGCATTGGTCTTAAAGAAATCTTAATTTTCTGCAATATAATCTTAGTGAAGTCCTTTTCCTTGGAGCCTCTTGTGTTGGATTGAAAATTCTCTTTTGGTCCTGATGTCTGTTCCATATTTCCACATTCTAGTGAAAGGGCAGAAAGGGTCAGTATCGAGCAGCAGCAGGAAAAGAAGAAATAGGAAAAAAAAAATCCTGAGTACTTGGCTAGAATACTGCCTTTAAAATTCAACATTTAGAATCCCACCTGCGGAACAGCGGTAGTCATCTCTATATGTAGTGTTTCACAAAAGATTTCTAAACACTTCTGTAAAATTAAAAATATATTTCACCAGGTCAGTCTTGCATTTGGATGACTAAATGTTGGCTTGTGATGAGGCTGTGCGGATTTATTTTCATCAAAACACATTCACAGTTTGCAAATGTAATCATAATGCTCCTATTCAAGTGACGTATTAGAAGGCAAGAGTTCAATAAGTGTGTCAATCTGCTCTGTTTGACAGTAACATGTAAACTTAATGAGTTACCCAGAATGAAAAAACTTCAGGAATTGCCAAGGAAATGGGTTCTTTCACTAGCTTAAACAAAAACTTTGAAAATGTACAACCTAAAAGCACGTTTATTGTACCTCAGCTCTCCATCCATAGATGGCATATGCAGCACCAACTTGGGCTGTTTCCACAGTGAGATTTGGAGAAGAAAGTTAGAAATTCTCAAAACTTACAGAATGACATTTGCAAAGATGACAGGTGTATGAAATAGAGAGAATGTTTAATAAAAGGAAGGATTTGCCAGAGTTGAACAATTTTTAATCTCCAGAATTATTAAGAAAGAAAGTGGAAGTATTTGGGAATTCTTAGGATAAAATCTAGAGTGTCTGCAGGCGATGGTTTGTGACTGAAACAAGCTATTCAAAAGAATTTGTTCATCCAAAAAATACTTAACGAGCCTGCACTTTGTTTTCTAAAGATGAAGAGGGCACACAGAGGGGCTGGCGAAGGCAGTAAGCGGGAGAGCCAGGGTTCCTATGGCATCGAGCTCCACCTGCTGCAGTATCGCTGTAGTTCAGTTCACCTAGAGGTGCTGGATGTGATCTCAAGAAAAACGACTGTAATCATTTTCATGGGAAACTTTTGGGTCGTTTCCTTGTGTAATCTCACTTTAGGTGATGTTTCACACATTACTTTATGATTTTTTTTTAAATTATTGTTTCTTACATATGGAGTTGTATGGTATTTTGTTACTTCGCTGTAATGAAAGCAGGAAATGATCACTGAAACAGGCCTTTTGATGGCTTAAAAGCAAATTAGATGAACTATGATGAAAGTCTTCATAAGTTGTAAACACTAAAAAAAAAACCCCAACATCCAAACTCCAAAGATTGTTCAGATTGTCATGGTAATATATTGCTGAGTTTAACAAGTTAGACATACCAGTATTGTTATCTCTCATTTTTTATATCTACACTGCAAATTAAAAAGATAGAGTTCTGTTCTATAATGATGTACTGTTACACTTTTACGCTCAGAATGCACCTTTTCAATACATGCCATTGAAATGAAAGATAATGTTGTAGAAAAGGAAGCTATTCCCTTCTGTCTTCTGTGACAAGGCTGATTGAATCACAGTATTGGTGCCTGAGTGGAGGGGGTGGCGTATGCGACACCTCCCTCCCTGAGCAGCTGTGCAAAGCTTAGGTAGGTTCACAGTGTTTTTTCCTTTCCTCATGAACTGGCAGAGCTGCCTGGCCAGAGGTGGGATGCAGGGAAATATTGCACCTGGGAAAACTTTTCTTCAGTGCTCTGTGGCATTAGACGTCTGAAATGAATGTAGCTAAATGGCTCCAGACCCTATGCTAGTGGTGCTTCCAAGCCATTTAAACCCATTGAACCCATCAGGGCTGCATTCCACCACTCTTCCTTCTCTTGAGTAGTAAGTTGTTCTGAGAGACTCTCAATTGGTTTTAATCATGTTATTCAAGGTATCGCCAGCTGCAAAAGCAAGGGTACCTGACTATTGTCAACATTTTGTTGCTTCTGCAAAAAAAAAAAATTGTCAGGAGCAAAGCAGACTGGAAATTCTGCTGTTCCAGTGTGCGAGATGCTTCTGCTCCAAGTTCAAATTGGATTTCTTGTAGCTTTCTTTTTAAATATAGACAATGTGTGCAATTTGAAAAAAGAAAAAATAGGCATCCCACCAGCATCAGTCTGCTGCATGCTATTCACAGAGCGGAGAATATGAGAACTGGTACAGGTTTACAGTGTTTGGTTTTGTTGCGTATTGCACTGTGGGATGATGGTGTGGTGGTTACCATTACAGATTACAAATAGCCATGCAATGCAGAGAAGGTAGCCGTATGGAAATAGTAATAGAAGAGGAGACAGAAGATTAAAGGATGTCCAAATACTTGGAATTTCTTCAGGTTTTCATTGTACTCTCAAACAAATGTGTGGCCTGATACAAATTAAATACTGGCCAAAACACGAGAACTTTTCCAATTTCAAAACCAAAGTGTTTCTGAACCAGCGTCTCTGAAAGTGTTTCGCCTACAAAATCCTCTGTTCCATCCGTCTGGCACCTTCCTACCTTTGAGAGTACTCTGAAATTTAGAAAGGTAGCGTCTTTTAGAGTAACTTATGTTCTGGATAGATCATTTGTGTTCATGAATATACGGGAATGTAGTTATGAATATTTCAGACTTCTTATGCTGGAAATTTGTGTTTTTTTAAAGAAAAAAGGGTTTTGTTTGGCAATTTATTTCTAAAATCCCACCTACTTTTGAAAGCCTGTTTTCACAAAGACATTGAGTATTCAGAATCTGGTTCTCACTACAAATGGTTAAAATAAATAACTTTGGTCTTTGGAAAAATTATACCAAATATTGACGATTAAATTTATGTAAGGATAAATAGCTAAAATTTGTTTTCGCTGAAGTTCTGTGTAACAGACTCTCCATACTGAATGCGTACTCATCCCCAGTAATCTCTAATGACTCACATTTCCTATAGGTGAAGTATGGGTGCCCACTCAGGCTGTAAAATGATTCCTCTGATGCCGTGAAAAGTGGAAATTTGACATTCACGGGTATCACCTCTCTCATTCAGTGCATGAATGTGTTTTTCTCAATCCCTGAGGTGGGCTCTGGGGTATGTTGGGAGCCCTCCGTGAGCCTTGTGCTGCTGAGCAGTGTCGGTTTGCCATCTGTCTCTGCTGCTGATCAGTCTTGGTCAAGTGCACTCCAGCCTCATGAAACAGCGGAGCCTTCAGGCTTCTCTTTGATGTTTCATTAGTTCATCCTTATACTCTGTCTGCAGAAAACCTGCTTTCCATTCCAGCTACTTTGCTCTTAGTACCATTTTTGGGTTTGAGGTTGTTTGGGGTGTTTTTCACCAGTTTTCTATTTATTTGTGGTCTGCCTCAGTCATTACATTAGAACATTCGTGTTTGCAGTTCTCCAGTGGCAGAAGATACTGTTCCTTACACTTTGAACCTTTGTTCAGCTGGAATGTTACACAGGAACATAAATTTTGAAGGAATTTTCTGTCTTCTCAAGTCAATATTCCAACAAATAAAATGCGCTGCTCTTGAGTTTTGTTGAGGTTTTTTTAAATACTTGAATATTTCCAGGCTTTGCTCTGTTGTGGGAAAACTGTACAGCATAGCAAGTATTTCATCTGCAGCTCTGAGTCTGCTATGCAGCCTTTTTTGTACATCAGCTCTACCCTGACTACATGGATGTGACTTGCTAGGGGCTCCAGCTTTGCTTTGCTTGGAATCAATAAATGAGCTCTTTGATCTAAAACTAGTGCAGAAAGAAATTACTGTTTTCATATCCTTTTAACATGAGCATCATACACTGCTGAGTGATCTAAAGTCTTTTAGTAATTTACCTATACATTTTTTTTAATGGGAGGGAATATGTCTTCTTTCCACTTGAATAAACTGAGGGTTGAAGGAGTTCTAAAAGTGTGCCTGTGTTTGACTTCAGGGCTTTTTGAGTCTGTGCCTTCCTTGTCGGTGAAAGCACAGACCCAAGAATAGTGGTCTATCACAGTGTGTATCTTCAGGGAAGAGCAATTACAGGTAAGTAATTTCCTACTCCTGGTTTTGGAAATCGGATTTCTTTTTATGTTAGCCACAGTAGTCTATATAATAGTCTTTCAAGAGAAAAGTTAGATTTTCTCAGCATTTAAGCATAGAGATTTACAAAGCATGTATGCATTTTGCACAGTAACTTGTCAGCAGGTACTTCATATAAGAATCTATTTGTGCACCAGAGTTACTTAGTGACATTTTAAGTTTTTCTATAATAGACTAGCTGTTATTTTTGCTTTAGTTTGCATTGCTGTAGAAAAATGTATTTTCATCACGTAATTTTGAAAATTACGGCCTGCTACAGTACAGGTAACTAGCAGTATTTCAGATATGGTTACATGTGTTTGTTCATTTTTTAGGAACCAGTGAAAAAAGATGTGCAGGAAAAACCACCTGAAAAATTGGCTGAGGTTGCTACTATCATAGAATCATAGAAAGTTTTGGGTTGGAAGGGACCCTAGAGGTCATCTAGTCCAACCCCCCCACAGCGAGCAGGGACACCACTAACTAGATCAGGCTGCTCAGAGCCCTGTCCAACCTGGTCTTGAATGTTTCCAGGGATGGGGCCTCCACTACCTGTCTGGGCAACCCGTTCCAGTGTTTCACTACCCTCATTGTAAAGAATTTCTACCTTATACCTAGCCTAAACCTACCCTGTTTTAGTTTAAAACCATTACCCCTCGTCCTGTCACTGCTGTCTCTACTAAAAAGATTGTCCCCATCTTTCCTATCAGCTCCCTTTAAGTACTGAAATGCTGCAATCAGGTCTCCCCGCAGCCTTCTCTTCTCCAGGCTGAACAAGCCCAACTCTCTCAGCCTGTCCTCCTAGGAGAGGTGCTCCAGCCCTCGGATCATTTTTGTA
>Ga0065711_1003646_pt1 | contig 27007 bp, 16 predicted proteins | sample Hoacrofraction12_FD_59098 | JGI IMG/M metagenome (GOLD analysis project Ga0065711, IMG submission 59098) | Hoatzin crop microbial communities from Cojedes, Venezuela - Epithelial fraction 12 v2 (version 2) | ecosystem: Host-associated > Birds > Digestive system > Esophagus > Crop | place... | reverse complement strand
CATCCTCCTGACACCCACCCTTCAGATATTTGTAGGCATTTATAAGGTCCCCTCGCAGCCTTCTCTTCTTCAGGCTGAACAAGCCCAGTTCCCTCAACCTCTCCTCGTAGGGGAGATGCTCCAGTCCTCTAACTTGTTTCTCATCAGAACTTCCTGCAGTGGAAAGATGTCAGGCTAAAAGAGTCTTGTGCTGCTGTCAGAGGATTGTTCTTACCCACCTCAAGGATTTTGGATGGATTTAGAAAAGATCTTGTAACCTTAATGTGAACAAAACTTAGAAGCCCAGCTCTTTGGTACAAACCCAGTGTACTGCCACAGACACTGAGAGATGACCCATGGGTGCCCCTCCTGCATGCCAGGAGAGGAGCTAACCCCCACCTGCGCTTAAGGATGCTGGGGCAGAATCAACATGTAGCTGTGAGACTCCATTCCCTAACTGGAAGAGGGCAAGGCAAAAATATAAGGCAAATCTCCAAAACATGTTTTTTTTAATCACTTGGAGATATGGATTCTTCTTCAAACTTTTCACATGAAAAATGGACATTCAGGCTCTCTTTATACTGAAGATGAAGTTATCGAACACTAACAGTTGTGGATGGTGAACTTGACTTTAGTTTCAGATTTAGATTTTTATCTCAAATCCTGTATTTAAAAAAAACAAACCAAAACATAACAACTCTTTTTTTGGATATATATTAATTTCCAGAAAAAACAAATTGGCTTTGTCCAATTTGTCCTTCTACTTGGTACATATATTGTAATAAAATAGTAGACATCCACTCTTAAATCTCCAAAGCAAAAGCAGATTATTTAATGACGGGTACAAAATGTGGACTACATTATTTCTGCTGACAAAGGAGGATGGGAAGGGCTGGAAGATTCTTTTCTCTGTGGCCCCCACTGCTAACTGGCATTGTGGCAAGAGGCCTAGATACTGCGGGGAGAACTCGCCTTTCTAAGGCAAGAAGTCTGTTGTGAAGTGCAAGGCACTACCATGGATTTTATTTTGTTTCAATTTTGAATAAATATTAAAGCATCTTCTAATGATGCTGTGTAGCTTGATTTCCTATTACGGAAACAGTAAACGTAAAATCTTATGAGATATTAATATTCTGAAACCCTCATTGCTGTATTTATCCCAGGAAGGGGAGGAGGTGTTCACCTCCAAAAGCATGGTTTCCACATGTTGTTACTGCGTGCTCTGAACTTCTGATGTGCAGAGAAACCACAGATGACCCGAGCCCAAGACTGTATGTCTAGGCTTGTTCACTGAGTATTAAGGAATTTACTTTCTGCCCCCTATATTTGTTAAGTTTTTGGGAACCTTCTAATTTATCAAAAGGGACTGGATAGGTGCTGCGTGGGGGATGTTTGGTTTGTTTAAGGGTTTTTTTTAGGGTTTTCTGAAGCAGTTACTGTTTTTTAATGGGCTTGTGTGAAAAAGTTGCCTGGGATTTTAACTTACGCACTCAACTGAAAAACAAAGCTGCAGAAAGCATTGCCAGTTAAGGACTCTCAGTTGCCGTCTCTGGAGATTTTGGACTAGTGTTAGCAGTTACAATCTCATCAGTAATCTTAATCAGAAGTCCATTTTTAATATTAATAGCACAACCCAAACCACATAGTTAATTTAGGAAAAATATAGCAAAGAAACAATGAGAAGATAAGTTTGAGATACTACAGTAATTTGGAATGTGGTAGAATTTGCTTTATTTAGTTTTGTAGCATATAGCTGTCATATGCATGTTACCAAATGGTTGATGATTGGGAAACCAATGTGATGAATTGGAAATACAGCTCAACCAGAACAGAAGTGCAGTAGCAGTAGAACTGACCAACATAAAACATTTGAAAGCATGTGATCTGTCATCTCTGAAACCTTTATCAGCCAGCTGCCATTTAACCAGTTCCCTAACTTAGCTTATGAGACAATCATCTGCACTTAGTGAAAACAGAGAGAAACATAGACTGCTTTGCTAGAAAGCTGTGCCAGGTGAGGCTGTTCATGGGCTCAGAACCACAGTGAACTGAGTACTGACAGACGGGGGCTGCACAGAAGGACAGGCTGCGAGATGTGTGTTAGGTCTGGTTTTTTTTTGATTTTTTTTTTTTTTTAAATTCCTGGTACATCAGTCATAAATCATCTTATATGTGGACTGCAGCTTTAGAAACAATGACCAAGTTAAGATGCTTACATCAGTAATTGTTTCAAGCCCAGTATAGCTGAACAATGTCTTTTCCCAAAGAAATAAAGGTACAAATGGAAGGAAGCTAAAGGTGTGTAGCTCGTCAGTCTAATCTAAAAAGAGCTGTAAGAGAACAAAATACATGTTTTATGTAATTAGCATCTTAAAACTTCATGTCATTGTTCAGTTTTGTGCTAACAGCACATACAAGGCGTGATTAAGGAGGAAGATTAACAGCATTTCCTGAAGCATTCAAGATCACTAATTATCTGAGCATTAAATAGTGAAACTCTGTATGTTTCTGCTTTCTGATGTGTGTTAAATATTTGGAAAATGAGTTAACTAGATTTTTCTTTTTCTTGATGGAACCTAGTATTTTAAATTCACTGTCACTGAAATACATATGCTATGTGAGAACAAGATGTAGAATGTTGGCTTTACTGTAGATGTAAGCAGAGGTTACCATTAAAAATCCTCAACAGTTGCTGCATTTGAGAGATCATATTAGGTACGTTTGTAGCAGTGTTCAGATGACTGTATCATACAGCAATATCCAAAAATGATGTGGACTCTCCACTTTTAAGCGTGCTGTGTCATTAGAGTTGCCCTCAGAGAACTGTTTATGTAGCATCTTTTATGAATAATTTTTTTATTCAAGTCCTGTAATATGAAATCCTGGGGTTCCTAAGCACAGCTCTGCTTATTATTGTTGTAAGCATGTCTTTAATAAAGCTTTGCAAAACTTTTTTTCCATGAATGGAACCAGTCTCACTTTGAAAGGCTGGTCATGAGTTGTCCTAACATGTCCTCGGGAGCGTGTTCTGAGCTTTTGGTTTGTGGCAAATGCCTGAACTTAAGTGAACTTCATACACCTGAGATTCAGTTAAAAGAATGAAGATGACTTCTGCACAAAAAGTACTGGGATGAACTATGGTGCAGACAAGCGAAAAGTTTCAAGCCCCCATAAATTTCAGCTCCTTGGATGACTGTCAGGTGCGTGGCTGGATGACTTCAGACACCAACATCTGAGATGTCTCTCTGGGAAACACGGTTGTCCTGTCCAGGTGACCAGGCCTTTGAACTGTTCTGTTAAAGTCCCAGGGCTTGTAAGTATCTGTATGGAGATGATGATTGCACTGGGCTTTTAGTTTCTAAAGACATAATTTTGTACACGTTGTTCATTTTCAGTTGTTTATACACTCCTCTGTAGCCATTTTTTAAATCTTGAACAAAGCTATGTGTGCCATAATTGTCAGAAGTCATCCTCTCTATTGAGATATTGTCATTAAAATGCAAGTACTGATAGCTCTGACTCTATGGGAAGGTGATTCTTTATGGACAGCTTTTATAATCATCCATCAGAAATCCTGTAATTGAGAAGTAGTTAATATAGAATGATTAACACTAAGAAATAATGAGTAATAATTCCTGCCTGTGTTGTCCAAACAAACTTTCTAGTGCTCTCATTGGAGATGTTTATTAATCTAAACATGCACGGTATATCATTAAGGTATTTTCTTGCATGATTGACTAATTGAATTAGTTGTTTACTGGGGGAGGGATGAAGTACCTAAGAATAATGGGAGGCAGAGAAAAAGGGAAGAGAAATTTACATTCTCCAGGAGACATATTAGCAAAACAAATGAACAATTTTTGCTAGGTAAAATCAGCACTCATTTTTGCATACCAGAGTGCATCATGTAGAGCATCATGCAGGGCTGAAGGTTAAGGCCAATCTGCTTGCTTCATTTTTTTCAGTCATGCATTATCTATTCTTGCTTCGTTGGAGTAACTAGTACTTCCAAAGAGGAAAACAAAAAGGAAAAAAGAAATGGCAGCAAGAGATTCTACATTGTATCTTAGTCATCATTGTAATGTGCACACACCACCATAATCAAATTCAAGCACAATGAATAAGCCAATTAGTCGCTCTAGTAGTAGTGAAGTAATTAAAATGAATAGACGTGTCTTTGCCATAAGCTGTAGATGGAATAGGAAGAGAGATGGGCTTGCTTCCTTTCTCATGCCATTGTCACCCAAATAGACTGGAATTTCTTTGCCTACTGAATTCAGTACTGTAAAAAGCAGAATACCACTTGAGTGCTTTTCCACTTGTTGTTTATTTGTGCTTTTTCCAGGCTGGGGACAGTTCTGTATATGACAAAAAAATATGTATTTGTGTTATTGTAGAGTCTGGGAGCGCTACCCATGGCGCTTTCTCTCTAAAGCAATTCATTCCATATGGGTGGGTTACTATAATTATATCTATGCAGATGCTGAATCCAGTTACAATAAGCAGAAACCAAGGCGGCTGTTTTCTCAGAAAAATGCAGAAAAACTGGAGACCAAAGCCGGCTATTAATCTGGCTTATTAGTATGTGGACAGAATGACTGATACCGATTTCTCCTCCCAGATTCTCCATTCGTTTCTGGGCTCTTTTTCTATACAGCTAGTGTCCACAGAAGGTGCCAAAACTTGTATATTACAGTTGCCTTCTCCCTAAAAAAACAGTAGTTAAAAAAAAAAATTCATTTTTTGTCCAGGGCACAAATGTCTGCTTCCTGTAGCCCTGCTCTGGATGGGAATGGTCTGTGTGGCTAAACCGCATGGCGTCTGCTCTATGCTGTGCTGGAGGGCAGTAATACTGAATGACAAACCTCAGTGGATCCTCCTTGTAATGCCGTGCTTATCTCTCTGGAAGTAATTTCCATAATTCTTGCCCCTTTTGGCTATTTCCCCCTTTCCTTCTGAGGTATCTGAGTGATACAGAATTCTGCTACAGTATATTTATCCCATACCAGATGCCCCCATTCTCTTGTCAGTATTATCTGGCTTATTAGTACATGAAATGTTTTTCTGGATAGTTCCGTTGATAATCTTCCACAGCTCAAAATTCACTGGACTAGAAATTAAACCTATGGTGAGTTTTTGGGTGCTTTAGGTCTTCCCTGCAACTAGAGGCCATATGAGCTACGAACTCGAACTCAAACTCATCTTTTGTGAAATACCATGTAAATTCGTTGTTGCTTGTGCATATGGTTTAAAAATCTTGATGTAGCTAGAAGTGTGAAATATTAAGCGTATCCTTTTATGTACTTTGAATTTATGGGGACTTCAAAGTCAGTCCTCATGTATTGTCTGGTTTGTTTCACTTCAGAAATGGCTTGAACTGTGAACAAAAAGGAGCTAACAGTATTTTCAGATAGGCACTTTATAGTTGTGCACTTTGCAGCTATACGATAGGACTGTCTCTGTTGCCTTGAATGCAAAATTAGCTTGTTGATATGTGCTGCTACAGACAGAGGAACAGATGTAGTAATTCTGCTTTATTTACATGAAAACTCTGAAAAGGCATTTTCTGGCAGCATGCTAGGAATAAATACAGTATCAAATATAAACTGCGCCATGCTATGTTCGCTCATTCAGGTGTCAGCTGTGCCGTTCAGAGGTGGGTGAGAGCGAGGAGCCGCATCCCACCCCGCAGAGCTGGGAGCTCGGCCCCAGCCCTGGGCTGCCCGCCGGTGGGTTGCGGCCGGGGGAGAGTGGCTGGCCCTCGCCCGGCGACCCAGGACCTTACTGCTGGCCCCCGGCTGGGGCTTCGCAGGGGACCGAGGGGGACAGGCCCTGCAGGAGTTCTCAGGGCAGCAACCACATCTGTCCCGAGTTTTTATTTCTGTTTTTTCAAAGTAGGAGATTCTCTTATCCTCCTTCTCCCTCCCCTGTCCACTTTCTGTGACTTAAAGCACCCCTAAATTCACGTTCTCAAGCTTCTTTCTCATAGCCAAGAGGTTCAGGGACTCAGCTGAGCCTAGGAAACTGGGGGGGAGGGAGGGACTGGTTGGGGGGAGTTGCAAGCCACGGAGAAGTTGCATACATCTTATCTGAGCGAAGAAGTGAGGCTGAAGTAAAGCCCTGTGAACCTTTTGAGCTGGGAGTGAGAGCTGGTGAGTGATGTTGAGCTGGGAAAGCTTTTTGCAGGGACTGTGCCCTGTCCCCTCTGCTCTGCTCCTCTGCCATCAGGCAACGGCTGAGGAAGGAGGTGTTACTCCAGCGATAGTCCCTGCTCTCCCTCACTACTTCACTTAACAGGTTTTAGCCAGGCAGTTGCGTAGCTAAAATTGTTCCTTTTTTTTCCTCTCTCAGGTACTCAAACTTTCCAGTATGGGGGGTTGGGGATGTTTATTCCCCTTATGAGCAAGCAGACGCGTCGAAGATGAAATGCCTTAACTCTGAACTGCAGGCAGAAGTGGTGGGAGGAGACACAGCTAATTTAACTCGGAGGATGATTGATGTGTATATGTCAGTTTCTATTAATATTCTTTTGAAATCACTGACACAAGTGTGTTTTTCCTCCATCCCAACAGAAAATATAAATAGAAAGACAACAAAACAATCCTATCCCTTTAATTCATGATACTCAGAAGCAGTTAAGTAAACTGTCGTTTGAGAACGTCCTCCACAGGCTGGCAAAAGCCAGCTTACGGTGGTGTTCTTACCACTTTAAGAATATCAAGATGCTCTAACAGAGCTATTCACTTGCTGCTAAAATGTATAAAGCATAAGAAGCAAAAGTCATCTAGAGAAATTGCTTTAAAATGTACCGTTCCCTCATTAGACAGCCATTCATTGCATGAAAGGAACTTAATGTATTTATTGAGGTGTAGCTGTAAAAGCTATGTTTAAACTGAAACAGAGTTGAGAGCCTGAATGTACAGCACTGTTATTCAGAAGTAGCTTTTGAGCAGAGTTTCAAGGGGAAGGTGCTGTTCGGTTGGACACAGATCAGCAGATGTTTAGCTGAAGTGTGAATAATTCAAGCGCTCATGAAGAACCGTGCTTTCTGAAGAGACGAAACGCAAAAATTGAAAAAAAAAATCTTCAAACATTTGCATCAGCCTTAGAGGACAACGAGAGCAGCAGGATTTGTAACAGATTTGCAGATGCACTCTCTTTAGGCAGGGAGAGCGCTCATTAAATGCAAGATGCTTCTGTGGCTCGTGTGTTTGCACGGAGGTAGAGGTTTGCAAGACTGACGTATCGGATAAAGTCAGAGTGGTTACCACACCGACGGCGTAGCAGCTGCATAATGAATGATGGAGAGAATCATGTTAGGCATGCCCACCTAACCTAACTTGAATCATGCGAAAGGGGAGCTGCTGGAATTCAAATAGACTTTCTGGTTCCCAGCAGTCGGCAGTAATAGAATGCTTTCAGGAAGATGACAGATGCAGGGGAGAGATGCTGTTTTGCACTATCTTGATTTGTTACGGCAGCCAACTTATTGGCATGATGGAGTGACAAGAAAAGCAGCTGGCATGGAAGGTAGGATTATCAAAGCTATTGCATCATTATGAATGTAATTAGAAACTGACCATGACAAAGCATATGCTAGAATGAACTGCTGCCGATGGCAGAGGATTTGTTTCTGAGGTCTTGAAACTCTGAAAACAACATTCCTTGTGCAAAATGGATTTTGCAGTTTCATTTATGGTCATGTGTTACCCTTTCTTTCCTGCTTGCCTGCAAGCTTGGGGAATCGCTTGAAAGAGTGTTGTGTTAGGATGAGACTGAAGAATAAAGTGTTTTCTAAGTCTGTGGAGCCTCAGGTAGATAAAAACAAACAAATGTGAAACAAGACTGGGAAAGGCTCCTTCTGATTCACTAGCAAGCTCTGATTGATGTATTGGCATACTCAGGAATCCCGAGGAAATGAAGATGCATGCACTGAGTGTTTGGGTATAATGACAAGATATTATTGCAGGTCTCTGCTTTAGAGTTAGTTTTTCCGGCAGGTTTTGTTTCCCGTCAGTTTTTAGCTCTTGACATTTATTCGGTTGTTCGGTATTATATAAAGAAAATACATCAATATCTCCTGCAGGGTTTCTCAACAACTCCAGCATCTGTTTCAGCTATTGAACTGTATTCACGTTTTGCCAACTTGATGCCTACCCAGCTGGTCTATCATTTCTCGCTTGATTACTGCTCTTAATTTCTCTGTATCAGCTTGTTTCAGATAGGATTTTGAAAGCTGTTAATGAGAAATGACAGTAACTGCTAAATTATTGAGAACTGGAGTATTCTCTTATTTTTTAAGTATCAGAGAGCATTTTTGTGTGCATCTTACTAAATTCATATTCTGTGTTGCAGCGAGGTTTTCATATAATTGTTGAATTTAGCTGTGAATACTTTAAACTAGATGAGTGACAAGCATAACTTTCAACTGACTATTTTGAGAAAGTTTGAGATAATTTAAAGGCGCTTGCTTCAGTGTATGTATCACCTTAATTTATGTTCCTTCCTGCTGTCTGCCCCCACCTTCCCCTCAGCCCACAACATATATACTCCCTCTCTGTCACGGTGAGCAGTCATTAAGTGTATACTGTACATATTGAAATATATTTTATCACCACTAGGGTGAAACTGCTAAGCAGCTCCGAACAGGTGTTTTGAACAGGTTTAAGACAGACGTCAGCTTCATTGGAGTGGGTCACCCTCGATTTAAGAAGTGAAAGTGGTGCTTTCTAAATCTGAGGCAATACCTCTCTTTCCTCCTCCTTCAGAGGTCCAACAACCATTCAGACACCGCTTGATAGCTCACAGGATATGATTAGGTTAAATTGTTTGCTTTATTTTGCCTTACAAAATGCTTTCTTTCAATGTAATCCCCCTTCTTCAATAAGTCTATCATTTTTTCCAAGGTGACGATCAAGAAATCTCTTGTCATACTGGATGTTCACTTTTCTGACTTTATTTTAAATTACTTTGCTGGCTGTACTCTGTGTAGTCTTGTCAAAAAGGGATCAGGCTATTAAACACTAAATGTTGCTGACTAAAGCTGTAACAGTTTGAGAAAGATAGATGTTTCTAGATACACAGCAGTGAACCAGCCTTTAGAAAGTTTGAAGGTAAAGATCAGTAAAACGGATATACTATTAGCAAGTTCGAGCATTTACCTGCTTTGATCACATCTGAGACATTTTAAATTATTTTGTAACTGCTGGGAGGGGAAACGTACTTATTAATGGAGGGTTTGTATATGGGGTTTGAATAGCCACAAATTGTGCTGTAGTTTTGATGACAATAAAAAAAATTGATATTGTATTTTAGAGAAGTTCTGTGAAATTTAACAATAATTCGTCCTTGTTGGTGATGATGAAACCATAGAGGCAATAACCTGTATAAACAGCTTAAGTGCCATTCACTTTTTCAGGGTAGCAGTAAAACTTTTATATTGCATGCATTATATTTATACTCCTGTAGCTGCTAGTTGCTCCCTTGTCTCAGGAGTGCTGGCTGGCTATCATCATACAGTAGTTACTTAAAATGGTCTTTTCCTTGTGATGCCGGTAGTCGTAACTGCATGCTGTCTGTGGCCGTCATCCAGTTGACAAGTGATTTTATGGCTTGCTTCTCTTTTATCTGTAGTATTTGGTTTTAGTTTTTTGTTCCACTGATGAATGAAGGGGACACTAGGTGGAGCTAGCTGTTGATTATAAATAGAGCTACAGTGATACAGGCCTGTCTAACGAGTAAGCCCCTGTATGTAGTGATTATTATTAAAAATAACGATTTAAAATTATAAGCATTGAGTTGGACCTTAGCCGTGAAATTCTAGATCTGGTGGGGTTAAAGGAAACAATTTCTCCGTTTTCCTTTCCTTTTATTATTTTATAAGCTAGTAATCAAAGATGAAAAATAATAATAAGGAAAAAGCATCTACATTCAGCAAAGAGGGCTGGGAAGAAAAAGTACGGAAGTAGAAGAAGAAAAGAGGAGAGAAGAAGCAATAAGAGCCAGCAGATGTTTCTACTGTAGATTCATGCAGATACCAAATTGTGTATCTGTCTGTCTTTAGCCTGATGCACATAGATTTTTCTCTCATCCTTACATCTAAATCCTCTTTCCGTTCTGTCTTCCTGAATTAATTTATAGAGGTGGCATCTTTCCCTTTATATTTACATATGACACCAATGTTTTCAAATCTCTTCTTGGAAGGGTGATCTAAAAGGTGTGTAAGGAAGCTGACACTCACATGTGGCTGGCCATAATTAAGAAAAATGTAAAGGCTTATTTATTGACTGAGGTGGAAGCTGGTTGTATGTGCTCCTTCACACGATTCTGGTTATTAATCCCAGTCAAGGATAAAAAAAATCTGTAATCCTAGACAGTGCGACAACATGAGAAAAATACACTCACTCCCACACAGATTTACAGATACTTACCACAGATATGGTATGTGTATTAATTCAGCAAAGAAGCAAGAAATCAGGCTATATTCTGATACTTAGGTACATGAACTGAAGAGGAAAAAACAGGAAATAAATAAGGACTATGAAATGAGTACAGGGAAAGGGACAGGCAAAAATAGAGGTTAAAGGTACGAGCTGGACCAGTCTGGCAGAGCAATGATAATTCCCATCAACATATATTGAATGAAGCACTTGCAAGTTCAGTCAATGTCTTGTTCTTACTACAGTAAAAGGGAATTGGGATAGGGAGATGAAGTCAGTGAGAAGAACTTGCCCAGGAAGGAAATGACAGCTATCTGATACTCCAGGAGTAACGAAGTTTAGAAGACTGGAGACTGACCTTTTCGAACGTTGTCCAGAGAAACCTGAAATTTTAGTACTGAGCTGGACAGGTGAGTTAGAATGGTCCTGAAAAGGTGCTAGACAAAACCAAGTTGTGCTTCGACCTACTGCTTGTTGGAGGAGTCTTGTGAGAAAGCAGTGCTGCGTCGTCAGCCCGAAGAGACGCATTTGGTTATGAGCTGCACACTTGGTGCTCAACAGCACGAGCATGTGAGGAGATCAGCTGTAGTGGAGACAAAGTTTATTAGTTTTAAAAGATCATTCAGTATTTTAGTGAGGCAAGGCCATGATGTGTTTTTTTTTTTAATTTTAATGCATAGTTTTAACCAGAAACAAGGACTTTGAAGTGTGTTAAGGTGTCGTTACTTCCACCTCTGCTTCCTGTATGGTTTTGTCCACTGGTACCGCAGGACCTCTTGCTCTGAGCTCATCTTGACGTGTCCTGAATGTTGCTTCTGAAAACAGGAAGGCGTTTGTAGCGTGGGAGCTCTTGGCTTTCTGATGCTGGTCAGCTGCTGCTTCCCTCAACATGTGGTTTCTGCTGAACAATGTGGAAATTGTGGTTTAGAAATACCCACGCTGTGGGAAGTGTCTGACCATCTCAGGCAAGGGTCATGAGAAGCTGAGGCAGGAGAAGATGTGCTCCTCCTTTTCTCTATCGCTGAGATCTGTCCGTTTTAAAATCTGCTGGAATGAAGAGGAGGGCAGGAGGAGGGAAAATGGTATGTGAAGTGAGGAATGGAGGAGTTTTGAGTGTTCCATGAGACAGTCATTTGATGAATGGGTGGTAATCACCTTGCAAAAAATGCACAAGGAAGGGCACACACATGAGTCAAGCTTGTCCGAGGGATATTATTGAGCATCTGGTTAGGCACTGCCGAAAACCTTTCCACAAAGAAATATTATATCTAATCAAAATGTATTAATAAATTCAGTCTGTTAGTAAGGAGGAGATGATATTGTCCTTCGAAAGCCAGAGTTCAAACTCTGTGGTTTATTTATTTATTTATTTTTACTGTGTAACAGAATTTAAATTGCTAACTGTTGGGGGGGGGGAGGAGTTGTATGTGTTATTAAATGCTTTCCCCCCATCCCAGACTAGAGTTATTTTTTTTTTTCACAGAGGATTAAACCGCCTATCCCTGAAATCATATAGTTTTAATCTCCATAGGAAATGCTGAAATTTCTAGAAGCTGCTGGTTGTTGCTAAGCACCATGTTGACTTTCAGCCTGATGCTGGAAGGAGTGAAGGACAGGGGAAAGACACATCTACCTGAACGGTTGCTAGACTTTGGTCAGTAAAGACATCCAGAGAAAAGCATGAGAATTTTCTGAGGGCTGATATTTTCTTGCTTCCTCTTCTCGTTCTGATGAAATCAGACAAGGAGATTACTGTATTTGAATTGGAAATAGCAAGAAAGCTTTCAGCTTGCTGCTCCACTGCATGTCATAGTGGGTGGATATAGCCCATCTTCTTCTGAGACTGCAGGGTAAGAGCAGTCTTGCATCTTCTCTGCTCTACGCCACTAGCTCCAAAGTGTCCAAGTGATTCGCTGCAGAACTGAGGTTATGGGTGCCGTTGTTGTGAAGTCCTTGCAGAAATGTTCCGGACATCATAGACCCAGTGATGCAGTCATGACAGAGGGAGAGCTGAAATGGAGACGTGAAAGAAGGGAAATCGGGGCTCTACCAGAAATGGGAGAAACATCGAGTAATAATAGATTTGCTTGCTTTTTTTTTTTTTTGAACTTTTCCTTTATGATCTGAGCCTCTATGGATCAGAAGAAGGATGCAAGGTGTACCTGTTTACAGAAATCAGGAAGCTCCATCTGTACTGCAGTTTCTTTGGTTTTTCTTATCTTTGGATTAGATTTTAGCCTTGAAAAAGGAAAATCCGAAGAGCAAATCAAGATTAGGCACACGGTGTTTTTCATTAGCATCCTCGAGTTACACAGCTTAGTGTTTTACGTTACAATGCTGTTGTTTACAAGGTGTTTCTGTCATTTACGCATCCCTAAAGATATTGCACATAGTGCAACCAGTACTCTGACTTGCTTGATGATACAGAAACCTAGGAGGCTGAAATGGTTGAAGAGAGCCTTTTGGTTTTGACAAATGCTGACAAAGACTCTTCTTTTTTCTTTTTTTCTTCTTCCCTCCCTCACTCCCTCTCTCCGGCCCATGACTTGTCATAAACAGGGCAGAAAGCAGATCAGAAAAAGGCAAAATTTGAACAAAACTGAAGCTACTTCAGAGTTGTATTTTCTTAGTCTGTATCTAGTTTCAGCTTCTCTTTCTGTGTCCTTCTGATGCTTAGGAATAAAGAGCATGCAGAATTTCTTTTATGGGGTCAACTTCTTTTAGCATTCACTCCTGATCACTTATATTGATCCGTTTCCCTGAAACTTAAAAGGCACGCTAAATAAAACCACCACATGCTGTTTTCTCTAGACTTTCTTTTCATGAGCGGCCTGTTATTTTTATATAGCCATTATGCCGATCACATATGTTTTTGCAACAAATAACGCAAAGATATTGGAAAAGGTTCATCACTTTGTCTTTTTTTTTTTAGGAAAACTGTTTATACATTCCTGCAGTATGCATATATTTAACACATCTTTATTATAACATTTATAATGGGAACTCCTTTGTAATGTGATACTAATGGTCCCAAATGGTATTTAATAAATATTCCCTAGGTACAAACATGACTCTTTCAAAGGGCAAGCTGTAATATTTAGCTATTTGTTTAAATGAAGGGTTTTGTCAAAGACCGGAGTTTTTGCTTTGCAGTCCCAGGCTGCTTTTCATTCACTGTTGGTCCAGTATGAGATAAGGACTGCAAACACTGAAAAATACAATGTGTTGTCTTCAGTAATGATTGCAGGCCCTGAATGGTGACTGAGGTTTGATAGCAAGGCAGGAAAGTAAAGGTATTGAATAACTGCACGTACATGGAAAACATTATGTTTTTCTGACCAATTTCCATGGATGGAGTAATTTAGGATGGATGCTTTGGGGAAATAGTTTTGGTGCTATTGAAATATTTGGTGACTGAAGATTGAAGTTAAGGTTATTAAGAATTGTAAGAGGTTTATAGTCTAATATCTGTGATGACTCTCAGACTAATAGTAAAATTACTGACTCCTCGTTTCTTAGTGGCCTTATTTTAGACTACTGAAAAGCACAAGGATTTTTTTTCTTACGAATGAATTTGGTACTTAGCAAAACATTTCAAAAACAGTGAAATTAATTGCCGCTCAGTTGATCCTGTGATTAAATCTTTGTATGCATGTGTCTTTTCAGATATTTTTCAGAAGCCAAGAACAAAAAGCATGTTACAGATGTTGGTAAATCCCAGTAACTAATTATATTTATTTCCAGGTTCTGTTTTTTGTAAAAAAACCTTCAGAAATCATGAGGATTAGATAAGCGATCAGTTATGATGCAACCTGAACTGAGATGAAACAAATCCTAAGACAGTTAAGGTTATGAGGAGGATCTCAGGCTGCTAATTTAAAGATGTAACTAGAAGGCAGAAATTCAAAGTGCCTCTACCTTGGTATTGCATGCAAACCAAATCTGGCACCATCATCAACCCTCAGAATTCAAAAGGTCAGACAGGGTTTGCCTCCTTCAGAGAAACTACAGTTTAATTTCTGTTAAGTTCTTTTAGCAAGGTAAAAATACTTTAAATAGTAATACCTGATTGTCTGTCATAATATCTGATCCCACACCTTTCTTGCGGGTGCACTGTTTATTAAACTGTATGGGCCTAAATGTGACTTTTAGTCATCAGTATTAGCCAGAGTGTTAGTGCAGATAATAATGCTCCTGTAACCGTAGGGAAACGGTATGTTGCTGAAGAGTATCACAGAGTCATAGGATGGTTTGTATTGGAAGGGACCTTAAAGATCACCTAGTTCCAACCCCCCTGCCATGGAGGGGGTTTTCAGTTTAAAGCCATCACCCCTTGTCCTGTCACCACATGGCCTTTTAAAAAGTCCCTCTCCAGCTGTCTTGTAGACTCCTTTCAGGTACTGGTATCAATTAGGATTATTCCTCTGGCAACAAGCAAATGAATTTTGCAGGACTTGTTAGAGAAATTGGTATTTAGTATAGAATTCTGCATGACCTAGCTGACACGTCGAATAAACAGCAGCATAAGCAGCCCTGCCAGGCTAGATGTATCACACAGTTTCTTAAATCTGTCTAAGCCTAGGGAGCAGAACACTTATTAGTTTATTATTATTTAATGTGAGTATTTCATTATTTATTGTGTGACAACAATGTATGTGGCACTTGATAAAGCATAGAGAATAGTGGTTTCTTTGCTCTAGGGAACGATATATAATGAAATGTGAAGGGTCTGCTTTGTATCCTCAAACTCAGACACAGAATGACGGCTGCAAACCCTGGCCAGCTGTGAAGCTGTAACATACCCCAAGCAGAAATGGGTCTGGATTTTGTGGCCTTCTTGTTACTGACACACAAGTTGGGGATTTTCCACTGAATGATAATTGTATCATGCAGAGTCGAACCACCCATTGATAATTCTGAGATGCCATGGAAACACAGAAGTACCCCTATTAGCTGTTGCAGTTTCTGTGTGAGCTAGAGACAGATATGTCATTGGGAATCTTTCACAGCTTGTACTTCAGTAGAAACACTGAAACTGAAAGAGAGGGAGAAAAAAACATGAAAAAGAGAAAATACGATCTAATCTGTTAGATGTGGGAAAGGCAAATGTGTCAATTTATAGGACCAGCTCACTCTGCTGTTGCTTTATGCAACTTTTTGCTATCTGCCAGGTCAGAACATAACAGTTTTTAGCTGAGTGAACAACTGTCTCAGGACAGCTGTATGCATTATTATAATTCAGGAGAGGAAAATCCAGATATCTGGTTTGTGTTGCAGCATAGTTTTCTGGTTTAACACCTTGCCCCAGGATTTGTAGAAATACAGAAAGCGCAATAAAACAGAGGTGTATCAGTGCTGAAATCGTCAGTCGTCTTTTATGCTCTGGGATTTTATTTGGGCCCAGCTCTCTCAAGTGAGTGTAAACGAAAAAGAAACTAATATTGGTACTGCTGGAGAGATACGCATTGACAAGACTGGAAAAGCAATTTCTTGTACCCCCAGTGTAGGTATGGGACTGGCAAGCACTAGCCTTGCCCATGTGGAAGCTCTCCTGGGGAGGCAGAGCAAGAACAACAGAGAGGTTTTTGAGGTGGTGGTGCTTGTTTCCGAAGTAACTGCACTGGGTGGAGGTGGCAAGGTTGGGGGGGCTGAGGGGAAGGGGCTGCCAGGGGTGACCTCCATGAGAAGAGGCCGGAGTGGCCCCATGCTGGACACAGCTGGTTCCAGCCAACTCTGGTGGACCTGCTGCAGGGTGCAGCTGAGCCCCTCAGCCAAGATGGTGGTGCCTTGGGGAAAGCCTATTTAAGAAAGGGAAAAGCACTGCCCTTCACGGAGTGAGGGGAAAGAAGTGTGGAACAGCAGGGAGAAGACTGAGGCCAGAGAAGAAGGGGAGGAGATGCTCCAGGTGCTGGAGCAGAGGTTCCTCTGCAGTTCCTGGAGAAGACCATGCTGGAGCAGATATCCACATTGCAGCCCGTGGAGGCCTCCACACTGGAGCAGGTAGATGTGCCCTAAAGGAAGCTGCAGGTCATTGAGAGCCCACACAGTAGCAGGCATTTCATGAAGGACTGCCACCCAGGGGAGACCCACGCTGAAGCAGGGCAGAAGTGTGAGGAGGAAGGAAGAGCAGAGAGGATCTGATATGGACTGATACAACAGCCCCCGTTCTCTATATCCCTGTGCGCATCGGGATGTGGGTGATGGGGGAGGACTTTGGAGTGGAGGACTGGAGCCTGGGGAAAAATGGGGCATGGTGGGCAGGTGCTATTTCGGTCTTTTTGTCTTGTTTCTCACCATCCAAATCTACTTTAATTGGCAATAAATGAAATTATTTTTCCCCAAGTTGAACCTGTATTGGCCATCACAGTAATTGTTAAGTGATCTCTCTGTCGTTATGTCAGCCCAAGAGCTTTTTAATCGTATTTTCTCCGCTGTCCTGTTGACGAGGGGGAGTGAGAGAGCGGCTGGGTGGGTGTCTGACCCGCTACACTAATGTTACACAGGATTATTCTAAGTGAGCTTTCCAAATTGTCAGGAGGTAATGACTCAAGGTCAGTCATTTTTAGGGATAACTGATATTAGAATGGATGGGTGTGGACCACAGCTGATACTTGGTAAAAAAAGAAAGGTTGTAAAATGAAACCTCTCTCTGTTTGAAGCAGTGAGTCACTCCAGAGGTACTTATCCTTAACTTGCCCTAAAAAGACAGATGAAAATACATTGTGAAAAGGGCATTACTAGTAGTTTAAAGCCACTGCAGATTGTGTACATTTGAACTAAGATCAGGAGCAGGAGCAATTACATTTGGGCAACATCGAGAGTGCCTTGGCTTTGCTAATATTTTTGTGTACCAGAGAGAGATTGCACGTATCAGAATTTTTCATTGGCTGTACTCATCACATACAACCGAAACATGAATTTTAGCCAGTTCCAAGGGTGTCTCATTGCTTTTGACTACTTCAAAGTGAAGGAGATTTGGTGTAAGAATGGGTTACAGCCTGTGGCTGTGACAGGCTGCCCATTCAAAAGGGTTAAAAGAAGAGAGGAAAAACTTTATTGAAAAGATAAGCTATAAAATTAATCACAGAAAATGTAGTTTATTTGCTTAAAAAAAGGGGAGGGGAAACCAAAAAAGTACTGCTCAAAGGGGTGTTTGTGGCATTTCACAACACACTGGTTGTACAGATGTTATCTGTTGTTTCTAGTGGAGTTTAAAAAAAATCAAGAACCTGTTACAGCATTTGTGTTATTTTGTCATTCTGAGATAATCAGTGAAGAGAAAATATGTTGTGGCTTCTGGTTGAGGTTTTAAGAAGTGTGTTTCTGGGTTACTAGCAGATGGGGGAAGAGGAAGCTATCATTTACAGGATATTGAAAGATGTCTGCCATAACAGGATATATTCTGGAGGCTGCATTCTTTTTCCACCGTTGCTAACATAATCGAAGTTAGAAACTATCCACTTGTTCAGTAAAAGTATTTTCTGTAAAAAGAAAGTTGTAACCAGGAGGAGTGAATGGAGGTGGGATGGGGTCCGTTCAGAGGTTATGTTATGTTATGTTCAGGAGCCACAATGGAGCACCCAACTGGAGCCTTGTGTGAAAGACATTTCAAGACAAACTTGTTTAAACTTTTGAAAAAGATTTATTTCAGGAGAGAAGTAAAAGGTCAGAAGATAATATGTGCAGAGAGCGTTACCTTGGGACCATTTTATCTTATTCATTACTGATTTCAGCCCTGTGACTTGGAGTTAAAAAGCTTTGTTTCCCACTGTCAGCTCTCTGAGCTTCAGACATTGACAATCTGATAACACCAGGCTCCTTTCAGCCTGGAAAACTGCTGAAGTTTCTCTTCCAAGATTTCACTGAAAAATGGGAAGAGCCTTGTTTTAATCACTGGGGTTTGTAGGCCTGAAAAAGGAAGCATAACTCTGGACAATGGAAATGTAAAGGGCCACAATTCCTTTGCTGGGGGCAAGACAGGTTGCGTTATCCATTTTTATTTGTTTGTTAGTCTTTGGATTGTACAACAGGCCAGTAATGATTCTGGCCTGCTCAAATTTGTGAGGTGGATGTTATTTCTGGCATCTGTATGTGTAAGTTAGAGGACAGGGTTAGACATTAAGGTGAATGTCAGGGTTCAGTGGAGACACCCATGAAAATCTGGCTCTTCTTGGATATCTCTCCTGCCTTCAGTGAAATGGAGTTGGGGAGGAGTCAGTTGAGAGAGGACCAGGTTCACATCTTTATCCGTTACTTCTGGAGGCCAGTCAAAGATTATTTATGGAAGCCTGGCAGTACTTTCTCTCCTTGTAACGAAAGAAATTAAATTGTCCCATCCCATTACTGGAATAAAATGTTAATCTTCAATGCAGATGCGTTTTCAGATAAGATCTGTGATGTTTCTGTGTACACTCTGGCATGATGCTTAGCACCTGTAAATCATTAGTCTTGCAGATTATGCTTGCAAGTAGACTGGAATCGCCCAATTCCTTGTAGTAAGTAATGAGCTTCATTGCTCAAGAACAACATAAATGATATGCAGTGAGTTATTATGGAACTTGAAAACTGAGTAAGGGAAAGCTCATCTATACATCAAGCAGGATTAATTTAATGAATCACATTTTTCCATTAGCGCAGTTTCCTAAATTTTGGCTTGTTCATTCAGGTTTTTTTGATACTGTATTCCTTACCAGGTTTCAGTATCAAACACTTTTATTGTTAATATTAGTACTGCTACTATTTCAAGAATAAAGTAGGGCTTTAAGTATCTGCTTAATTAAGCCAGAACAGGTCTGAAGCAGTGAGAGATTTCTTTTTCTGGCAGAAGAAGTAAGGATAGGGTGAGACACACCTAAAATTAAACTGGTGTATTTTTTTCTTGTAATCACTGCTTGAAGAACAGTGGGTCCCTTAAGAGTACAGAGGGACAGAAAAGTTACACATGGAAAAGTTACTTGGGTCTAAAGAACACATCAAAGGTGTCCATTTTTGTGTATATTTGGAAAATGACTGTGTGCATTTCAAATGCTTTTCAGCACAGTGCTTTCATGGTGCATATATTCAGCTCAGAGCAAGGAAATGAAGATCCAAGACTGCAAAGATTTGCTCCCTTGTAATCCCATTTACAGCCATTTAACATGAAGTCTGAAGTTTAATATTAAAGTAAATGCTGTTAACCCTGGAAAGTAAACAGTGTGAGAGTGATTGAGCTTTTTCGCCTCAGGTGAATGGATAGGAGGAGAGAGAAAAACCTTGAATAAAATAATGAAAAATAATTAATTGTTTCCTTTTTACCCACTTAAGTATTTCATTCTGTGTTTCTGAACACTGAGCATTACATGTGCTCCAGCAGAACAGTCCTCAGAATTCAGATTTTATACTCTTAGGAAATACTGCATGTGTGTTTGTGGGGAGATGAACCAAGAAAGAGTATTGTCAGGAAGCCATTCCCAAACAGGGAGATGCTACACCACACTGAAACACATGCATATGATTGTTGAAAGTATTACAGGTAACTATATGAAGCAGCCTTGCATCTTATGCTTAGTGTCTGAATGTCACGAGGTGCATCATTTGGAATGGGTGCTCTCTGTTCAGGTCTGTCTGGGAGCATAAAAGAGACTGGGGTTTACAGAGGAAGAGCCCCTGAGTCTCTGCCCAGTTTCATCCCGAACTGTAGCCTCTCAAGTGGTAGAAGCAGTAAGTTCACTGTCTGCATCTTCTGTCTTGAGAGATTTACAGAGATCAGTGGTTGAATACCTCACCTTGCTCCCTCTGAACTAGTGTTGTAGTGAGTATGATAGGGCAAGTATGTTTCTGTCCTTTGTCACTTGTCCTAAAATACAAAAATATATCCAGTGAAAGTGAAAAGCAATGCTTTGAGAGTGGTGAAAGGAGAACCATTCTTACGCTGTGTCTTTTGTCTTTGGAACTCGTTGTGAGTAGATGTGAGGTAAAATGGAGTCACAATTGCAAAATTTCAGAAGGTAAGTTTAGGTCCCAGTTTGGTTAACTGACAAAATTGTTTTATTCAGCATTTATTTGACCTTTTTTTCATCCCTTTGCCATCATCCAAATGGTAGGCTTCTATCCTCTGTGGTCAGTGTTACAGCAGATAATGTGTTTAAAAGCAGCCAACAAACAGAAAACCAGCAATGACCTTTTTAGGGCTTGTCTAACATAATTGTTTAGGGGGCACATGGCCTTTAGAAAATGTTTGAATGAAATAATTTTTATTTATTTTTGTATAATTATTTTATGATTTCATTTTATTAATGCTTAACATCTAAAATGAAGATGTATTTCTTTGTTCTTGTCTGTCATATTATATTCTTTTCACCTCTTATTTTACTTTTCAATATTTGCTACATCTTCCTTGCACTTTGACTTCTTTTTTTATTGCTTTCTGTGCTGTATCTTATGATGCCTGTAGGTAATATTCAAGGTCGAAGGTGTTGGTAGTTAATACTTATGTTAAATTTAACACCTCATTCTCCAGAGATGTAAAAGAAAATGTTTGACTGTTGAAGCTCTCACTCTCAGATAAAAGCTAAAGTGACATACCTATTTCATGCATCACATCAACCTGCTTTGCACGCCACTGTCATCCTGCCTGCAGTTGTGCAAGATTAGATTCAAGCCATGAAAAACAAACAAGCAGGACAGGTATGTTGCTGCCACTTTGAACTGTGTGTATCACGTTGACTCTTCTGTCAGATATGCTTAAACTGACAAGTAACCAGGAGACGTGAAATGCACTCACACAGAAGGTCTCGATCGCCTCCCAGCCATACGCAGTAGTTGTGGTAGCATTTACTGTTATGTAGCAATGAACAGTCTCCCCACTCTGTTGTTAATATAATTGTTGAAAATGAGTCATTACTTAGCTCTTGGACTTATTTCAGATTTGTGCCTTATCTATTACATCCTGAACCACCACCACCTCCTCCCCATCAGCCTTCACCGCAATTGCTGACATCCTGGCTGGAATTACCCCGGTGGGAGGTCTCTCCAGTGAAGACAGCTCTACTTGAACATACTGTTTGGTCCTTCAGTAACACGTAGCTGTATTTTGAGCTTGCACATTCTCACACATACAGATAATTGTTTCATTATGTATTTTTAAGTTGCCAACAGAAGACTTAACAAAGAGAAAGAAGGTTTCTTTGGATTTAGTTTCCCTAAGGACTTGATTATTTTTTTCCATATTTGGAGGATACCTTGTCTGCTTCTGTGTAGATATTTTTAGAATGGCTGGGGAACCTGTGGGTCATTGTGGTATGTTCTCTCAGCTTAATCTGCTGTCACTTATGCTAATGATGCTTGTGGCTCTGGGTTTGTACTTCATTTTGGCATATTGCCACTTCTGCAGCAGAAGCCAAAGGTGACTTTATCAACTCTACCTGCAATGTTCTTTAAGCTCATTTTGCTCTTCCAGTGACATAGCCCCAGAACTCTGTGAGCAAGCTGATTATGCCTATCTCGAACTGCTCATAGGAGCATGGATTTACAGCCTCAGATTTACTCTCATCGCTGTCTGGTGAAGTTCTAGAAAGCTAGTCTAAACTTGCTGGAAGGGTAGAAATTTCTTCTTTATATGGAGACTTTGGAAGTTTGGGGAACCTGGAATAAGGAAACATTGATATAAACAAACCTATGCATGCGCACATGTATTCCATCTTCTAATGAGATAATTGTATTTCACATCACGGTAGAGTCTCGTCTATGAAGGACTCCAGGTGGTCTGTAAACATGGGTGAATTCTGAGCATAACAAAATACAGATGGATAGGTACATTATTATTATCCCTGTTCCAGAAATGGAAGTAGCACAGGGAGGTTTAGTGGGCCAGTGGTCATAGCAGAAATCCATCTCAATTAGAGGAACAGAATTTCTGTCTGATTTTGTATTTTCTTGTTTGCTTCTAGAATACTGTGCTAAAGAGAGAGAGGAATAAGATTTGGAGAGTCTGATGCTGCTTCTGCCTACTTCATATGCCTTTGCTGACCCTGTGAACACAAACTAGCTAGAGCCTTACTAAATTCTTCAGCTTTTGCCTGTGCTTGAGTTTCATTATCATCACAAAACATAGCTCCTATTTGCTAAGTTTAGGTGAAGCCTCTGTTCTTCACCTTCATTCTTCGAAAGTGATGGAGTGGGAGATGCTGTGTTCTGCAAGCTAAAGCCTACCAAAACCTAGAGTTTTTTGAGTCTGCCTTTTGCTCCAACTTTTGCATACTCTGAACTAAAGGACATGCTTAACCCTCTAAACAAATCCTTTCACTTTAATCTTTTGTTAGAGCTCTACATGTCATATTCTGGCTTTTGACAGGGAGCAGTTCAAGGTTCTAATCTTGGTCAGCCTTTGACAAGTACACAGAAGGCTGCAGCGTCCCTAGACATATACTCATCATCCTTCCCTGTGGTCTCTCTCTCTCCAGTTTACCTATCTGTCCATTTCAGAGGAATTCAGGAAGGGAAAGGCTGAGATTTTTTGGTATCCTAAGAAAAGGATTCCTGGTTTGTGTATTTGTGAGCCTGGGATTTCGCATGGTTGTTGTCACTGAAAGCAGGGACAAAAAGATGCTGTTTGACTTCTCCCACTCAAAGCAGCAGGAGAGCAAGATGTTGGTAGCAACAGTGCTAATAATCTGCAGTAGGAATGGCAGTGTATCTACCAGGAAAGATCCCTGGATCACCATGTTTTCAGCTGCTTTAGGGCACAACTACAGTGTGCAGTGAAGAGAGCCATGCCAGCTACAATGAGCCAAATCTGGAACTGGAAGCTGTTTAGCCTTGTTGCACAGGGGAATTGTGAAGTTTCTAGGCCTGCTGACTCCTCAAACATGCTGTATCCTAAGGATTTGTCAAATGATCAAAGGAAACAAGAGGGGGGGAAAAATCCCAAGAAAGTGCTGTGGAAAATCCATCAAAATGTGTGCATATGTATACATGGATGTGTACCTTTACAGACAGACAGATGTTGCCAACCAACTGTATTCATAGTACTATCTATCTATTTCTTACTTGGAATACTTTAAATGTGGTGATCTTGTCATTATTTTAATTTAGTTTCAGGCTAAAAAATTAACTGGAAAGCCATCATCACAGGCATAGTAATAAATACAGTCTCCAATGCAATATACTTCTTAATTTCTGCTGGTGCCTTTAAGTTGAAAGTAAACAAAAGCAACTGCCTTTAAGCTCAGTTTCTCCACAAACTGGCAACATTCACAAATGCAGGAACAGAACTGAATGTGTTTATGGCAGTCATGATAATTATAGAACACAAGATTAACCTAGCCAGGGAAGATAAATATCTTGGTATTCGCTGCAGTGATAAACTGACTTTGGAATGCAGCCTGACAGAGTGGCAGATGAAATTTGATTTTTCTAGCTATACATAGCTCACAACAGGCTACTGTAATATTTGTTGAATCTAAATGTCCCAAGAACCTCATGTTGTCTTTGTAGCATGGATAGTTATTCTTTTATAATATTTTATGGGAAAAGTCTATAGCTCTAATGCTGAAAATAGGTAAAAGGGTTTGAAAGATGTGAAAATAGGAGACTGGCTTGAGCTGTAGAACGTGGTTTCTGCCTTAATTGTGAATTAGAGCTTTCTCAAAGGCCAGGCATTACAGGTCTGTCTATCTGTATAATGGCGTGTCATTGGAATTGTATAACATGCTTGGTCTTAGTAAAAAACAAGTAAAAGCATTCTAGGAGGTAACATTTTAAAATTCTTCTCGGATCAGATTTGTCTGAGCTGTGGTTGACTGCTGCAAAACTAGGTTAAATGTATATAATTTGTGAAGTAAAATACTGTTATTTTTTCCCTAAATTGTCGAGGCAAAAAAGATGATATGGTGGAGAAGTCAGAACAGTTACTAAATATTTGCTGATACAGTTCTCTCTGTCACTGAAGTACTGTTGACAAATGCTTATTCTGTGTTAGTTTCCAGTGATGTCCTCTATACATGGAGAGAAGTTTCACAGTGATGTTTATTCGTTTTCTTCGGTAGGTAAAAACCCTTCAATGGGTTCCTCTTCAAGGGAAGTCTTCAGTAATTTCAGTAAGTCGTGGAATCTTGGCTTGATGTCTTCAGCATCCAGTCACCAACATTTGCAGAGTCTCTGCTGCTGAATTTGTGTCCTGTAATGCACTCTGTTCTTTTTGCTTCTAAATTAAGAGGCACACAGATCTGCAGTATAAGTGCAAGGAGGGGGCTCACGGCAGCTCTGTATGCTTTACCTGAGCCTTTGTCAGCCTCTTTCTGTGTGAGTCAGAGTTTAAGACCAGAGAGGACCATTAGCTCGTTCAGTCTGACCTGTAAACAACAGACCATTACGTTTCACACAGGTACNCCTTTGTTGATCCTGGTAACTTCTGTATGGCTAAAGCGTAGCTCTCAGAAAGACACCTAGGAAGACAGCAACAAATGCAGTATGCATTACTACTCTTGACAGTGTGGTTGCACAGGTTAATTGTCCTTTCTAAACAAATACACCTTCTAAATACACCTTTCTAAACAAATACACCTTCTGTAGCTGAAAGCTTGCCTCATTGGGTTGGGTCAGCTGGCACATTGTGCTCCCTGTCACTACAAAACTTCCCCTTTGTAATTTTTAGCTTGACTTTGCTTGGCTTCATCCACTCATTGACTTTGTCAGTCAATGCGTTGGTTGAGGACCCTGATTTCTCCATGTCACCGGCCAACGTTGTTCTGTGATCTCTCCATGAATGCATTTCGCAAGTGTTCGTCTTCACTTTACAAATGTGTGTTTCCGTGGTTTCTGTGCCTTTAGAGCAGATTGCTTCTCCTCCCCTTGCATTCACTGTATGTCAGCTACACAGTGAGTAGCGCCTTGCACCTCCTCATCAGCTGTGCATAAATACACTACTCTGCCACTCTTGAACTTGGTCCTGTGGTGGCATACCAACACTTCTAATTAGAATAATATTAAAGACCTGGTATTTGAGACACTATTTTGTTACTGGTGCTTGAAAATAATTTTTCATCAAGAAACTGTGACCTGTTACTGATTGAAGTGATTAGAAACAACTCCTTTCAATAGCTATATTTTCTTTTGAGGAAAAAAGGGAATGGAAGGGTTTATGATGAGAGAAAATCTGAATTATCATATTCCTTAATGAAGGTTAAAATTCCTAAGAAGACAAACAAATGCTGTTGTGGGCAAGTTATGGCTGAGTTAATGGCCTTGAACTAATAGCCCTGTTGTCTTCCCAGCCCCTTCCAGTGTCTGTCTGCACCTCAGCCTAAGGCTCCCTCCACCTTTTGAGGTATAACGAAGTCTTTATGCTTTTGAACTTCATTCATAGACAGGACAGACAAATCTGGCATCTTATATTGATATTTTCCCTTCATTCCATGTATTACACATTGCTTTTTAAATTTCTTACTGCTACAAGTCATTGTAGAAGAATGGCTTTTTGAAATAGTTTCCTTCAACTTCAGATGATGATCACTTTTGAGGCACTGTGTGTATTTACTCACTGCTAATGGCTGCTGTGTTCTCTGTGTCTTTGTTTCAGTTCATTGTGTCTCCCACATTCCAGTGGAAAATGAAAGATGGGAGGTGTGTGGATGGTCTGGTTTGCACATAGACTTGATTTGTGAATCTAAGTTTTTTACCATCCTAGCATATGTATTTCAAGTAGGTAAAAGCATTAACAGGAATAGTTTTATTAACAGATGAAAATATTTTATCAATAATTAAAAGCCCATATTACACTTACTGTAACATACAGCTTTGTTGATTAGTACTTTTGCTAATGTTTGGGCACTTACTTTGAGAAAAAGGCAAATTATTTCACCAGTTTCAGACAGCTTAAGGACTAATAGAGTTAACAGCATTATTGTTTGCTTTCCTTCTCCTAGAATTTGTTTTGATTCCTGTTAGTGCCCTGAATAAGTTTTGAGACCAAAGTTTACTTACTGCTGCTCAGAGTTCATGTTGAATCTTGATTCAGCAAAACTCCTGAGTATTTGAAAACTTGATGTATGCCCTGAGCTTTGATTTGAGTGCATACTTCTTTTTTAGGCAGAAATTTTTGTGCTGAGGCAATTAGGTTTTTGGAGTTTATAAACCCTACAAGACAGAGGCTTTCTTCTCAGAAGCTGTAAGCTGTACAGCGTCCAATTCAGCAATCATTTTTTATTCATGCTCTCAATTGTCCAAATAATTGTCATGTCTCTCTTATATTCACTATGTCATAACGCAGTATGTAATGTAGCGTGCTTTGATACGATGGTCAAGATGTGTTATTTAAGCATTCAAGATGATTGAAAATGTTAGCAGAGCCCTTTGTGCGTCTCTTAAAGTATGTGTGTTGGAAGTCCTTCTGTTTTAAAAATACTTGTCCAAATTATGTTCTTGGTAATGAGTGTGTCACCTCAGCTGTTTCAGCTCTGAAACTCACTGCAGAGTGGGGCCACATTAACACAGAAGCAGCTCATGAAGTCCCTAGAAATGATTTAAATCTTATTAGTGCAGGTATTGTGTGATATTGAAGCTGGCAGGTTATTCACTTCGGGCAAGACTAATCAAGGGTTTTTTTTTTTTTT
>Ga0065711_1032619_pt1 | contig 27008 bp, 6 predicted proteins | sample Hoacrofraction12_FD_59098 | JGI IMG/M metagenome (GOLD analysis project Ga0065711, IMG submission 59098) | Hoatzin crop microbial communities from Cojedes, Venezuela - Epithelial fraction 12 v2 (version 2) | ecosystem: Host-associated > Birds > Digestive system > Esophagus > Crop | place... | reverse complement strand
CCAGCCCTCGGATCATCTTTGTGGCCCTCCTCTGGACCCACTCCAACAGCTCCATGTCCTTCTTATGTTGGGGGCTCCAGAGCTGGAAGCAGGACTCCAGGTGGGGTTTCACTACAGCGGAGTAAAGGGGCAGAATCACCTCCCTCGACCTGCTGGCTACACTTCTCTTGGTGCAGCCCAGGATATGGTTGGCTTTCTGGGCTGCAAGTGCACATTGGTGGTTCATGTCAAGCTTTTCATCCACCAGTACCCCCAAATCCTTCTCCTCAGGGCTGCTCTCGAGCCACTCTCCACCCAGCCTGTACTTGCGTTTTGGATTGCCCCAACCCCAATCCACCTGAAGATTCTGCTGTAGCTGCCATTCAGGTTAGCATCAGCCCTTCTCATCCTCCAGACAGATATGCCAAAGCAGTATTTTGTTCATTACAGTTCAAAATCATTACTAAAACAGACCACTTGCCAAAGGTAACAGGAATTGCATTGGTCTAAAGACTTAATACACATCACATCATATGTACAGGACTAAGATATTTCCATCTGCTCTCAACTCTTAGTACTCAGCTTCCAAAAAGATTCAAACTTTGCAATATATTTTCCTTAATATCTATCTGTGTGATGTTTTTCTTAATTAAAAAAGTGCAACACGATTATATTTTGTATGTGTGGGTAGTAGAATACATAAACAGAAGAGAAAAAGCTTATATTCAACCATAACAGGCTTTCAAAGCAATTGCAAAGAAACAAACATCATATGTCATGCTTTATTTTTTTTATTTAGTGACATGCCAAGCTGTTCAAGCTTGGTTTTTTTATTCCTTTGATAGTAAGATAGCTGCTGCATTAGCAAGCTCTCCCATATAGGTGATTTAGGCAAGACTACAGTTTGGTGCATTCAAACTGGAATCGACAACCAGTTCAGAGAGAGGAAGAGCAGGTTTCTAATATGAAAAATTGTCTGCTTCTTCAAATTTTACCAGTCATGTCATGTTACATTAGACAGAGTAATAGAACGTTAGCTGTGTAATGAGACATGACTGCTAAAATGTAAAGGAGAATGCACTTTCAGATTGGCTGGTCCCGTTGAAAGTGATGGCTTGCATCTAATCTGCAATGCTTGTAGATATTATGCAAACCAGCTGTTTGTGAATTCCAGATCATTTGGAAATTGGAAGAAGTGTCAGATACATTATCAACTTCTCAAAACATTGCTGTGTCTTACTTTTTGTTTCTAGATAAAAGGATATTTTTTGAGAAACACAATTATAGGTTATTTTCGTTTAATGCTTGACAGTTTTTCTTAGATCCTTTGGACCAGAACTTCAATTGAATTAAAAGGGGTTTTGTTTTGCTGAAGTCAACAGAGCTTCAGACATTTAAACAATTTCAATTTTAGTCTGTTTTAGAGGCACAACTGCATAAAGTTTTGTAGTACTTAACAATGCAGTAGTTAACAGTGTCGGTCCAAAATTATTTTTTCCTTGTTATGAGATGATGATTCATTGCAACCAAAATACTTCATAGAAAGTCTTCACAGAAATTTTATCAGGAAAGAGGAAAGGAGTGATTTTAATTTCAGATGATTTTGAGTAAAGGTGTGACCCTTGAACTTCATGGTGTGAGGAATATTCGATAACTAGTGAGTTGCCAGATATTTTGAGGCGTACTGGATGGTCTCCTCTGTTCCATGACAGATTTCAAAAGGTTTTATTTCCTCTCCCCTCTGAACCACTAGTAAACAAGAAGAAATTTCAGACCCCTTATGTTTTCTGTGTGCTACAGCTGTGGTTTTCAGCCATATCTCACAGAAAAACAAACCAGCTGTTCCAAAATCTGAACATTTCTAGTATTTTTTCTTTGCAGTACTACTACTTGTCACAGAAATGTTTTGCATCACGCAGGAAACCTTTAGAACTTGATCACATTCAGAAGTTGCATTTTGTGTCTGGAAAGGGAGAACAAAATGGTCGGCATCTCGTAATGGACCTTTAAAAACTAGGCACTAGATTCATGGTTTGACTGTGTTGAATAACACTGACACGATAAATGATGAAAATAACCCCAGCAGTAGGAATGTGAAATTAATTTGCTCAGTAGAAAGAACATTAAAAAAAGGAAAGATTACATATATGGAAATACACGTCTAGAGAATGTCAGGAGATGCAAGCTTCTAATGCTATCAAATCAATCTGCTTATTATGTCCCTTACATTTAACATTTAGAAAAGTGATTCTACTTTCAAGTACTCCAGTTTATTCACAGTGCTGCCATTTTATTAAGATATGTGTGCTGGGCAAACCTAGCTTCCTCTGAAATCACTAGGAATAGTCAATCTCATAAACAGCAACTCGTATTTAGAACAAGAAAAAATCCCAAGAAAAAAAGTTTCCTTTTTTAAATGCTGATTGAAGATGAACACTTAGAAGGAAAACGGAACAGACTGAGTCTATGAACTGTTATGTGTGTAGTTTTTGTGAGTTTCTCATTTATTATTACTGTGCAATTACGGTATTATGTATCTATACCAAACATCATTTAGCATCAGTGTAGATAAATTGCCAATACTTGGCTTCCTCTGAACAGAAAATGCCAAATTGCTGAGCTGAATTATATTATCAAGCAATGTACAAGTTTTTAGCTGTTCTGTCTTTATTCACATCTTGGGAGTCACATTGCTAAATCCTCATGCAGTATCTTGAAAGAGTACCTCTGTATGACTGGTTTTTCCCTACATATACTTTTTTTTTAAATTGAAGATGTCTCAACTTACATTTTTAATAGCAGTGAAATCCTTTGGGTTCTTATTAGATGGAATCTAAGCACAAAATTCTCTCATCTGCTCTGCTGTACAGATCTTTTATTTGAAGGGTAAAAAAATCTCTTTTATTTGTACAGTTGTGGCTACTGACTGATATGCTCATGTCTTTACACTGCCGAAATGACCAAGTTTTACACATGCTGTTGAAGTCACAGTCAAACAGGAAAAAAAAGGAGGGGAGAAATCAGTGTATGATTTCTTTGGATCCTGGTTTAAAGTTCTGCAGTTACAGACCTCTTAGAATTTGTATTCATAGAGCGGATCTTGTTCAAGTTCTGGTATAATTACTTTTTTCTTTTTGTGAGAGTTTTGCGTTGACCTTAGCAGAAGTTCCCTGACAGGACACGGAGTAATGATTTTAAGCTAAGGGAGGGTAGTTTTAGACAGAGTATAAGGAAGAAATTTTTTACGATGTGCATGGTGAAACATTGGAATGGGTTGCCCAGAGAGGTAGTGGAGGCCCCATCCCTAGAAACATTCAAGGCCAGGTTGGACGGGGCTCTGAGCAACCTGGTCTAGTTGAAGATGTCCTTGCTCACTGCAAGAGGGTTGGGATAGATGACCTCTGAAGGTCCCTTCCAACCCAAAGAATTCTATGATTCTATGATTCTAAGCCTTGCACTGAAAACAGATCGAGAAGCAGGACTAACCATAAGATTGTGTTTAGGACATAGATACTGAAGTTGTAAAGAGAATTTTATTGTAAAAAGATAGCTCCAGAAGACTGCATGCCTGGCCTTACTTCCAGCAAAACAATTTGTTTACGACTTCTAATACATAGATTTCATCATTGAAGGCATTTAAATATAAAAAAGTAGAATTTGGAAGTGTATTGTCAGGGCAGCTCATCAAAGCCAAAAAGGAAATCCATTAGAGAACCTGTCTGAAAGCCATATTTCCTAGTCCATTGATTTATGATGCTGACCAGAAATTGGATAACTATGATGACTAGAGTAAGTGAGAGTTAGAGACAACTGTCATTGATAAAAAGAAAAAAGAAGAAAAAAGTGATGCTGTAAAAAAGAGTAAGAATCATTAAGTTATTAAGCTGTGTAACTGCAGGATCTCTTTTCCCCATGAAATATTGTTATTACTATTATTGCTATTATTATTATTATTATTATTATTATTTACACAGGTAGACGCAAACACATGTTAGTTCCAGGAGATTCCATTCTGGGATTACTAATGAAATAGGCAGTGATTTTTGTGCGAGTGCAACATCTTACAAATCACTATGTAATATAGTGATACAGAGTCTTTCTCACTGCAGGCAATAAAATAAAACAAAAAACAAATATAAAAAACTAGGCTACGTAATTGAAGTTCCTCTTCATTATTCTGACATTAGCTAGCCTCAGGCTTTAAAATCTGCTCAATTGTAATGAATCGTGAAGATTTCTGTTGGACCAAGGAGAAGATAACACCTCATTGTATTTTGTTGTTTGCAAGATTTTAACAAAATAACATCTGCTGTCTTAGATTGTGGATGATTTAATTTTTAAACACTTGTTCCCAACCTTTAATTTTCTGCAAAACAACCACATAAATTATTAATTCATCTATATTTCCTCAAGGCAAGCTAGACTTAAGGTCCTTCATAAATATTTAAGAATTCTACTGCAAAATAAACAAAAAACTTTCACTTAACTTTTAATTGCAAGTCCCCAAAACCAGCAGCAGCATCACCAGTAATAGTAAAGAGAAAGAGTTCAGGCAGAAACACATTTTTTGTGAAAGGATCCAGCCTTTTTAACTTGTGAAAATTCAATGTGCTTTTGCACCAAGTTTGCAAAACATGCATTTCATTAACAATAAACACCAGGAGAAAAGGAGCAGTGTTCAAATCTAATCCAGTCTTGACTTGAAAGGCTCTCTAGTGGTTCTCAGGAGCACGAAGTGCAACACACATGTACGCCTGCTTATATGCTTTCTCTGGGAAGACATCTGTCGGTATTAATATGCTGTACTCTCCATGCCCAAATCTGAGTTGCTGTTTAATTCTGGCACTGGATCTGAGACGTGAAGGCGGCCTGAAGCTTCAGGGCTAGCCTAACATAATCTCAGCTGCCAACTTCTGCCCTTTGCCCAGAAGAATTGTGCTAGTAACTGTGGATCGCTGCATTTGCTACAACTCAGCCCCACACCAGAACAGTCCTCGCTGGATAAAACAGCTCTCTGAACCCTTTGGAGTGGTGCAGAGATCACAACAAAATTAAGATCTGGGTCATGTGAATAGAAACAAAATTACTTAAAACCTTTTTTGTATAGTATTTTCTTTTTACAAAATCTGTGCTTTTTCATAAAATTTGTCAGGATTTTCCCCTGCATTGCTCATGAGAAAAATATTTTTAAAGTATTGTTTTCCTGTTTCAGTATTACTTTGAGGTAGATCTAATATTTAAAAAATATTTATTAGTTGAATTTATGTATTTAGGCATAAAAATAATGTTTAGAAATTTTTTTCTTCCGCTTGATTTTGAAAGTTCAGGTCATACATCACTTCATTTAAGAAAGAATTTTAGGAACACAGTAACTAAATAAAGGTTTTGGTTGTTATTCCAAAGGAAGGAAAAGAGAAAGACAATGCCATAAAATGCAAAAACTCAGTGTCAGCATTTTCAGTTTTCCTCTAGAAGTGTAACAAAAATATTTCCCTAAAAGGTAACTCGATAAAAATCCAAGCCTGTGTAAAAGTGGAGAAATCAAAATACGCTCCACGGTATGGAAGAGTTTTACCTGTAACTACTTTTGCTCTTTGCTTTCTCTTCCACACAGAGCATTTTGGCCATTGTTCCTCACAGGTGTGGACTCATCGGGTCTGACCATGCTCTTGTCTTTCTAGTGCTGTCCAGAACCAATTCCAAGGAAGTACACAGAATACAGGGATGTGAGAGTGCAGTAAGGGAGATTTAAAACAGGCCCATGAAAGTATTCCTCCTGCCTTGCCATATGGATATTGATTTCTCTCCCTCAGGCTGAATATAATTGCCTGCTCTAATTTAGCATTGATCTACCCACCCAAGTTTCTTAAAGCACTACACAGGCATCAATTAAATTGTTCCTAATACCACCTTTGTGAAGCAGGATAGCTATAATTATTCACACTTAAAAGATGGCTAGGGGTGAAAAGTGATTCGTCCTGAGCTATGCAGTGAAAAAGCCAGGATTAAAGCATGAGACAATTATACTGTGCCATGTTCCCATTATCAGATCATTCAGAGTTCTTCTAAAGGCAAAATATTTGCTCGTCTAATGATTTGGGATTCCAGTGAAACATACTTGGTTAGATAATGAGTGTATTATGACTGCTGCTGATCGTATCAAATGGGCCTATTGCCTTGACTTCTTTCTTCCCTTTCTGGGATTTTTCCACTGTCTTATTTTCTGTCTTTTTCTACTACCCACTGAACTTAAAATGTAAAAGGCCTTTATTTCACATGCTTAATCTCTTGGCACTTGATTGTTGGTATGTTCCCTGATAAAAACTTCTATGCATTATTGCATGCAAGAAATAACACCTCCTGCTGTTAAGGATGACAAACAGGGGTTTGCTGCTCTACTTCTTAGTGTCATTTTATTTAGTACTTCAAGAGAAATCAGCTAGGGTGCTAATGAGGAGAAAAAAAGTACAAAGTATTTCATACACACATCCAGGAATTCAGAAAAACAACAAGTTCTAGTGCATTTACTGAGAAAGCCCAATGCTAAAGCAACACATGGGTTAGATAATTCTTTGAATCAAATAGCAGCAATAAACCAAAGTCAGACTAGATATCAGATTGAATTTAGCCAGCTCCTCTGTGCAATATATGACTTGTAGTAAATGAAGAGAAAAACACAAACAAAAAACCCCACCTGGGACACTATTACAAACCTTGTAACTTGCTCAAGGGCAAACATTTACAAATATGTTCAAATGTACAGTGGACACGACCCTTAACATGCTGATTCTAGCTTTATCTGAGACAAAAAGAAAATCATATTGATATTGGAAAGCTGTACAATATGTACAAACTTTAATTAGCAGCTATGTTATTCTGCCCAATGCTTACACAGAGAAACCACAGGGAAGATCAATAATACAGTACTTAGCATTATTTGACCTCATTTTGCTACACTGCTTGGCTTGAACAATGTAATTCTTTGCATTTTTGGCCAAGAAATTCCCATTTCAGAAAGTCCCCTCTGGGCTGCACTTAGGGCCCGGGATTAGCTCTAAACATGCTTATAATATGAGCCAAATTGCTTTAGGCTTCACTGTCAATATTCTAGAAAATTAGAGATGTAGAGTATAAACTCCTTAGGCTGTTTCTTCTGAAGTGTACATTTTTCAGCATAGGAGATGCAGGATAGGTTAATGAATTCACTCTTACCTCCTGATGAAGCAAGGTGATGGAAATTAAGCAGCATTTCCTTGCTCTGCCCTTAGAAATGTGCGAGGCATAAAAAAATGTGTGGTGGATTTTTTTGGGGACTGTGGGGTGGATTTTTTGTTGTTGTGTTTTTTGGTGTTTGTTTTTTTTTTTTAAATAGGACCTAGCCACGTAGCATTCTTCTAAGAGACTAGTTTGAGGAGATGTTTGTTCCTGGCTGAGGCTTTCCTGTGAAGGTAATGATATACAAAGGATCAAAGAGACCCAGGCCAAAAGTTTTGTCTCCCTCCACTATATACAGAAGTATATGCTCTCTGTATGCCTCTTATCTATATTATGATATATTCTACTGTAAAAAGTTTGGACTCTCTAATCTCTCCAAGTGATGGACCTTGAGGCAAACTGTTCCGCTTGCTTCCTATTAATCTACATGTACAGCCTGACAAAAGTGCATTATGATAGAAATATCATCATTTTTATATGTTTACCCACATTACTACACAGGGAATCATGTCTGATACTAAACAGAAAATATAAGCCTGTCACAATCTGTTAGCACTTACTGCATTTTAAGCTTTCCTGGAAACACATCTGAGTCCTGAGCCACACAATTACCGTGAAGCTCCAGCATGAAGCACTGCTTAGTGAAACCATTTCTAGGATCAGGTGCTGCTTCTCCATGGCTTCAGGATCCCAAAAGAGAAGAAAGCCTTTCCACCACAAGCTGACCTCCTTGTCTGTGTTGACACTGCTTGTTCCCCTCTCCAGGCATGTGGAGGTAGCACTGCCCTTACGCAGATGTTGCTGTCCTACCTACCCTGAAACCTACGGTGCAGGGAGCCTCTAAGCAGAGTAGAAGAGTCAAGTTCCTGGTTTGTACTGTGGTACAATATTGCGCATAAATTTGTCATATGGAAGTATTACTTCTGCTGTTGTTTTTCCTCCTCAAGTAACAGCGGGTTTTGAGGGCATATATTGTCAGTGCTCAAATAGCACATTTTGTATATATGCTATTTAAAAAGGAATCTGTGCCTGCAAATGTAACTAAGCAAGAAATGAAGACAATTGCTATTAGTTTTCCATTTGCAGAATGAAATGGGGAACTTCCACTTCTATATCTGTATCTATATCTATATATCTCCATATATGCAAAGGAAAGAATGACTAATTGAAATGTAGCAAGTACATTGTAGAAATAGCAGCAAAGAAGCTCCAGCTTTATGGTGTTGTCCAGGAGGTAAGGCAGAGAATAGCTTTCTCTGATAAAAGTTTCCCAGTCAAAGAAAAGCATTTAATAGCAGCGATACCTGAAGCCCATACTGTGCAACTTTAAGCATTACCTGAGCTGGGGAACAGTTGGACATATTCACAGGGGCTTTTTGATGACCACAGGACATAATGTGTTCTCTGATCATTTACAAGAAATAGGACTCCTTTTCATATGCATGACCTACTATGCATTTTAACTGGGAAAGGCAAGGTACTTATCAAGGTAACACTAACAGGTGGCAGAGCAACTTGAACTGTACAAGATAGAAATTCTCAGACAGTGGGTGGCAAGAGAAAATTGGATAATGCTGACTGATGGAAGCTGGTATGCTTCCAGTTACAGCCTCCTGATTGTATGAAATATGATGCTGGAAGAGACCTGGACCACTACTAATGCTGCTAATTCTTATTTTCCCTCCATTGGAGTTCCTTGATTTTCCTTACAGTATCCTTTCACACTGAATGTAACCATGCTTTGTACAGCAACATCCAGGATTACTTTGAGATGAAACAACTGAAAATAACCAGTCTTTTCCTTGTCTGCTTACGAAAGAACAATCGTTAGCTTGTGAATCATGTGGCCCCAACTAATCTGTTTAAATGAAGACAGGTATTTTTCAGGCATCCTGAGTCACGGTTTCCTTTTATGTAATTCTCCCTTTGCCACATTTTGTTTTACCTTCTCCATGACCTGAATAACCTAAAAATAACTCAAGGATGATGCATCATCCTTAGTTTGTTAGTTATTAAGTTTTAAAATAAGTTCTCTTTCTTATACTTTTTCACCACTAAACAAAAAGAAACCCCAGTTAGACTTAGGTCTGATGTTTTTTATAATCTCAGGTTGTTTTCAGAGAGGAGGCAAGTATTTTATGGATGTAAAGAGTTGGCTTTTTCCAAATTTTCTTTCTTTCTTTCAATCTTACCACTGCGTAATGAAAATGTTTCACTAAGATTGCTTGCAAACATCACCAGCACATTTTAGCTGCTTTGGACTATTTTTCTAAATCAAAATAGTCAGAAACTCACCCCCTCCCCTTTGACAGTTATTTCAGATTTACAGTTCTTTTGTTTTGATGTGAACCACAGCAGCTCATAGCCACCTGAGAAAACAAGTAAGCTTGATCCTTCACTTTTTCTTATGTATCTCTATATTAATCAGTCAGTATCTCAGGATTACGCTAATATCAGTGGCCACAAAATAGTAGAGGTCAGATTTAAAGTCGCTTTTAACTTCATACACACATGTGAATTATAAATACACAGACTTCTCTTGACAGATATATAGGATTGCTAGCTTTAATCGCCTCTCAGTAAACTGAAATTGTTTAAAACCCCTCTGTATTATCTAATAATTTATGGGGTTTGCTGCAGTTTGTATTAAGTGTGAGTTAATCTCTCACAAAACAATGTTTTACCAAGTCTCAAGGTTGGCTGTAGGACACACTGGTTTAGCTAATATCACACAGGAGATCAGTTATTTCCCATTGTGATTCCCAATTGGCATCTTGCAGTGAGCTTGTTTACTGCTCCGCAGAAGAATGGATTGTCTGTTGTTAAGTACAAAAAAGCTGCATAAAAATAGTGTTAAGTCTCCGGCTTAAGCTGACAAATTCTAGGGAAGTCTAAATTAAAGATGAAGTATCAGAAGAGCACTTGTTATGTGCAGTAATATTAGCTTGGAATGGAAAAGGAAGACAGGGCAGGCAATAGCTTTTGTCTAGCCATTACCATGACAGTCTTTTTGTTGGATTCAGAATAGTAAGGGCTTTTGAAAGGACCTTGTTTTTTCTTTTCAGATTTGAACAAAACAATGTAAGTGGCCCTGTACTTCTAGGCCAGATTTTGGTCCAAGTACAATTTGAAATGGTTGAGTTGTAAGACGAATAGCATTTCTAATGGAGATGTTGACTGAGCAGCCAGGCAGTGCATTTATAATATTAGCAAGATGATAAAATCAGTTCTTCAGGAGAACAGCAAAATTCCTTGACTTGAAGGGTATTGGATTAACTGGTTTAAAAGGCACTGGTCTGATATAAGTAATCCACAAGTAGTATTAAAAACCAGTATAATGAAACTTTTGCTTTCTCTGTGTCAACAGAATCCATAAAGACATTCAAAGAGATAAAAAAAATTTAGACATAAAACTAAAAAGCAAGAATGAAAAAAAAAACCAATAAAAAGGGACACATTCTGGTTGCTGAGACAAGATGGAAACAAAAGAATAGATGGATGGGTGATGGGAAAAAGTGCTCTTCAAGAACGGTGGCCACAGAGCAGAAGACATCAAAGGAAAGTGGACATGGCTGTGAAACGAAATAGGAAAAAAAGCCTCTAAAAGGGCTAAGTAATTAAGAGAGAGGACAAAGAAAACAGTGTTTGTTGTGTAACCTACACACATAGAAGAAGAATTAAAAAATAAAATTTTATTTCAAGGCAATATTTTGGTACTCCCTTGCAGAGAGAACATAAAATGAAGAATAAATACAAGAAAATTCAGATCACTTAAAACTCTTGGATTTACAGCAGGACTAGTCTAACAAAACCATGCCTATCCTAGCAGCCACATCTCCTCCCAGTACTGTTTTCAGGCATACAGAAACCTGGGTTGGTCAGAAGACAAACACCTGAGCAGCCTATGTGAGGCAAAGAATAATCTTTGTACTCTCATCTGATTGAGCAAAGAAAGGATGATCTTGTTCTAAAATCAAGCGCCCATGGCCTGAAAAGAAGAAAGATTTGCAGAAGGGATATTTCTACCAGGTACTATTCTAGGCTCAGATGAAATCACCTACCATGGGCCACTTGAATAAGAAGAGTCTCTTAGACTCTGTGTATAGACAGTAGAAAAAATATAGCACCTCCAGGCCACTAGCATTCTGATTTATTTGTGGAACTGTCTTTCTCTGGTGGCAACTATGCTCCTAAAATAGACATAATCGGCAATGTAAGGTGGAGGGATTTGAATCTGTGCTCTAAATTTAGCTAATTGTCCTTGCTCTGTGTCACTACATTTATTTAGTACCTCTGTAATAGTAACATTTTCTCTATGCAGGGACTCCTTTCAATAAAAATCTATGCTTGTGAAGATGCACAACTTCTGCACAGGCTCTGCATGGAGTAGTTGCTATTTTTCAGCAAGGAAGTGGGTTGTAGCTATAGAGAACAAAGTTTTGCTTCTATTTTCAAAGCCTGAGGCTCTGGTCTGCAGTCAAAGCCAAACTCTCACTGCTTGAGTTGTGCAGTGTTTAAATAAAAGTAATCTCAGTGTTAAATTCAAGCTCTCCATGCCATAGCAATGAAAATAACATACTGTGCCTGGGAAGTGCCTGCAGGGATGGAGCTGTGCTGCTGGAAGCAGGTGTGTGAATACAAATGGCGAGCAGGGGCCCTCAGAGTGCACTGGAGTTTTTGCGGTTCCTGGAGACTGTGTCGCTCAGTGGTTAAGACATTGCAACAGTGGGTGGCTGGACAAACCTACCTCCTTCTGTACATAGATCCTAGAAGACTGCTAAGAGAATTTTTCTTCATATTTTCTGGCTAATTTTGCATAGGATGCTTTGAGGCACAAATAAACCACTGTCACTGAACTAATATGACCCAATTTCATATTTATTTATGAATAAGTATTGCGTATTGCTCTTACTGAAATGAATAAACCCATGTTAATACGAATTTTAAGTACTTGAAGAGCACAGCTGTACACGTCTGTCAAAATATAAGAATAGTAAGTACATTATAATTACATCTCAGAAGCAATGTACCTAGCATGAAGAAAAAAGAAAAAGAAGAGGTCCCTGTGTCAAGGCTCTCAGGACTCCGATAGCCCTCAGTGGCTTTGACCAGCCCCACCTGAGACCCTCACCTACACATGGGCCTGGGTGCCCCATTTCAGCTCAGCCTGCCGTTGTTGCTGAGCTGTGTTTTAGATGTATCTGTGCCTTGTCCCCAACTCATGTTGGCTGAATTTCCTGGGTTGACTTGACCTTGGACCTGACTCATCATCTCACTTTCTTCTCTTTTTCACTGGACTCTTATAGGATCCACTGCTGTGATCACCCTGCCCTGCTTGCCTGCTTGTGTAGTCCAGGGTGGTGCCTGCCAATGAGGACACGGTCTGTCCTGGAGTGAGCTGTGGCTCCTGCTCATCCTCCTTTGAAGAGAAGCTCCTGCTACTCCCTGACATCCCCACTCTAAAAAAACTTTATTGATACAAATGGTGTACAAGGTAGATCATTCACAGGGATGAAGGTATGAACTGCTCTCTTGCTAGAAGAGGAGTAGGGAAGTAAAACTGCTCTGAAGCACTGTAACTGCTGAAGCAAGTAGTAGTTGTTTAGTGTGCTCATTGTTTATCTGCAGCTCTATTTTGAAAGATGCTTCTATACAGCACCACAGAGTTTACAATAAAATTTATCCAAGGACTTCCATTAAAAGCATTTTAAAAGCTTTATTTGACTTTTAAAAATTTTGTAGGATCATGATTTTTTTAGCAAGCAAGAAAACTTATTAAGCAAGATAATGCTTTCTGCTCACAGATAGCTACTCTGTGGAACAATTAGGAATATAAAACTGAAATGTTCTCAGATCCCCTTTTGTTCCTTTTCATCAAACAGGAGACAAGGGATTATTTTGGCTTTCTAGTCCTTGTATTTGTTTGTCTTCTAGCACCAATTGAACTGACAATCCGAACGACATTTTTACAAGCAAATGATGTTGTCAATAGTCTTGTACTAGAACTTTCCTTGGCATGGGAGAGGGAGGGTTTTTCAGTGTCTGGTTATAGCTGTCTGATTCTGAAGGCCAGTCTTAGTGCCAGGCAGTCCTAACTTCACACGTATCATTGAGTCCTTTACAGCAGACGAAGGCTGGTGTAGAGTAGTGTAGCAGCATGTCCTGCTATGAGAGGATGCTCATGGAAGATGTGATGCCTGGAGATCAGCAGAAGCTCAGATGCATTGGCTTTAATGATCTTCTGAGGTAAGGATCCCTCAGGTCTGCCAGCTGTTTGAAGCAGAAGCCTGGCTTAGGTACCTAGTCTTCTGCTTCTAAATAATTCCCTTGTTGCCATTTGTTAAGACTTTGCTTAGACTTCCAAACACCTGGAGAGTTATGTGTCTTGATGTAGGCTTTTAGACAACAGAGGGGAGCACAAGGGCATCAGTATACCTTGTTTCACGGTACAGATGATGCAGAGGAAATCCATCTAACCCCTACTAGTGATTTTTATACACTTTTTAAAGGGGTTTTCAATAGGTTCTTTGTTGTTGAATAAACTTCCTTATAAAGTAGATTTTTTTTTTTTTTTAAGCCAACAGCAGTGATGAGGTCAGAGCAATAGGAATAAAAAGCAAACAAAATGGACGTGTAGCTGAACCAAACCCTTGGACTATAATGTGTGTGCTTTGAGGTCAGGTTTATTTAATTCAATTTCATTTACCTCTCAGAACTACAATTGCATTGCTAGTAACATAGATTTCCTAACTGAAGGAACTAGAACAGTTCTATCTTAATTTGGGTACTTTGGGTCTTATTGCTGTGATGGGAAAATGTCCTGGATTTGGCCAGGACAGGGTTAATTTTCACCAGAATCCAGGAGGGGGCACAGCCGGGCGGGCTGACCCCACCTGGCCAAACAGAGCCGGGTATTCCATACCATGTGCCGTCACGCTGGGTTCCAGGGGGGGGCGGCGCGGCGGGAACTCACGGCTGGGGAGCGCGCGGTGGCGGGCGGTGAGAGTGGCTCTCTGTGTTCTGCGGTTTGTGTTGTGTTTTCTCCTTATCTGTATCGTTGTTCCTGTGCCCTTTGTTTGCTGTTCTGTTAAACTGCCCTTATCCCGACCCACCGGTTTCTGCCTGTTTCTTTCCATTCTCCTCCGCACTCCGGCGGGGGGAGGGGCGGCCACGTGGTGCTTTTGTTGCCGGCCACAGCCAAACTATAACAGAAAAATAATATAATGACATGCTTACCTCTCAGTATCATCTCGTAAACTTTGAACTTTAGCATTATAATTTCACTATTTGTATTCAGCATTCATTGTCTTACTCTTGTGTGAAAACCCTCTTCCAGTATTTCTTTCGTTTCTAGATGGTTTATAATGTTGCTTACCATGCACAGAGAACATTCCTCCAATCACTGTTTCTGCATCCCAAAATAAAGACAGGGATCCTTATGCTTACAGTTAGGTTAATAATGACTTAATTTAGAAGTTTGAAGTTTTGGTGAACTGAAATATATATCATTAGAGCTCTTACATGCAACATCTGCTTACATCCTATAATGTCATCCTATTGTAAGTGAACGTTTAATCCTGACTCATTATGCCTCTCCAAGCAAGCTGCAACTCCGAAACCTAGGAAGGAGATTTGCTTCTGTTCACAGAGATTGATGCAATGTGTAATTAGAACCCCATACTCTTCCCAGCTGCTGCTGCTGGCACAATTGCATTTGAGAATGATGTAATATATCTGCTATTGCAGCGCTTCCTGCTCTTTTCAGTCAAATGTACAAGCTCACTACCTCGAAACTCACTCGTGCCAGTCGCTAGCTCTTATTTTCTATTTAACTTTATGCAGAGTTAAAAGGAGCTAGCTTTAGGTGTTAGTGACATGCTAGCACCCAGTACAGCAGTTCATTATTAGACGAAGGAGAGGGGCAGCTGAAGATCAGTAGAAAATGCCCAAAGTGCGTAGTAGTAGCATAATTTAGAATTATATTTGCATAGGTATAAGTTATACATCTAAACCTGAAGTGTATAACTGTTATTACAGAATGAGGGGCTGTAACTTTGGAAAGTAATGCCTCCGAGAAGTGGTTACAGCAGACAAGAAACTGTCCAATGTGATGCTGTAGTAAAAGGGTAAAACAAATTTTAGAGTAATTAGTGACTTTTATTTAAGATACATTTACGTAATTCTACATCTAAATGTGGCTTAAATCAGACTATTATCTGCAAACCACTCTTTTGTTCTTGTTTCTAAATTTATGTTAAAAACAGTGGAAGTAAAATAATCTATTTTGTGTCTCATACAGACAGATTACCTTAAACTAGAGAAACTAGTTCAAGGTAATTTCTGATTAACTAGAACTAGATAAAGATTTATGAAGACAGACAAATTCTGTTATGTTTGTTAAAAGAGGGACTGAGAAATTACTTATTTCTGTGAATGAGTTTCTGAGGAAAATAGTGGGTGGTAAAAGGCTAAAACTTATCAATGATAGGAAGCACAATGGCAATGAATCAAGAAAATTCAAATGCTTGAAAAGCACATGTTTGCAAATGTTATTTTCTCACAGATTTTAATCTCTGGAACAACATATGTATTGACGCAGCCAGTCCTTCAAATGCTAAGGTCCTAAAATCAAGGTTGGATGCCTTTTTGAAAGACATGCTTTAGCAAAAAACAAGTTAGTGAACACACTTTAAAGCTAATTGGATGAAATTTAGTATGAAGGAGTTCAGACTAGAAGATTTAATTATTCCTTTTAGCCATAAAATTCTGTGAAGCCATCTAAAAGACTCCAGTTGACCTCAGTAGACTATTTTTTTTCTGTAAGGATAACTAAGAGCATTACCCTTCTTAGGCTACACACCAATTATTTAATTACTTTCCATTCTCAGTAAACTTTCCAGAAGAATCACAATCTACCAGGATTAAACACATCTATTTTTTAGTGAAGAGATAACAGACTTCACACAGAGGAATACAAGAGATATTGAACTGTATATACGCAAGTGAATTACAGTGTCTGGTATCAAATCAATGGACTATCTCTGGTATATCTAGGTAGAAATGACCTGATGGCCCTCAAGTGTATGCAGCAAGTTAGAAACCCATCTGTATTCTACCAGCAAAAAGAAGAGATTTTTGTTCGGGATGTGTTAGCTAAACAGAGTGATTGAATTTAATTGCCAGTACAGCATTTCTTGTTTAAACTGTTTTGAAAGCAGCCCTGCATGATGGCACATCTGTGAGGGAGGTGTAATATTTTGCCCATCAAAAGAGCTGAGAAGGCAAAACCTTGAATATTTTCCTTGTCAGCTGATATGAGGAACATGAGTTAATGAAATAGGTTTTGAGATCGTTTCAGTAAATGGTTTGCTAAGATAGGTTTCCTCCCTTCTACAATGTGGAAAATTGTAACAGAAGTAAGATTCTGTAATTGTCTGAGAAGCTTTTTTACTGGAGCCTGTATCTGCATATAGATGTTTCCATTTTTGTTATTGTTAGTGCAGAATACAGACCTGGAAAAACCCAATGATTCATTAATCATAATGGCTTTCAAGAAAACAAGGGGACAAGATTGGTTTCCCATCCCTCTTCTTTTCCTTTTTACTCTCTCCAAAAATACTCCTGTACAGTGTTGCATTAAGGAGCATAAATTGGACGGATTTTGTTCACTGTTACATCTGTATAGCCCCCTTGCCATCTGTGAGATGGTCCACATGGGTACCACAGAATTTATTTCCACCTATCCTGCAATTAATATCAAGTGATTCTTTAAACATGTGGTTCAAATTCTGTGGGGATTTTTATAACAAGATTTTAGTTTCCTCACAGCACTTCAGACCAAAGTAGTTTCAAATATGCAGTAAAGGGGAAAATAGTTGCTGTGGGATAAACTTAAGGGTCATTTTTTAAAAGGACACATTCAGATACAAGAGTAATGCCATCTTCTGAGCTAAGGGACCTATTCTCCAGTCTGTGAGTCTGTATTTGTCGATAATGTTAATCAGGGTTCTGTATGCATACTGAGTGGAGGCTAGATCCTTAATTGTCCTAATTATATTGTTTGGGTTGAGGTTTTATTGTGCCTTTTTTTTTTTCTTTTTTCTTTCTTTTTTTTTCTTTTTCCCCACTGAAAGCCTGTGAGTATTTCTGCCATTCTTACTGGGTTTAGACAAATAGGTAAATAGGAAGGGCAAAGATGCCCTGTGGGACTTTCATTTACTGAAAAGGATGTTGACTGCAAGAATCAAAAGAACAAGAATAGAACCCTGACTCTTACTGTTAATCAACATAATTTAACAGCAATATAAAAGCAGTTGTGCTTCCCTTATAATAACATAGTAAACTGCTGTGGAAATCTGGAGAAAGTGAAGTCAAATGTTTTCTTGTATAAATAATGCTGTGATTTCATTTCATTTCTTAGATAAATGCTAAGCACAGCATCTTTCCAAAATTCCTCCTACAATCCATAGAAAAGTATCTAAATGAAAACAAAGCCATGCTACAGCTAACAACACATTCTTTACATCGACCCATGAGCAACCTGAATAAGAACATACCACAAGCTTTTTCTTGTTACTGATCCTGATATATGGAAGATATTTTCCCTATAGAAACAATCCCATAAACACCTATTATCCTATCACCCTGATCATCCTGTCTGCACTACTAAAGGCAGGGGAGATTAAAGCCAGGACTGGTATCTGCACATGGAGCAGTCACACGCTGGGATCCTGTCTAGATCTGTGTACAAGCAAGACATGAAAGGACTGACACGCTGGGGTTGGTTTCTGGCCAAGGGGCATTCACACCAGCTTCTTCCAAACAAAGAAATGGAACTTGGAGCACAGAACATCTACAGTGAGTTGTAGACTTAACAGGATGGATTCACTATGATGTTACTTGTGTTTTATAGTGATATGACACAACTGAATCACTACATCAATCTCAGCAGTTCTTTGTTTTCTTTTGGTCAACGGAAGACAGGTTACTTGATGCTACCTTTATCTACATAGAATACAGACTATTTTCTTCTTCCTTTACAGTTTATTTAAAAGCAATTAAAATTTATATAAAAACTGGTCGAATCAGGTTTGTGAAACGTCAGTGCAATAGAGAAACTGCTGTCTTTGACCCAACAGCTGTGTCACTCTTGTTAATTTTCTGAGTTAGAATGTACAATTTTTTAAGAAATTGCAGTTATAGTGTAGGTGTTACTCAAAACCAGACAGGATGCAGTGCATGTATGCAGAAGGGTGATGGCTGCTCTTGTTACCTCCTTTTTTGCTGACAGGTTCTTCAGTCAAGGGGACAGATCATAACCAAGATATACTGGGATGACTATTGTTTATTTAGTTGTTGTTGCTAAAAGAATCTAGCTGTTGTTATTAGTACCAGATAGCTGTTGACATAGTACATTTAGTTGTTTCCTCACACAGTTCGCACATTCACTCATAGTTAGCTGGTGGGAGCAAGAATGAGGAGACTGACTGAGAAGTCCACTCAGAAGTGGAAGATCACACTGATGCATCAATGGCCTCTAGGTACGAGTTCCAAATGTCCCCAAGGGGTGGTGAACATGTAATCCTATTGCCTTTGTCTGTCCACAGCAGCCACCACATTCTTTCATGTGGGCTGGGTCATCACACAACCCGCTGTTGATGTGTGTGTTGGTGGCCTTGCACAAGTTCTGCCAACTCTTGGTGTCCAGAGTTTATTAGGTCTCAGACTCATCAGGATGACTAGTCTCCAGAGTTTATCTCTGTCCTCTTAAACATCTCCTTCCCCCTCCTCCCTCCCTGCTCTGATGTCTTTTTATTTTTAGATTACTGGGAAATAAAAGCAAAGCCATACTATTTGGGGATTCTTTTCCTCCTTGCAGAAAATCTTTTTTCCCTTCTACTGGGAGCTATTTGTATGATGTCACTTCAGAATTTGTTACTTTTCAGAAATTCCAATATTGCAGGCGTATATGGAGTTAATATAATGTGGCCTGGTAATGTGCAAGTATCGGTTTGTCACTATTAAAAAATGTCAAATAGTCCCCCAACAATTTCTGCAATCAGGAATCATGGTAAAGTTTTTCCAGCTGGGGAGCTATGAATGTCCTCTGATTCCCTATTCTGCAAATTACTGAACAACACTTTTCTGCTTATAAATGTGAGAGAAAACGGAAACAGCCAAAAAAATTGCACAACTAAAAAAGGCCCATTGTCCTGAATCGTAAAACTGCCAAAAAGGTAAATTGCAGGTCTGAAAATGAATTTATTAAAAGAAGATGGAAGACCTGTTTTTTTCAAACCTTCCAATAGAGGCACTAAATCAAATCCCAAATCTTCAGTAGCAGATATTAGACGTCAAGCTTATAGCTCCCACATTTATCTCCCCATGCTCTGGGTGTAGCTTGGTTCAGTGCTGGAAAGAAGAGGGCTGCTATAATTAAGATGCAAAGACACTGTCTCTGTGTTCTTTCTCACACTATCTGTATTGTTAGTCCTTGAAACCCAGGCACCTGAGACTTAAAAAAAACTTAACATGGGGAAAAATAATATTTATTAAGGCAAAAGCTGTTGATAGTTTACAACTTACTCAGGATATCAGAGCATTATATTTTCACTGTATCTCAAAAAATCTTTATTAAGTTATTCTTCTTGAAAAAGATAATTTGAAGTAATTCATCATTTCTTCTACTAGCTTCTACAGTACCCTTTTGACAATATTTCCTTTTAAGATTCAAACACAAAGCTCACTACTTTTTTGTCAGATACTGTGGTGGATATTTCTGAAGAGTGATTTATAGGCTGTAGGCTCTCTTACAAGTAAAGGGATTCACAAAGCAAAAGGAACACAGCAGATTTCAAAGCCAACCTAAAAAGGTAAAGTTCAGGCCTAAAACTTTGATTTGGTAGGTTGCCCCTCATGCAGCTGAGAAATTGTTAAAACATAATTTGGGTTCTCTTCAAAGAAAAAGACGTACTCTCCATTGAAAAGTCTAGAAACAGGATGGGGTTAGTAGTTTACTGGGATAAGTCAGCAAAAATTCAAGCTCCATCTACGACATTCTGGCAAAACCAAGCAAGCAAACAGAGAAGTGCCACAGTGATGACAGCCTTATAAATTCAGGGCAAGTAACATTGACTTTAATATCAAATGAATTATGTCAATACAAAGAGTCAAAACCTTACAGAATGACCATCAGTGGTTATGCGAAGGAGCCATCTGGAGAGAGTAGCAGGAAATTTTGAGTAACATAAATACTGCTGCAGTATAAAAAAATATTTTGTAAATTGATGGCTTGTATCTGAAAGTGCAACAGATTTGTGAAAATCCTCAGTATTTGTTCTGGGTATATGCTGTAAGAATTAAAGATGGATGGCTCTTTGTTAGTTTTGTCTTACTCTTCTGTTCTGATTTTACCTGACAACTGGTGCATTTAGAATTACCTAATTTTTAGGTGGTAGACCTGAAAAGCTGCTCGCCAAAAGATGTTGTAGATACATGGGTTCAAGTGAGACTGGATAAATTCTTGGAAGAGGTGTCTATGGGGGATTGTTAAGAAGAGAAATCTTATCTGGTTCAGGAAATGGTCTGAGCTGAAAACTGTTGAACTCTAGGGGATTAGTTGGGAGAAATAATGGCTACTAGTTCTTACTCCTCTGCCATCTGTTTTGGGTCGCTGTTGGAGATAACATACTGGGCTGGAGGCACCTCTAGTGTTCTAGTCTTCTCCTGGGTGCTGCCAGTGCAAGGCGCTGTCCAGAACATACTCCTACTCCATCATGCATGCATGCTTGATTTTAATTCTCCTTAAGCGGTTGTTTCTAGATATGTCAACTACTTGCACCTATTGATGTATATTTCTTTTCTGAGCTATCATGGTTATGTAGAAAACTACCTTTTGCAATAATTTCAATATAAATTAATGGATGGCATTTATAAACAAATATTCTTTCCCTAGAAGAATTTAGTACCCTTAGACTTGAGGTCTTATTTTTCTTTCTTTTTCTTTTTTTTTGTTCTTTTTATATATATATATATGAAAATACGCAAGAGGAATACATATTGAAACAGATCGAAGGAAGGACTCCTTTAGGAGGCTAAGCTCTTGTACACATTGTGCTTTAATGAACAGCTGTGCTCTTCCCTCTCAATTAGTGTCCACAGCACAGGTGGAACTGAGAACAGGAGAGAAGACTGGGCTGCATCAGCAGTATCAGGAAGTTCCTACATTTGAGTCAAATGAAAAGGTCAATTTATCATTTTTATCAGTTTCTGGGATGAATGAGAGAGGAAGATGGTTGAGTGAAGTATGTGAAAAATAATTTAAAAAATAGCCACAGCATATCTGCTTGAACACAGAGTTCAAAGAAGAGTATGAGAAGTGTAGTTAATGGCTATAGAGAAATGGTGAGGAGTGAAAGCTCAGGACACCCTTAGAAGGATTGTACAGGTCAGCCTTGTGTTGACTTCTGCTCGGAGTACAAAGGAGAAGGACTGTGCTTTATAACAATCATCAAAATTATTTCTAGTTTTTCACCTTACAACATAATTTTGTGTCATTTGCTATGGACCTAGCTGAACTGTTTTTTCAGCTTTATGTTTTAGAAGTAGTTTTATTCTTTTTACCAAATTCCTCTCTCTGTTTTTTCCTTATGACCTTAACTTGCCATTACTCTTATTTTACTATAGTGGAAGTCACGTGCCGTTATCCAGTCAGTCAGTACTCCTCCCATATGGACTTGTTGAGTCTTTACCTGACGATACAGGCTGGGACAGCAATAGTACCCAGCTCAGGTTTGTCATTGCAGGGAGTGTTTTTTGTGCATAGCTGCCTAAGGACATATAGCTGGACCGCTATAGAGGTAAGAGGGAATTGCAAGCAGCTGCAGATGTAGTTAGCCACTAATGCAGAGGTGGCAGTTAGGGTGGGATTCTTGTCATCTAAAGGTCAGAAAGTACAACACGGACACATACATCTGACCTGGTCATCTTGAGCTCTCTGGGAGAGAGCAGCACAGTAGAAAGAGATAGGCATTTTTATAGCAAGATTCATCTAACCAAATGCAGATGTTTAGTTCAAGATGAGAGAAATTTCAGCATAGAAATCCCTACTTCTCTGCAGGGACTAAAAAGGAAGCCTCACTCAGATGTAGAATTCTAAGTTTGTTCGGATGAATCCCATGCAGAGCGCCTGCTATGATAGAGCACTGAAGGGTATTTTCACCCTGATTTGCTGCAGAACTTCCTCTGAGCAGTAGCTGATGCTTGGATTTTCTGCAGAAGAAAGAAATAATCTCCAGGGATTTCACTTGCTGATTTTTTTCCCCTAATATTCATTAGTTTTTCTTTTATATTCCTGCTGTGAATGTATATCATGTGTCAGCCATACTGAATTAAAACATAGCTTAACCATGAAAAGATTTTAACAAACAGTCATTAATTCACTGTTTTTTCCCCATCAAAAACTTCTATAAAGCAAGTTACTCTATTTCATTAGTGTAACCAAGTCTGTGTTTTTTTCCTGTGTTCTGAAGCCAATGAGGAGCTGTAAAGCTACGTATATCTGCTCAAACATGTCTGCTGATAAGTCCCTTATACACATTGCTACACTGAAAATGGAGCAGCCTCTGGAGAGTTCGATTTTTTCAAAATATAGGTAAAGTGTTAAACATGTAATCCTACTCCTGTGTGATTAATTATATCTCAAGTTGTCCAAGACAGGCAATCTGAAATTGCAAAAACATGAAAACCAGCATTCAGAATGAATACACTCAAAAATACGTACAAAAAATAAATTGACATCTCTTGAAATTTTGTATGTTGGAGAGATAGGTGAAACCATATAAATTTACTTCCAAGAACTAAGATCATATTTGAAACTACAAGATAGATGGAAACAATGTCTCCTTGTTCCCTCTTGCATTTTAAATGAGATGCTGCCTTGCTGTGTGACCTGAAGGAGCTGTTGCAGTATAGAAATAGCACCGATACAGCAAACTATGCCACATCTCTTACGTAGGCACATAACACTCTTTAAACATTAATATACATGCTAATTGCCATTCCTACATTCTATGATTCCCCCCTCCCCAGTCTCTAATTCCTTCATGTCAATAAGCATGATAGGCCAGGTTCTAGCAGAGAAATAGAAGACTATTTAACCTGTTAAGTTAACAGAAAATATTACTCCAAAGGGAGAACTGAAATATACATTTGCTTCAAATAACCCTGCACTGGTTGCCATTAAATAGTAAAGAATTTTAAAAAGCAGGCATTCATTGTTTCATGCCTTTGGTATATGGAAAATGTGATATTTTGGATGCTTGCACTGGTGTTAGTAGAGACTTCATTCTTTCAAAGTAGCTGAAGAAATGTCTAGGGAGGGGGTGCCTCAGCCTTTTCCCTATGCTTTTACACTTCTTGTCTAGTGAAGAAAATCTGCTCCATAATACAAGATTATTTTTAGGATACTCTAACTTACAATGCTGCACATGCTATTCACGGCCAAGGTTCCAGCCGAGCACTGCACACACCATTCTACCTTTTCCCACCCACATTTCGCCCCTACACTTCTTTCTTCAATAATGCTTTTGAGGAAGGCTAAGGACTGGGCACTGAAGCAAGTGGGTCAGCTTTGTGTCACATCAGCAACATAAAGACTGGAACAAAAGCCAAGACTTCCACCCTGACTATCTAACTGTGACCGTGGCATTCTCTGTCAGGAAGATACTCATAATTTCAGGTAATTAGATGACTAGAAAGCTCATTCTGTGCTTGGCAGCCAAAATTAAACATGTCAAATGAACAAAACTGTCTTAAAAGAGCAAAATACTGAGACTGCTATTGATTGCAATTGGTTAATTAGTTTTAGGGAACATTTTGATCAATGTTTTTGACTGCTGAAAATGATGTAAATGCAAAGCCAACATTCTCTCATTTTTTTTCTTGTTAATATTGCTGGGACTGGGGAAGGGCTTAGTTTTTATTTTTCTACTGCAAGAACAAAGCTACTGCATGGTGGTTTTGGTTATTTCTGCTTTTGATAAAAATATCTGTGAAAAATTTTGACAAAAAACATACAGAAAAAATAAGAATCATTACCTGGTAAACACTTCTTGGAAAAATGTGTCATTCTTCAGTTAGCCTGCTACTTTAAATTGCAGACATATAATTTTTTGAGTGATTCTTAGAATACACTTTAGACAGCTGTATCTGACAACATACTCTTTGGACTACTGTGTTATTTGATGAAAGAAGAGAGTCTTCTATTCTGTAAAAAGATTCTTCTGTTCTCGAAGTCCATGAAATAAAGCTCTTCAGAAACTCAGTAAGCGCAGTTACCAGATCTGTTTTTAGAATGGTAAATGCTACATTCAAAAGAAGTGTTATAGACTCTGTTATGTCTAAATAACACATTTTGATAGATATCAATTTTACTATGTAGTGAAATAGACCTTTTAAGAGGCTTTTGAAGGTTAATATACATACAGTGGTGTACATACGTATTAATATGTTTATATTTAATAATATCCATTGGTCAGAAATACATTAATTCATATTTAAGCCTGCTGTAGGCAACCCTGCTTCGGCAGGGGGGTTGGACTAGATGACCTACAGAGGTCCCTTCCAACCCCGAACATTCTGTGATTCTGTGATTCTGTGATTCATGATCTTGGCTGTTTTATTTCTCAGATATTTGTTTCTCTTCTCAAAGGGTTTGGATTCTAAGCACCAACTAATTTTCCTTTATAATGAAAACTGTAATGGAAGTAAACACACAAAAAATATATTGCCAGAAGAACTAATTTTCATTCTTTGCATTTTTATTTGATGTCTTCTTGTGAGTAGAACAGTAAGAGAAATTGAGACTAGGATCACTGCTACAGCTACCACTATTCTAACTTCAAGTATAGCAGTGCATTGCAGCAAAAGCCAAACTCTGGTTTTAAAGTGTTGCTGAGATTAGATGGCCCAGAGGTGCCTAGTCTTCTGGGAATTTTTGGAGACCTGATTTCTAAAGGTACAGTGAAATGCCAAGGAAAGAAAGTGCAGGAAGTCTCTGTTTGCTTTTGAGTGCTACATCTTTTCCCCTGAACCTTTCATGCCAGTTGGCCTTCCATTACCATCCAGCAAGTCTGATGGCAGCGGCCTGCTTTTCAAAGTTTATTTCTCTGAAGCGGTAGAGACAATTTTTACACAGAACTTGTAAGTAGAGGAAAACTTGTGTCCAGCTATTCCTCACAATTGCAGAAGAGCCTCAGGAAAGCTTGACCCTTAATGTTTACATCCTCTGATCTGGTAGGTTCTTGAGTGTATGTAACAACTCCCACAACTGTTTACAGTGAACCCATTGGGCTACAAGCACATTTAAGAGCTTGGGGGTTTTGAAACAGAGGGCTTTTAAATACACTTAACATCTGAAATCACACCTTTGCAAAATACGGTTTGCTGAAAGTATGATGAAGTTCAGATGAATCCCTTTGACACAATGATGGAGGTAAGTTGGGCTTCACCTCGATATGGATGTGCATAGACAAGAGATTTTTTAAATCAGCTCGGTTAAATGAAAATAGAGTGTGTCCTCTGCAGAGCTACCAAGGTCAGTGAGAGTGCCAGTAATCTGCTGTATAAATGCCAGACGCAGAAGGTATAGTGCTTCAAGACATTTTTCATTCACCTTGTTTACAAGCGAAGTCAAACGCCAAGCTTCACTACACTAAAACGTTTAGTGTTTCTTCTTCTCTTGCTTTGACATAAATCGGAGTACAAATAAATAAATAATGGTCTAAATTCTTAGGCAGCATGCTTTCCCAGGCTGCCACAACTCTCCGGTAAATTTTAAAGGGAACATGTAGGAACTTTACATCATCAGATTTTTTTTACAGATTAGGTCACAAGATTTGCCCCTCCAGGTAATCTCTCTTATTAAGCAGCAGTTTCATAAAGCAATTTGCAGTTGAGCATTTTACAAAACCTCTATTTTCACACCTTTTACAGAACATTTGTTTTCTGTTAAATTCCTCCACCATGCAGTTTGACCCATCAACCAGCAAAGACAGAGCTTCAACTTTTTTGTTTTGTGGCATGACATGTCATGTGGAGCAGATTTTCTTCATTTAGTAAAATAGGAATGGGCATTTAACCTAGACTGGAAACTCCTGGATCTTTGGGTCTAAATGTCCGCTGCTGCAAGCAGCTACTGAAGGTGAAGGGCTCTGGAGCAGCGGCTCGCGCCGAGGGACCCTTTCTCCAGCGGCAAAACCGCAGCGGCGAGGCGGCAAAAGCGCCGAGAGAGAGAGGAGACCCCAGCCCCCCCCCCCGAGCGGGAAAGCAGGAGGTGCCAGCGAGCGGCAGCTCTGACTCAGCGGGGGCGATGACAGCGGCCAAACCCCCTCACGGATGAGAGCAGCCCCCGGGAGCGCGGACGAACGGAGGCGGCGCGGCATTTCGCGCGGCAGTTCGCGCAGGGAAGGCGAGCGGGCAAGGTGCAGCCCCCCCTCCTGGCTACTCAAGTAGTGGGCATCGCCCATCCAGGAGATATTCTGACTATGGTTACTACCCGCGGGAAAGCTGTTGCCAGAAGCAGCGTGGGGACCCAGACGGAGGTCCCGCACAAACATGCAGCTGTCCAGGTCTCTGGCTGCAGGGAGTGCCTGAGCCTGGCGCTCGTACCGGAGGACAGCAGAGCCAACTGCTGTGTTCGATGCGAGCAGGTGAATGATCTGCTCAGCCTGGTGGCAGAGCTGAAAGAGGAAGTGGAGAGGTTGAGGAGCATCCGGGAGTGTGAGAGGGAGATCGACTGGTGGAGCCGCACCCTG
>Ga0065711_1032618_pt1 | contig 27009 bp, 20 predicted proteins | sample Hoacrofraction12_FD_59098 | JGI IMG/M metagenome (GOLD analysis project Ga0065711, IMG submission 59098) | Hoatzin crop microbial communities from Cojedes, Venezuela - Epithelial fraction 12 v2 (version 2) | ecosystem: Host-associated > Birds > Digestive system > Esophagus > Crop | place... | reverse complement strand
TTTTTTTTTTTTTTTTTTTTCTGAATAAAGATGCTTGTCAGTTGGGGCTTCTGTTCTCAAAAGTGTGTCTGTATTTTGTAATGTTATCGGTTGTTCTAAAAGAAATCTATATTCCTCCTCTGTACAAGCTTTGTATTTTTAGATCATCAGGGCTCAAGCAACACTATTAGTTCAGCTTTAGACAAAGAAGGGAATTTTGCAAAACCTTATGGAACAATAACAAAGGGTTTTGTTCTGTTCGGTGAGCATTATTTGCTCTGTAATGTGTGGGTTTGTGCACATGTGAGAAAGGGAGGAATACAAAACCGTAATCTCATTTGGCAAGAAGTTCAAATGTTATTTGCTTTGTGTGTCTAAGTATGTATGCTACTTCTGTGATCTGCACTGCTGCCTGTATCTGTCCTGCCTGCCTGCCTTCCCTGGTCATAGGGTTTGTTTTGATTTGGGGGGATTTTACTTATTTATTTAGGTGGGTTGCTAAAAGCTCCAAACTTGAAAGAGCAACAATCAAGAGTCCTTGCAAGAGAACCAGGACTACATGGTGCTTTGCTGTGTGGACAAGTTTTCTTTTCAAAATGATAGCTTAAAGTCAATCCAGGGTTTAGTAAATAAGCATTACTGGTGGAAGCAGAAATTGTCAGCTTTGTGTGAAATCCCTCAGAAGGAGATTAATGATCACGTGCTTTTGGTGAAGCTTAAGTGTACTCTGCCTGCCAGTATGTTGCCTTCCAAGATGACTTGATCACCTAAATAGAATTTGCATGTGCACAAGAATATGATAGTCAGTGACATTTCTGTTTTCCTTTTGTAAACAATTGGGAGTGACAATATTTTGTCACATGCTCTATCAGCCTGTGGAATTGGGAGTGGTGAGGGACGCATCAGTGCTTTTGGGAGTCCTAAATAACTTGAAATGCTGACATTTAAAAAACTTTAAAAGCTCCTTTTGACTTCACATGTTAAAGTTATTGGAATTTATATGCTGTACATACAGCGAGAATTGATCTGCTGTTTGAATTTTGCAGATGCTTCAATATTTGTTGTGAGATAGAGAGGTGACAGTCTAATACTCTTTAACTACAGATTGTGTGACCTTTCAATCCATAAGATACTTGTTTCATGGAAGTTCACTAGCAGGATTCTTTATCTGATTTTATTAGACTTGTGAGGTCCCATGCCTTCAGTTACTTGAAGTCAGTGGAATTAAGAGACGGATTTCAGCTTATATGATTTAAACATTAAGATTGTTTCTTTTTTTTTTCTTTCTTCCTAACACTTATTTTACTGCTTCACTACTCAGTTACACCTGAAGTCCAGAGTTAAGTTGTCTAGTCATCGGGCTATAGGGAAGGAAGAGCTATTTCTGCATTTGCATGTTTAATGTCCTGGGCTGAAGTGTTGATAGTTTAAAATGAAGTTTTCTCAAAGCATCTCTGTGATGTTCTTTTTCAACTACCCACATTCAGATTTTGTCTGGACTGAGCCCCCCTGACACCTGCTCAGCTGATTATATTTTAATAATCAAGTAAGATTTAATACTGTCACTGTAGCACAAAATGGCGATTACAGCTGTACTAGCACGAGTACTCAAGCATGTTCACCTCCAGCTTAAACCAATTTGGGCCCAGAGAAGAGTGTCATCTTTGACCTGCTATCTGAAAGTGCTCAGGCTTATACCTGTGCTTCAGAAATTCCTCAAAATCCTTGTGCAGCTGAAGCATGAGGGACCAGGATGGACTATGACACTTTAGATCATAAAATCTCAGTCTTGGGGAGAGGACTTTTATTCTGATGTTTACAATTAAAAAATCAAACAATAATAATGATAAGAAAATAAGGAACTGTCACATGTCAGGGGAATATTCTGGATCAAAATACCTACAAAAGTTCCCAAAGATTTGTTCCATCAGCTGAAAGTTAGGAAAATACTTGGACTGAACTTCAGGCATTACTTACAGATCCAGGAAGGGAAGAGTTTGCAGTGCACATTAAAACAGATGGCTGAATAAGGGGAAAAAAGGGTACAAATCCAATTTTTGGTTATTTTTCTGTCGATCTCTGTGAAGAGCTGGAATCAGACCAGGACAGGAAACATGATACTCTGTGTTCAGACTGTGGCAGGGAGCAGGACTGAGACTTACTTAATAAAACACCTTACAAGTTTTATCTCCTATCTCAGTGTCTCTTTTTAGTGGAATAAAAAGGTTCTTAAGGGTAAAGTCAGAAATACAATTAAAATATTCAGTATTTGGCAGCAGCAAGAAATTACACAAACTGAAATGAAGCGTATGCATATGTTGGTATTAAAGAAGTGAATGAAGAGGAGTTACTATCTAGTTCTGTGATATAAGGGCAGCATCATATTCTAACAACATTTAAATGAAATGGTTGCAGCTGTGATGTCCTTGAAAAAAGTAGTAAAAAACAGAGAAGGCTAAGCATGGTGGCTTCTTTGTAGAACCTGTCAAGCACTGGAGAAACTTTGCAGTTTTTGATTTCTCAGCTGGCAAGGAATTTTAAAGGTAGGTCTATGGTGAAAACAGATGTAAGTTTGGATTTGGTTTTTTTTTAAATAAAAGAATACCAGAAGAGTAAATTTAGATTGACAATCGAGTTTTCAGTAGTGCAAAATAAATAGAGGAAACAGTGTAGCAGGTTCCTGGAGTGTGTGGAAGATAACTTCCTGACGCAGCTGGTAAGTGAGCCTACCAGGGGAGGTGCCTCGCTAGACCTGCTGTTTACTAACAGAGCAGGACTGGTGGGAGATGTGGTGTTCAGGGGCTGTCTTGGGCTTAGCAATCATGACATTGATAGAGTTCTCGGTTCATGGTGAAGTAAAGAGGGGGGCCAGCAAAACCACCCGCATGGACTTTCGGGGGTCAGACTTTGGCCTGTTGAGGACGCTGGTTGAGACAGTCTCTTGGGAGAGAGTTCTGAAGGGCAAAGGGGTCCAGGCAGGCTGGATATGCTTCAAGGAGGAAGCTTAAAGGCACAGGAGCAGGCTGTGCTGCAAGACGAATGGATGGGGAAGACGACTGGCCTGGCTGGAACTCAGGAAAAAAAGGAGGGTCTACCACTTATGGAAGAAAGGGCAAGTGACTCAAGAGGAGTACAGGGGTCTTGTTAGGTCATGCAGAGAGGAAATTAGGAAGGCAAAAGCCCAGCTAGAACTCAGGCTGGCCACTATTGTAAGGGACAACAAAAAACGTTTTTACAAATACATCAACAACAAAAAGAGGGCCAAGGAGAATCTCCATCCCTTATTGAACGCGGGGGGGGGGCGGAGAATATTGCCAAGAAAGATGAGTAAAAGGCTGAGGTACTTAATGCCTTCTTTGCCTCAGTCTTTAATAGTCAGACTGGTTATTCCCAGGGTATTCAGCCACCTGAGCTGGAAGATAGGGAAGGAGAGCAGAACAAACCTCACATAATCCAGGAGGAAGCAGTTAACCTGCTGTGCCACCTGGATGCTTACAAGTCTATGGAGCTGGATGGGATCCACCCAAGAGTGCTGAGGAAACTGGCGGAGGAACTGGCCAAGCCACTCTCCATCATTTATCAGCAGTCCTGGCTAACAGGGGAGATCCCAGGTGGCTGGAGCCAATGTGACACCCATCTACAAGAAGGGCCAGAAGGAGGATCCAGGGAGGTTCATCTTGAGTGTGCTCACCAGGCATGTGAAGGACAACCAGGGCATCAGGCCCAGCCAGCGTGGGTTCGTGCAATGCAGGTCCTGCTTGACCAACCTGATCTCCTTCTATGACCAGGTGACCCACCTGGTGGATGAGGGAAAGGCTGTGGATGTTGTCTACCTGGACTTTAGTAAGGCCTTTGACACTGTTCCCCACAGCATCCTCCTGGAGAAGCTAGCTGCCCATGGTTTTGATAGGTGTACTCTTTGCTGGCTAAAGAACTGGCTGGATGGACAAGTGCAGAGAGTGGTGGTGAATGGAGTTAAATCCAGCTGGTGGCTGGTCACGAGTGGTGTTTCCCAGGGCTCAGTTTTGGGTCTGGTCTTGTTTAACATCTTTATCAATGATCTGGATGAGGGGATTGAGTGCTCCCTCAGTATGTCTGCAGATGACACCAAGCTGGGCAGGAGTGTCGATCTGCTGGATGGTAGGAAGGCTCTGCAGACAGATCTGGACAGACTGGATCGATGGACCAAGGCCAATTGTATGAAGTTCAACAAGGCCAAGTGCCAGGTCCTGCACTTCAGTCACAACAACCCCAGGCAAGGCTACAGGCTTGGGGAAGAGTGGCTGGAAAGCTGCCCAGCAGAAAAGGACTTTGGGGTGTTGGTCGACAGACGGCTGAACATGAGCCAGCAGTGTGCCCAGGTGGCCAAGAAGACCAACAGCATCCTGGCTTGTATCAGGGATAGTGTGGTCAGCAGGAGCAGGGAGGTGATCGTGCCCCTGTACTCGGCACTGGTGAGGCCGCACCTCGAATACTGTGTTCAGTTTTGGGCCCCTCACTACAAAAAGACATTGAGTTGCTGGAGTGTGTCCAGAGAAGGTCAACGAGGCTGGTGAGGGGTCTAGAGAACAAGTCTTATGAGGAGCAGCTGAGGGAAATGGGGCTGTTTAGTTTGGAGAAGAAGAGGCTGAGGGGGGACCTTATTGCTCTTTACAACTACCTGAAAGGAGGTTGTAGTGAGGCAGGTGTTGGTCTCTTCTCCCTGGTAACTAGTGATAGGACAAGAGGAAATGGCCTCAAGTTGTGTCAGAGGAGATTTAGATTGGATATTAGGAAAAATTTCTTTACTGAAAGAGTGGTCAGGCATTGGAATAGGCTTCCCCAGGGAGGTGGTTGAGTCCCCATCCCTGGAGGCATTTAAAAAATTTGTAGATGTGGCACTTCAGGATATGGTTTAGTAGGCATGGTGATGTTGGGCTGATGGTTGGACTTGACGATCTTGGAGGTCTTTTCCAACCTGTGATTCTACGATTCTATATTATCAGTCCATGGCCTTCTGCCACTAAACAGCGTCTCAGTAAGCTAAATGGTGGGCAGTATTCTGGTGCCACAGTAGGACTGCAAACTAATTGCTTGTGATGGCAAATGATGTAAAATTGATTTGGAGCATATATTACCATGCATTCATGATGTCAGTTTTGTAGCCTGCCCTACACCATCCAGCCTTTTCTCAGTGTCAGCCAGCTTCCTTTTGGTTTTGCTGCTGTCCCTTCCCCCAGAGTGGAGTGGCCTCTGTCTCCCTCCTTGCCAGCAGTGGGGAGGGACCCTCGAATGGATGTGGCTGGGTGCGGGAAAAAGACAGTGGGGCTACAGGAGGGAGAATTCTCTGCACCTCCTTGAGGAAGTGCAGTGTGCCAGGCTGGACATCTCTGCACCTCAGTCTGATGGAGGAGGGCAAAGGGGTGCCATCGTCTCCTTGTGCATCAGCCTCAACTCCAGGATGGATTTGGCCACTTCATCATGGTCTTGGCCACTGATGACAAGCAAGGGTCAGGAAGAGGAGGGACAGAGACTTTTTCCTCACAACCACACTTCCCCAGACCTCTGCATCTCATTGTCCAAAAGGCACAGGTTGCACTGATACCTGAGCAGAAAGGACTGAAACTGTTGTCCCTCCTTTCCTCCCTTCTGGGAATGACTGCAGAGCAGGTAGAAATACAAAGTTCCCAGTAGGGAACCATGTAGGCACCATGTGCCGTCGTGCTGGGTTCCGGTGGGGGGGAGCTGGGCGGCGGGAACTCTCTCGCGGCTTGGGAGCGCGTGGTGGCGGCAGGCGGTGAATTCTGCATTCTGCTGTTTTGTGTTGTGTATTCCCCTTTTCTGTATCATTGTTGTTCCTGTTCCCTCTGTTTGCTGTTCTGTTAAGCTGCCCTTATCCCGACCCACCAGTTTCTGCCTGTTTCTTTCCATTCTCCTCCGCACCCCTGCGGGGGGAGGGGTGGCCGCGTGGCACTTTTGTTGCCGGCCACAGCCAAACTATAACAGGATCTTTTTTCCTTTCTTTCTAATTTAACATCAAGTTCCCAGCTTAGCCTAACATAACAGGAAGCAATCTCAAAACCAACAAATTCAAGCTCCCTTATGTTGACCTTGATGGTTGACTGGTCTCCGTATTGAGACATTTTGTTGTTACTACACACTCTTATTTCTTTCTCTTGATATGAAGTTAATAGTTTTCTTTGAATAGTTTTTGCCATTCCATCTGGTTTCTGTTAACAGCTAATTTTGTTGTTGTTTCTTGTCATCAGTTTCTCTCTTGCTGTCTAATGAAAAAATAGTGTTTTATGACTCATTGGGGTACTTGTTTTATCTCGATTGACAACATTAGGACTTTGAAATGTAACAATGCTCTTCCCCAAGGAAGTATTTGTCTGTCTCAAAGGGGTCAGATTAGTCTGAAGAACCAGATGTAATACCTTAGGCTATTTGAGGCACCAGCTCTGCTTTCAAATCCAGGCTGGGCCATCATGGTTTAGAGTAATAATCCCTGTGTTTTCTCGGTCTGCTTTATTCAGGAACTATGCTTCTGCTATTTTTTTTTTTTAATGCTTCACTCTCCCATAATTGTGGCCCTGCAGCTACACTGGTCTTTGAAAGCACTGACCATGCATTGTTCTCCCTAAAAATATCCCTTATTTCAAGTCAAATTAGTCTCCTGACTTCTGTTCCCTTCCCATTTCCCAGGTTACAATCAGGGGTCAGAGTAAGAGTTGACTTAGTGATCATCTGTCCTGCCATCTGTTGTAGTTATCACAGTTGGACAGAAGCACTTAAATTAAGAAATTACGAGCTTAGCTGCAGTCAACATCCCTGAAATGGCTTTGTGTGTGGGAAAGCTTGGGAGCTGCTGGTTTCAAAGGGGCTAATTTACCACAATACCTATACTCAAATGGCAATTGACACGCTATTGACAGGCAAAAGAAAAACTAAAAAACATCTCTGTCCATAAAGCTTACTTTGATTGGAAAACTAATACTGTCTGTGTGAGGCAGGGAATTTTCTGTGGGTAGAAGCTGCTTTTGCACCATGGTTTTTCATGGCATACCTGTGACATTTAAACAAATTGTGACCCTCTCCAAGCTCTTAGTTATGCATTGGGCATTTTTTGTTCTACCTAAAAATGCTGTGTTAAATGTAAAGGGAAGTTGAAGAGCAGTGCCAGGACCAAGCCAATTCTTAAGTAAGGTAGTCTTAACCTATACAGCATGGTTTAAACAGAAGAGGACATTAGTCCTCCTAATTATCCCTAACACTGGTGCTTACAGTTTATGAGAATTCTAGCTCATTACAAGCTGAATAAGCCATTTCTATAAACATTCTTTTCCTTCTCTGTTTCCCTCAGCTATTCTGGGGCAAATCCCTTTTAAAGGTAAGATAGAGACTATCTCCAGGTTATCTAGCATACAATGTCATTAGTTGTCCTGGGTGGAGAGGAACAGGCCTAACACAGTGCATGTGATAATTCAAGAAATAAAACAAAGGTAGCCTTTTTAAAAAACAAATAGAAGAGGCCAAATTCATAGAATGCCATAGAAATATCAGGCGAGGTAAATGCAGTGATAATCTGACCCAAAGGCAGATTTTTGTCTTATTTTCTTAAAAGACATTTTAATGTATTTTAATCAAGAAACTGTGCATATTCTACAGACTCACTGTAATGTTGTAGCAGATCACAACTGGTAGAGTCTTAGTGGTGGGAACTGAGGTTCTTTTGTCAAATGATTTCTGAGATGCAACAGTTGTAGAGTGGATATTAACAGTCTCATTTCTGCAGCCCAATATCTTGAAAATGGGCAAGGTACAACAGGGACAAGGACGCTCCTTGGGTGAGTACAGCTGGAAAGGGAATTCCCGATTCTCCTTTGCCATTACGTCTTCCCCCCTAGCCCATGAAGAAGCATGTGAAGCAGGCCTTCAGTCCAGTTTTTCTTGATGCTTCAAACTATTAATGGTTTCTCCAACTGTCAATCTTCAGAAGATCTTAATTTCTCATCCCAAATTCAACAAAGAATTGTAAGAGTGATCTTGCCATTAAAAAAAAAAAACCAAACCCACAACCCCCCAAAAACCCAAACAAACAAAAAACCCCACAAAACATAAGGGGGAGAGGAGGATTGTTGCTTTTGTTTTTCTCTTCCTCGTTTGTATTGCACGTTATATTGCTTACTACTTGCTCTATCCTCCTTTGCCCTTTTTTCTTTTCTGCTTTTTATTTAAAAGAGTTTTCACTTCTGCCATGTCATGCCGTGTAGCAGCTGCTTTAGATTTGTGGAAGCACAGTAGAAGCCTTCTCACATGTCTGACTCCAGGGAAGATGTTAACTTGCTGTTCACTGAAAGGAAAAGAAGGGTTATCACAGATATATATGAAATTAAAACAGAGCATCTGCAATATCAAGAAGTGTGAATTTAACAAAGAGGAAACATGAGCTCCTGAACAGCAGTGGGAAGAGAATTTAAGTATGCTCAATTTACTGCAAGCATTTTTGCAAGTTGTCCTCTTCTTTACCTTTTATAGATATGAACCAGATTTACCTGTCAGCGCTTTTCAACGGTGATCTCTGACTTTCTGTGCCATTCTTTCCAACTGAGCTTTGGGAAGGTTTAGTATCCAAGACCATAAAGGTCTGACTACAGATAGTGAACCTCCTGGTTCCCAAGCCCTGGCTCAGTGGGCATCCTGACTTTTGCTGCTCTTTGCTGTTGTCTGTGATATACATGAAATCAACTACCTTGTCATTAAAATTCAGATGATGCTTGCAGGACTTTTCTTTTGAGAGTGTTTCTTTGGCTATGTTTACTGTAGCCCTTGGGATTCAGCCCTATCTAGTGCAGATTCTTTACCCTAAATGAAACCAAAAATGTTGTTTGTAGCGGGTTTTTTTAATATATATGTATATACACGTGTGCATATATATTTAGATGCATTTAACATAAATGTGCCTGGCAGCTTTTACTCAATGCTCAAAGTATCCATCCTCTTTCGTATATGCTGTCAGGTTGCTGTAGTCGTGTTTTAAATTTTCTTGTATTGGGTTATAAGCTTTATGACACAATTCCAGCCTTTTGCCATGTGTTATAATGCTTAGCACCACAGAGCCCTGCTCCTGAATTCTATTTTCCTTGAAAGTATCAGCTGAATTTGGCACAGCTTTCTGATTTCTAAATTACATCCAGATAGGATGTTCCAGTCATGCTAGGCCCTTCGGCATTTGTAGCTCTTGTTAGTGAGTTTAACTCCATATCTTTCAGGGAATAAAACTACTGCTTCTGTAAGTATTTGTTAGAACGGCATATTGAACTAGAAGCCAAATCTAACACTCCACCTTTTGAGGAGCCTCAGCGAGCAGAAAAATAAAATCCTCATGGATTTAAAATTATTGCAGTCCTTTTTTCTAAAGCTTACAGGAGTTCTGCTTTGTACCCAGGATTAGATCTTATGAAGATGGCTATATTTCTATCTGTTGAAGTTTCTTGATATGGAAGTCACCCTCCTTTATATAGTATCCCAACATCCTATTCTTGCATTAAATTAGTGATTTCCAAATTGTTTTCCGGTGGTGATGAGGAAAGATACAGAGAAAGACAATATGGATAATAATAGAAAGACAGCAGAAAAGGGCTAGTTCATGTGGCAAGGGCAGCAGCTAAGAAGAAACAAGGCTGATAAAAGGCACAAGGAAACAGAAAATGCAGGTATAACAGGAGTTACAATGGTGCTGGGGGCAGTGGAGGTGGCTGAAAATGCAGTTGGTGTGGTCATTGGTTTGTTTACTGTTCTGCTCACTATATCTCTCTCCTGCTGAAGGATACAAAAGAAAGCTTACTTATAGGCCATGTTTATGTGTGGGTTTTGCTGGTTTTCACCCTGTCACTCTCTGAAGCAGCACCTATCTTTTAATCCCCTTAAGCTTCTAGTCTCGCACCAAAACATGTCCCTCCTGAAATGTAATCCTCTTACTTCAGTTCCACTGCTGTGTTCCAGTTATGCGTGTGTGCTTGGGAGCACGGACAGCAGGGTTTGTGCGTGTGCCAAAGACTGGAAAAATTTAAATATCAAAGTATCTAGATGAGGAGTCCTCACACAACTATTGTCCAAAGTAGTCCAAGATCCTGACATCCCAACTCCCAACCTTTGTTGAAAATCCTGTAGATTCCTTATACTGTGGTGCCTCACCTGTAATTAAAAAAAAAAAAAAAAGCATCTTTGAACATGAATTATGGTTTGTAATACCCTCAGTTTGCTTGCCTCCATGCATGGGAGTGAGGCTGTTGTGGAGGACCTTCGGCATTCTCATGGACCAACATCTCTAAGATCTCTAAGATCTAAAGGCTATTGTACAGCCAGGGAAGTGCAAGGAGAATTTGGGGTCACATTTACAAGTGGTGGGGACGAATAGAAAAGGGGTGAAGATTGGTGGGGTGAATGAGACAGTAGTTCTGACTTGCAGGAAGCACTTACTAAGGAGTAGTTAGTGCTTTACCAGGTGGCAGGCTCCAGGAGGCAGGTCTTTAGGCAGATCCCAAAGTCTGATACTCCATTTGAAAATCAATGCCCTGACAAGATCCATACATGGGACTTACATTCTGCTACTGGGAAGAATGGAAAGGAGAGATCTGGATCATGTTGTCCTTGCTGTAGCACGGCTTTGCTGTACGTGACGCTCATCCTGTGCAAACCACATGCACTATTCAGCCACATGCCTGTAACGGGATGCAGCTGCTGGCTGTGACAGTGAGCAACACGGCATAGTAGGACAAGCAGAGGTGAATTTCATTCGGGGCAACATAATTTCCCTGTGCTTCAGGTGTCTCCTCTGCCAAGTGACCGCCACATTTTGCCTACTTCAGGATACTTACTTCAAACTCTAGGAGTGTATTTTGCGAGAGGCTGTAAATTGCAAATTGGCCTCATCATGTCCCTCTTACAGTTTATCTTTAATATCGTCTTTTTGAACTTATTTTGAGCTGCTCCCTACTGCTGTTAGCACTGAACAGGTGCAGTATTTCCCTTTGGAGGGGGAATACTGTTTTCAAAGAAAGGTGCTATAGAAAAAGCACATTCATTGTATACTGAAGTTTCAACCATGTGGTACAGCCTTATTTTCAGTGATGATTTGAGTGTTAACTAAAGGCATGTTTGTATTATGAAAGGCTCTTCCGATGTTACATTTGCTTTTTGATGTCACCCATTTTGTCCTCCAGGTTACTAGCAGCAGATGGTATTAAGGAACCTCATGAGAAAAGTATTAGTTTTTCTGAGTGTGTTCGTATGACAAATGGCCAGTTATCCCTTGAGCTTTTGTAATTTACCTCTCTGCTGTGCTTTTTTGTTCTTAACTGCGGGATCAGACTGCCTATTTCACTACTATGAGTTTTTAGAGCTTAAAGTGGCTGGAGGAGGTTTGTCCTGGTGCTTTTCTCTAGAGAAGAGATGTTTTCTTCCCTTCCACATGTTGAACAAGAGTTTGCAAGGGAAGCTTATTTAGAGCCTTCAGGGAGCACATCCAAGGAGTCACACGCTTTTTCCAGACCTGGTATTTAAATGTCCCCATCTCCCTAATTGGAGGATTATTAAAAATTAATCTATAAGATTAACAAGTAGTTGTTATAACTAGAGGATGAACTGTGCCTTTTGATCAGTGTTTAAGTGGTTACCCTTTCCAAATGCCAGTCCTTCCTGCATTTTCTTCTGAGTTGGTTCCTGTTGTCCTTGATGCTTGTTTTGTTGCAGGAAGCCCTGCTCACCAGCCTCAGGTCTTACCTGACCTAACAAATTATTTAATCCCATCAATGAATTTCCTTCTGGATGCCATTGAAAAACACTGACATCTGTAACTTCCCCAAAGCAAAGCACTTATGTATGGAATGGTGACAGGGAAGCAAAGGGTTAAAATGCAAAAGACATTATGTAAACCTTATCTAAACATTAGTTTGCCCTTACAAATTTACATCAGTCTTGCTCACCTTTTGTAAATGTTTGTATTGAAAGCCAAAATTGGGAATATCCAGTAGGAGGGAGTCTGAACATCTGGACCAGGAAGTTCTGGTTTGAGTCTTCATGCTTTGAAGTCTCTGTATTTCAGAGCACAATCCTGTTGTTCTTGCAGGTTGCATCCTCATCCCATGCTACTGTTTCATCAGTCCAACTGCCTGCACTAATGCAGCTCAGCAGTATCTAATCCTTCCCCCTGGACTCACACCTTCCCCAGAGTGCTTATGTGGCCAAATAATCTATTTCATCTTTTAGAGAATGCCTGCACATTATCTGATACTTCTTTTTTCACTGGATGCCTTCTGAAAGGCCCCTTTCAAACTGAAATCTCAGAGAGAAATTTGACATTTTGTAATTTACAGACTGGCTATATTCCTTGTCTGGGGTTTGGCCTTTAAGAAAAATGAGTTTCTGAAGCAGCTGTTACTTCTTCTTTAACCTCCTAGAAAATACCCCAGTAGTCATTTCAAACTGGAAGGATAATACTTACGTTTTGGGATAACTTTATCTTTCGTATCTTCAAAACTAAGAGGAATCAGAAATAGATGGGGGAGAGGTATGGGCTGGCAAGTTCCAGTTCTGGATCAGACCCTTGTTGTAATGGGATCAGGAAACATTTTGTCAATGTGATGCCCTAGGCATAAAAGCTGACAATCTGAGGATCCTGTCTTACACGCGAATCCTCTCTGCCTGGATTCTAGAGCCTGTGGTAAAGTCCCTATTTATTGCTCCAGCTTTTCACTCAATTCCAAATGTAAAGCCCAAGAGAAAACAGCCTCCCTAGAGATCTGACTATATGTATTTTCAGAAGGAATACAGAAATTCCTGTAATCATTTAGTGGTTCTTTGTGAGTTTTTAAAAGTTACTTTTAAAAATACAAAATGTATTTTAACAATATCTATTAACTTTTAAAACAGCTGCAGATTTCATAGATGTCCAGACTTCTGCAGATAATGAATGTGTAGAGCAGTGAATATACAGAAGATTGAAGCTGAATTTTTTAAATCTAGCTTTGGTGGGGGTGAAGTTAAAGGCAGTTTGACAAAAGCAAATCATGTAAGCTAATACACTTTTTCTGAAAACTTTGATGCAGTTTCCTGTAACAAAAAACTGCCTATGCTCAAAGCTCTAGGAAATGAAGGGCAGGAGATTTACTGTGAATATGAGACTTATTTATAACCCTTACCCCTTGGGAAATAAACTTTAGAAAATGCTATGTCAGCACATGTGCAGGAATGCAGTATAGTCCCCAGTAGGTCAGCCAGCACTCTGACAGCTGCAGTTCATTTTCTGTTTCATATGAATAAATGCGAGAGGCAGAGGAACCCAGTGAAGTGAATTGTTTAATACTACTCGCATTATACCGGTACTTTTGAACTGATGCGTATGTGTTTCCATAAAAAACTCTTAAACCAAGCAGGATTTTACTGGAACTGGAGCATGAGAGGTGCGGAAAGAGAGTGAGTACATGTCTTCAGTTAAGTAGAAAAGCTTCTATTTCAGTAGGCTAATGGAACAGAGATTTTATTTTAGCAGAAAATGCAGGTATTCCTGGGACTGCGGTGGTAAACTTAGTTCTTATACAGCTGCTGGCATTCAGCCCATTCAGACACAGAAAATTCTCAGCCCTCCTTATTAGATAGTGACTGCGCTGAAGTTTCCGAAGTGAGTGAAGAGCAGTGCTCTTTGGGAAGGCTTCTCTTCAGCTGGTGGGTTTTGTTAGCCGCTCATCTGATTGCCTCAGACAGAATTCTGCTGCAATCTGATGATTTTAGGATTACAGTGATGGCAAACGAGGCTCCCTACACAGAGCTTCCCTGTTCCAACCACAGCTGCCCTGCCCAGGAGTGGCAGTGAGGGGTGCTCTGAGCACCATACTCTGTATTCACACCACCTGCTCAAAACACTTCTTTTTTTCCTTTTTTTTCCTCTTACTGTTTGTTGACCTTCAGGTTGACTGCCCTGCTGTACTGGGTCACTGGGCTCATCCTTGCTTTATTTAGCCAACACAGCTCCCTTGGCTTCAGTGTTGTTCAGTGTTAGCACTGTGCAGCGGACCCTTCCTGCACATGGGTTCTTTTAGAAGTGCTCTGGCTTCTCCCTGATGAATGTGAAGCAAATATAGAGTTCCATGTGCAAAGACAAACACATGTTTTTCTAGCTGACTCTTACTGCAATTTCTTCTTCTCTGCTTCTCATGCTTTAAGGCAAGTGAGTATTGTTTTAAAACTAGTTTAGGTCCTGATCTGCTGAAGTGTACCTACTACCAGTCGCAGTTACTGAAATACTTTTTTTCAGATCAGGATGTTGACAGTGGCTCCAATCTGAGTCTTCCTGAGACCACAGGCATTTCTTGTTGGTTTTGGTGGGATCGCTATGTCCTCATGGAGTGTTGGTTTACTGCTTCCTCCAGGAAATAACTCATTCAAGTGTATGCGTCTTAGCCTGCAATAGCTGGTTTGACTCACCTGCTTCCTGGTGTTCTTCTGAAGGTGCAGGGCACAACTGTGAAGTCTTGTTACCTAGCTACATGTCTTTTCTTCACCTTATTTGTTTACTTTAACTTTTAATAACCTGTTGCTTCAAGTGTCTGCATATAATGACGTATTGTTGACCACCCAGTTGTTTGTTGCTGATCTCTTTGCATTTCTGCAGCATCTCTTACTAACAGAGGCCAAAAATCCTGACACGGTTGACGTCAGTGGTGGAATTCCCCCCAACTTCCATAAAGCCAGGATTTAACCTCTAGTGACCAAATGCAAAAGCTGTTGACCTGCTATTGTTTTTTATACTGTTGCAGTATTCATTTCCACCTATTCCTTCTCCATGTTGGCATTTTGTTTGCTTTGTTGACTGCTGCTACATTTGGAAGAGTGAAAAGATTTGATATGATCTCCTTTTCAAGCACTGTTGGTGAATGCAGAACTAAAAAAGGTGTCCCTGACTGAATGGGGCTCACCATTTTGCTTTCGACACCATTGTGGCAGACCTTCCTCTTACTGTGTATGGCCATGCCACCTTTTTTTCTTCAATAATTTCTTTAAATAAAAACATTGAAATTACCTTCCTAAACAAACATGTATCTCCTGTAGGATTTTGGTTTCATCCTGTTGGCCTTCTGTGTTGTTCTTATCTCATCTGAGAGTAGGATAAGTATCAAAAATGTAAAGAATCTAAATCTTCTGAGCACTTGTCTTCTGCCAGAAAGATTTCTTTAATTGATTTACATTTGTGGGCAAAAGGTATTGTGACAGACATAGTGAAGAAGATGGGAACATGATGTACACTTTACCAATGATCAATATCAGTAAACTGGATAGCTGTTAGAGATGGATTTAAGTTGTGTTAACTGACTTGCAGGTAGATGCTGAATTCTTACGCTGCTTCTATATCAGGGACGCACTTAATGATTGATATATGAGAAAGACTAATGGAGCAAATTAAAATTATGCTTCTGTCCTTTACTTTCTCTGCATTTTCATTTTTCTTCCTTTGACATCTCTGATGTATGGTGCTGTACTTTCCCTGTTCCCACTGTATGGTTGGAAGGTAACCAGAATGAAAAGAATTTTCTCCTGTGAGTAACGGGGTCCTAAACATTCTCTGAGTGAGAGTGTGCTGCATTTGCTTGTGACTGAAGAATGCAGTATTTCTCAGCACACCCCTTGTTTGCGGGTTTCTGAAATGTGTTTATCTGTGGCTCATGGGAACCTGCACCCTCAGTTCCTGTAACACTACTGAATATGTTGATATTTCAAGTGCAGCATCCCAAATGTGGAAATGAAGTTAATGACTACAGATTTTTAGGCTAAAGAAGTAGTACATTTAGAATGTGTTAAATCTTCTGGGTTTAAGAGGAGAGGCTTTTGCAGCTTTTAGCACTCTGCAAATCATAGAATTGCTTTGTCAGTGAGAAATTGGCAGCTTGAGTCGCTGTTGTTCACACAGGACTGTGAGGAAAGGGAATGGTCCTGAAGGATAGACCTATGAAAGCAAGAGATGTACATTGGCTTCTTCAGGTCTTGAGTTTTGCAGAAAGTCCTGAAATACATGATTGCAAAAATGCACTGGCTGGGCTACATATGGGAGGGGTCAGCGATGGCATAGTGTTTCAAAGTACTGCCTTACCAGCTTATTGACACACGCTGGTACTCTAATAGTACAGTGACTTTAAATGTTCACAGCACTAAGCAGTGCAGAACTCTGATAGCACCAGTAGGTGCTCATGAATAATGATGTCCCCCGTACCGATCTTCTGCCTGGTCCCGTGTAGCCTTCTCTGGCCATGCACTGGTTGCCTGCATCCCAAAGCATCAGGTGAAGCCCCGTGCGAGAACAGCTGTGCTTCCCTGAAAAAATGGTATAAAATGGTCTTGGCTTACTGGTTGAAGTAGCCTTATACTCCTAGTTATTTTTTTTGCCTTTGTTTCTGGTATCAGGGGTTGTGTTTTGAGGAAGGAGAAGGTAGTTGGCAGTGTGTATGCTTTCTGTACTTTTTTTTAATGAAGTTTTAACCTAAAAAAGGTATGTAAGTGTGTGCATTCACACATACGTGTCCTTAAAAGTACTTGAGCTAAGTAGTTCAGTTGACCGCTGAATTTCCTGCATAGTTAGCCAGGAACTCTGATCTGTCACATTTATGCTTTAAAAGATTCTTCTTCTGCAGTTTAAATGTTCTATGGGTTAAATGAAGAGTATACTTTCTCTCTTAGTTGTGAATCATCTTTTCTCCCAGAGCAGTGTTCTACTAAACTAGTTTTGGTTTATTTCTGCAAGGATGGTTGAATGTGTTGTTTTTCTGAGATCTAATTCTTTGTGTATTCTCTGATCTTACAAACAATTGTAAGAAATATAACGTGCTTGTAGCTTTTCAGAACATCACAGGTTAGATTCTTACAAGGAATCTATCTCTAACCAGTGTTTGGCTAGGTAACTTTAATGGGGTCTTAACAGGGCCCGGTTCCTCATTTACCTGAATTTGTGGGAACATTTGACACGGAGTTTGAAATCCTGTGGGTCAGACTGCACTGATAAAAACAGGAAAATTAAATTTCAGGCAAAACCAAACTGGTCTGTAACAAGTAGGTATTACTAAACAGATCTGATATCTACACGTGCCCTTTCAAGAGCTTTTTTGTCATATGCTTTTGGCCATATCATGTTAAACATTACCAAAAATATCCTGAACGCTTTCCCAGCATCATTTGGGATCTGGTTTCTCTAGTGGCTATAGGGAATACCATTTGGCCTTATGGTCCAAGCAGTCAGAAGTAGATTAATAAACAATCTTAATATCTTAAGATGGAGAAGGAGGAAAAGACAAAATCCTTGAGCAAAATAGAAGCAGCTCGAAGTATGAGTTTGCTTTGGGAAGTATCCAGTTTTCTAGAATTGTTCTGATTCTGTTTTTAGATTCAGGAGGCCTTTTGTTACCTTGGCTAAGAGAAGATTCTGTGATTCACTGTTTTAACAGTATACTTCGATGGTATAATATGAGTTGGGAATGAGAGAAGCTTTGTGGACCACCTTAGCTGAGCAGAGGCAGTGATCCAGGCATGTGTGTCGCATCCAAGTTGCACGTGATGTGCAGATTGCGCGGCTGCCTGTCACCCTGCTGGAGGAGTGCATGCTGGCACCCAGCCTGGTCCCGCAGCAAGTGGCTGAACCTGCAGTCATGTAGACACCCAGAGAGACCAGCTCTTCGGAGTGTCCATCTAGGCTGTGGCTTCCTATGTCTGTTGGCAGCTTGAGAAATTCCAAACTGCCAGCTGCCTAGAGGGTTTTTTTAATCTGTAAATGTTTAAAATAGTCAATTGCTTTTGCATATTGACATGTGTGGTGTGTGTAGTGTACCATGAGAATTCCAGCAGTTGCATTAAATGCAGTTGCTTTGTGAAAGATAGAATGTTACTCCTTTTAATCTGATTATAATTGCTGGTTTCCTCAGTGTTTGTATCCCTCTTTCTGCTGTTAAATACATGAAATTGTTTGAAATGGCATTTTTGCTGTCACACAGGTAAGCTTAATGAATATTGCTAGCATTATCAAGAAAGGTGTATATTTTTGGGTCATGTCTTTTGTAGTTCATATGATTTGTTCCCTGAGGGAAGGATTCATTTTTGTATGTTTCATCACATAAAGGCGTGCATCCATGTTAGGCAGGTGGTCTGGCAACAGTGAGATAAGAACATCCATAAAACATGTTGGATGCCAAACATTGTGGTTCACTTGCTTTGTTAGAAATCGGGCACGTGGCATGTGAATATAGTAAGTGTGAAAATGAATGTAATTCTAGTGAAATGTACCAGACTGATGGTCTTGTGCAGAAGTTGAAATTTGCTTTTCCACATGAGGCAGCCTCAGCTCAGCAAGACAAAGGCTCTGCTAGCTCAAATAATTAAAGAGGGGAGATGGAGATCAGATCTCCATTTTGAAATGGCAGCTGGAGATGGAGGTTATCCATAATTAGACACACTTTGTAGAGCCTTTGGATGTAAAGGAAAGCAATGCAAAAACCAGAAAAACAGTATATTGACAAAAGTCAGGAGAACATAACCATGGAGAAAAGGGCCTTTTTGAAGAGAGTGTTCTCCTCACTTTATGGAATGTATGATTGGACTCAAGAATGGATCCATGCATTCTATCCCACGTACTCCAAAGACCAAACTGGGAAGGCTGAGCACACAGCAATATACAATGTGTAAGGACGTATACACAGATGGACTGTATCTGGAACATGTAGGGACCTGCGTGTCTGTCAGGTTTGCGTAGTGTCGGACACATCCATGCAAGCTCTAACAGCTATTCACAAGGCAGAAGGGAGATGAAGCACATTGTGTTTCGGACCACACTATGATGCAGACACAGGCAAGAGATTCTTACTTAATTTCAACATTCTGCTGTTTGCCTTGTTCCTTGAATTTCTTCTGATTTATATTTCTTGTTTGTGATCTGTTAGCCTTTTTGACTCCCATCCCCATTGTATTCCTTGAACTATACATTAAAGCCATTTGGTCTGTCATCTTTTCCTTTCGTTGGTCTTTCTGTTTTGTTGAAAACATATGATCTCGTGATTGTATTTCTGTTGCTGATGATCTCAGGCACAGCTGTAAGTTCAGAACCTGGAATAAAGCTTGTTAATTCTCCTGTGTTTTATTTCCAGCCTGGCTTTTTGCCTTCAGGTTGTTTTTCTGAGTGTCTTCCACTAGATGAAGTGGCTTGATGTGAACATGAATGAGCAAGCCCTCCAATGGTCATTCAGCTACTCAGCAGTTCAGCACCTCACCATTTCAAGCAACATCATTCTGTGTCCCACTCTGTAATTCTCATAAGATCTAACAATGAGAATTGCTGTATGAATGGGAGCCATTATTGCTTATTCATTCTCTTCTGCAAATTTTTTTATTAAGAAAAGCAACCATTTACCCAGAAGACTTTTGTTTATATGTTGCCCATGCCACTCATTGTTAATAAGTGATTTTACTAGATATCAGTCTTGTGCTTAAACTGTTATTGTGAAATGCAATTGTAATGCACAAAATGAGATTAAAATGGTTTTCAGATTCCAGGTAGAAAACCACAACTAGGCAGTGCCCTAGCCAGTCTAGCCTAGTTTATATAACTGTGTCTCAGTTGGGCTGAGGCATCAGTACTTACCTTGTAGAGATCTGTGGCTGGGGCATTAGAATAAGAACATCATCAAAACAAAGGACTCTGCTCTTCATTACTGAGATTTTAGTTGGAGAACTCATTAGATGAGGATCTTAACCCATTTTATCTTGTAAGATAATGTAACATAAAAGTTGTATTGCAAAATGGGGAATATAATGCTCTATAGGTCACTGGTATGTTAGAGAATTACGACTTCAGGGAGCAGGCATGTGCTAGGTTCACACATAGCCACTGGTGGCTTGAGGAGGAAGGAGGAACCTCCTCTGGTGCCCTCTGCCCTCCTTTCCCAGAGCAAAAGAGAATAAAGATCCATGCTTAACTATTGGGTTTTTCCTTGCAGTTTCTTCTCCAGGTCTATGAGCAGAGATAAAGATGGATTTAGTATTAGCCAGACTTAGGACTGAATGTAGCTGTGTATTGAGGGATGTAGCCAGAAAAGACATGAGACTGCTTGTCTGTTGTCTTCTGTTTACCTGCCTTAATGACTGAAGACCAAAATGTTGGAAACAAAATCCAAACCATTTTACCAATATATTTTTCTCCTTACATCCAAGTTGTATTTATTTAAGGTGCCCTCTTGCTGAGCCGGAGTTAAGTCTACAGCTGAGTTTGGAAGATGGTCAGCATGATACATTGGTATTGTAAGTGCACAAGAGCAGCTATGGCTGCCTGAATTGTTACCGGTGGATGGGGACCCTTCTTCTGGCTCAGGTGATAGGAACTGGTGTTTAGAGATTCACAAGGCTTCTGGGTTTGGCTGTGTAAGTTGTGTAAGCCAGCAAGATGGAGAAGGCAAGATGAAGAGCCCTGTAGGAAAGCAGGTGTGAGCCGAAGCAACTGCTGAAGGAAGGAGGCAGCTCTGTCGCTCACAGTAGGGAGCAAATTCAAGGGGAAGATCGAAAAAGAGAGGAAATTTGGGAGGGGGATCCAGGCAATTGCAAGCAAGTGCATCCAAAGTTTAGAGAAATGTGTCACTGTAGGAATGGGTAGCAGTTTTTTCTGTTTTTCAGGCATTTCCCTTCTTCTGCCTTCCTCTTTGTTTCCCTAGAGCCAGGCTCTGCTGGGGACCTTGGAGCAGCAGCTGGCAGTGAGTGGCTCAGAAGTTACAAGCTGCACTTGTAATTTTTTCCTATCTAGATTTTTTTTTTCCAAAGTGTCTTCTAGGTGGTTGTAGTTGAGTAGGATGGTCTTTGAAAGGCAGGTTTCCTGTTATCCCATGCGGAAAGACTGATCTGCTAAAGTAGAGTGACACTTGCTTTAAATGGTGACAATTGTATGGTCCATGCTGGCAGATGTTGCATATGTCTTGACCTTTCATTCAAGTGCAAAGACTAAATGCTTTTGCAAGAGTGAAGGAGAGCTTATTTGGAGGTGTAATTGCCAGACTAGAATATGTCTTACTGTACAGTAGGAACATACTAGAAAAAGTCTCTGAAGACCTTTATTTGTACGGTAGTGATAGTACCATAATAGAAGCGTAGTTTTTCTACTTTCTTGTCAGCATTCATTTGTAAATAAGTCGTAAAAGATCCCAGGATGAATGTACCAGTGATGGATATAGTGTGAAAAGTGAGCTTTTGTTTGTTTGCCTTTAAAATAATTTTTATCTAACATTTCTGTTCCTCACTTAGTAATTGTGCCTGTCATTAAAATCTACCTATTCCAGGAGCTCCTTCCATGGCATTACAGCTCTTTTCTATCTTAATTACTGGAAAACATACGCCATCCTTAATGTGTCGCAGCATGGGAAACACCAGCAAGCACTGGCTCTATTTAATGGCTTCCACTGCACTTTTTCCTGAGGGATAGGTGTTTATTATTTTATTTGTAAAAGAGAATTAAACAGCACAGCTAGACTTCATGAAATGTATTACTTAGAGGTGTTTCTGTTGCTTTTTAAATATTTAAAAAAAGAAAAATTCTGGTCCTTTGCAGAAGCTGGCAAGAAAGCACTGTAATTTCTTTCAGTGGGGGTCCTGCTTGGGTGGTCATAGTGAACTGAAGTTGCTGTTGCACAGCAAAACTCAGTTGTTTATCTGTTTTAAGCCCAACACGTTTTAAAGTGTGTGTGTATGTAAACTGTGAGACTTGAAACATCTGTTTCAAAAAATGTCCCTGATTAGATGGCAGTCTAAGAGAGGGTCCACTGGTGACCAGGGGCTGAAGTAATTTTATCTGAGTGTTGGGGCTGCTTGGTAGTTCACAAGCCAACCAGATTGGAAACTGTGGGTGTTATTTGCAAGTCTATGTTGAAGCTGGTAGTGGCCAGTGGGTCAGTTCTCACTCCTTGAAAATATGGCTGAGTTGGTGTTTCTCTCTGCTTGTTGGTGTAAGTAGCCCTTCAGAATACAGATTTTGGCCAGCCTGGGCTAAGGCTGTAGTGAATTTCCTGTTGACTTTATGGATGTACCAGCTTTGTGTGGTAAAGAAACTGAGATATGAAAGAGCACTTAGGTGGCTAGGAGTCCTTTAGAAATATCACTGATACTTAACTATATGCGTGCATGTACTCCATAACCCTTAAGGAGTATTTTTCAAGACCCCTTTTTTGTTTAAAAATGATCACTCTTTCAGTGACAAAACTAACTGTTCACAGTCATCTACTGACTGAAACCTCTGATAGGTATGTTTCCAACAATAGATCAGTAAAGATAATGTAAGCATCTATCTCTTGCAGGCTCCTGGCATCCATCAGATAAAATCAGTTCTGGAAGCAGAGGCAGAAAGACTGGTTGCTGTGGGGCAGCTAAGAGTATGTTTGCTCTGCCTCAGTTACTGTGTTATGCAGTACAGGTCTGGTCCTCCAGCCTGTTCATGCTTATTGAATTTTAGCACATGCTTTTCGACACAGGTGTCTGTGTAATTTCAGTTATGCTCCCTTGCAGGCATCTTCTTCAGCTATATAGCAGTATTTGGGGAGCACTGAGTTAACATGAGGAACCTCTGCTTTGTCTCATTTTGTCTTTAGGAATTTCATCTGGACGTCTTTGACACCTAGAGGTGGATTTGGGACCATCATTTGTGAGGAGCCGTGTGTGTTGCTTCTGGCAGACTTCTTGGCCATGGGTCCTGTTCTTTACTACCATTTTCCCTTGTCCCACATAGCATTACTTTGTTTACCTCCCACACATCCCTAGAAGGCCAAGCACAGCCTGCTTTCCCCCACACCTCACACATATGCAAGGACAAGTCTGTGTGCTTCCCAGCTTGCGTTGGTCTCTTTTCGTCATAGCTTGAGAACGTGTCCCTGCCCCCTTTTTTTTTTCTCCAGTCTTCTATAGCTTCAATGAACTTTTTTTTTTCTCTGTTGCCATAGTTATGCCGCCTTTGATGAATAAAGCTAAGTCCTTCCCTTACTGTTGGAGTCAATTCTTAGCGGTACTGGTTCTGGCAGTAGACCCGTCCAATGTTAGTCTTCACATAAGCATCATGTCCATATTTCTGGGGCTCTTTCTGTGTTTGTTTCTGTTCCAGGAATACTGTTATCTATGTAAAAATAGCTCATAGTCATCTTGAAAATCAAACTCAGCCTTGCAGTATGCAAATCTGGCATTCAAGTCAGTGGTAATTAGGCCACAACTATTCCAGACCTTAAATTGATCCTTGACGATTTTAATCTGGCCATCAGTCAAAACTGGGAGGGTATGCCCTGATCACTGATCACTTCTCTCTGTTCTTCTGAAAGTCTGTTTTACTGTCTTCTGGGTACTCCGACTCCTACATACAGAGGATTTCAGAACATGGTATTTACTTCCTCACATTTTTACGGGAGGAAGTACAATTTACATGTGTCAACTGAGGCAGTGCCCAGGACTGTGTTGAGAGGCAACTGGTGGTGTAAGGAAGAGCCTGCCTGCTATTGTAAGCATGTGCTGAAGTTTTTGCCTTGCCTTCTTCTCGTTTCTCAGTATAAAGCTTTCAGGCTGCTCTGGGGATGTGCTGTAGGAAGAAACCTCTGGGAGCACATGGGTATCGAAGTGTGGGTGTAGCATGTGGGTGCTCAGCCACCTGGCCTGACTTGATGTGGACTTTAGTCATTGAAGGTCACTTGATTGTAACAAATCATAGGCAAGAGGTCTGAAAACAGTGTGTTATATCCAAGTTGATGCAGGAGTCACTGCACTTAACTGTTTTGGGATTTGAGGCGGGGAGTTGTGTGTCCTGTGTTCGGCTGGGATAGGGTTAATTTTCACTAGAAGTCAAGAGGAGACACAGCTGGGCCAGCTGACACAAACTGGCAAAACAAACGGGGTTTTGATACCATGTGCCATCATGCTCAGTTTTGAGGGGGGGAGCTGGCTGGGGGGAAGTTAATCGTGGCTCAGGAGCACACTGGGCATCGGGCAGTGAGAGAGTTGCTCTGTGTATTCCCTTGCTTTTGTATATTCTTCCTGTCAGTGTTGTTGTTGTTACTGTTTGCTTCCTTTGCTGTTCTGTTAAACTGTCCTTATCCCGACCCAGGAGCTTTGCCTTTTTCTTCCTATTCTCCTCCCCACCCCAGTGGGGGGAGGGGTGATAGACAGCTGCGCCGTTCTTTGTTGCTGGCCAGGGCTAAACCATGACAGCCCTTATGCACCCAACGTGGGGCAAGAAGGGCTGGGATAACAGCAGGGCTGACCGGAACATGTTAAAACAATGTTCTTATAATTCATTGCACTTCAGAAACTTTTACCCAGCATAGAGGCCACAGGAGAAACTAGTAAATTTTCAGGTTTAAATCTCAAACCAATTTGCATCCCAGCTTCACAGACTTAGAGGAACATAGATACTATTCTGTAACCAAATGGTATGACTGGCCCCGTTTGTAATATTTGTTTAGGAAAAAATTATTTCTTGTTGGATATTATTCAGAGGAGTTTTTGCAAAGCAATTTCTAGACTCTTCCCAGTGGAGCAATCATGGCCGGTTACACTTATGATAAACTGATGTTCAGAAACCAGGAACCGTCAAAGGATTAAATACTTTGGGGAAACCTAGCATTTGTTTTGATAGGAGATAAGATTTTCATCATTATTAGTCAGGGTCTGCACACTGAAAAGTGAGTAGCAGATACAGCTGTCACTGAGTTCGATTTGGAGAATTGCAGCTTCTGCATTTCCATCTTATATATAGATATTTCTAGTTTAATTCTGAGCTCTGTGGTAAATAGGAAGTTCCTCAGTAATTTTGCTTTGTCTCCTGAAATGACATGCATGTGGTTATTCACAATTGTTTCTGGACATCACTGTGATACTTTTGTTTTTCTTTCAGCAAGAGCTTTCAGTTTTAGTGGCTGGATGTTTGCCTTTGGATGTAGATGAGGCAGGGCTGAGAAATATCCCTTTGAAAATAGATGCCGTCTGAGAAAAGGGCTTTGCCGAATTTATGGATAGAAGAAATCAATGTTGTAGTATTTCTTGGTTTGTATTTGTCTTGTCTATGTGATTTTCTGCAAGGTAATATCTTGTTAAGCAAACAAATCATTTTAGTGATTATCGTAAATCAGGCTGATGTCAATAGAAGCAACATCCTTAAAAGCCACAGCTGTAAGACTTTCTCCATGGAATTTGGTTTCTAATACCAGCTTTAAAATATCCTCAAAGCTGTGATTAGTTGCTGCAGTGATATTCTTCTTCTTCTTTCAGAATGAGAAGGCTTTGGGGCATTCTGTGAGTCGCTCTAGTAACATCTCAAAGGTATGTTCCTCGATATAACTCAGTCTTTGATAAACTTGGGGATGCTGGGATTTCTTTCATTTCAAAGCTGGGGTGATGTACGTGACAATGACCAGTAGAAAATGCTTCTTACGACTGTCTTTCATTGATAGTCACTCCTGAAACGTTAGAACTCTCTGGTGTTTTGCAGACTCTCTTTGCAGATCAAATGAAATAGAAGCTACAGTAGGTTTTCTCTTTCACACTGTCACTCCTTAGCTAGGTAGGAGCAAGACAGATGACAGATGTCTGAGGTCTTATCTTGGGGGGGGGGGAAATCACTCCAAAAACATCACTCAAGTATGTTCTTTTGTACCATCAGCTATATGATGTAATGTTCTTTGTAATGTATCCTGTAATAATTATTGGATATGTGGTTAGACGTTATTTTATTGTCACTTCAACGCTGAATTATTGTTAGTGCCATGAAATACATAGTCATGCCCTGACAACACTGTAAGTGTCCTAAAATGTTTACTATTACAGGCCATGATCTTGTGAGGGAAGCATGATGCTCTAACCATTCTAGTCACACTTCAGTATAGCCAATAGACACGTCAAAAGCACAATTGCTTTGCTATGCCATTAGGAAAAAGGTATCTTCTTTCCAGGATAACTTATTACAATACATAGCCTACTCCTACTTCTGCATTACAAATAAGATTTTCAATTAGCTGCAAGCCTGACACCTTTTTGCTTACACAAGTACAATTGCTTAAAACCTTCATGCAAGCAAGGCTGTACTGGTTGACCAGTATTTTTCATGGGGTGCATAAGCCTCAACCCTCACCCACAGCTGGTGTTGCTGGTAATACTGACTTTTAATGAGAGACTGAGTTCTTATGGCTGTGACAAGCTCAAGTCCCTTTTTTCTGTTCTGGGTATTTCAGGATATGGGAAGCTATTCATGCCTATCTCCAGCAGAGGAAACGGTGGCTGCATTTATTTTATGTTTATATGGGCACAGACAACTTTCTGCCAAGAACTGGTAGTGTGGCAGTGCAGTGGGAAGGACTTTGCACTCTGGCAAAGCTCTCCCTGGGGGTGCTGGCAAGTGAGACATCAATATTTGCATTCATCTTGAAACACTGTTCAATGTGATTGCTGCATGTTGCAAAAGCTAAAGTTCTCAAGGGGAGCAAAAGCCAGCTTTGCTTGGTCAATGGGTGAGACTTTTTGGTTGCAATCGTGAGCTTCCCAGAGGTAATGAGGTTCTTACTGCTCCTCTGTTGCTTCTGTGTGATACATTCCCTGTACCTACTCCACTCTGGAGATAGCTTCTAACAAGGGCAGGATCTGGAAGTTCCATCCCCTGATTTGACTCCTACATCTAAATGCTTCTTTGCACATCCAGGCAGTTCAGTGCTGAGCTGCAACAATTTATTTTACAGTTTACAGGTGGATTGGCTGTTGCAAGCAATTTGTAGGACAAAACAGGAAATATTATAGTAGTGGGATGCTGTGTGGAAGCTTAAGTACATGGAAAATTTTTAATTAGTTCTGAGGAAGAGTGCCATTTGTTTTTGTTTAGAATAGCATAACATGGAATGTGGAAAGAGGGGCAGGCCACTTGGGAAGAGTACAGAAACGTGGTGAGAGCATGCAGGGATGCGACGAGGAAGGCCAAGGCTCACCTGGAATTGAAGCTGGCAAGGGATGTCAAAAACAACA
>Ga0065711_1032616_pt1 | contig 27013 bp, 25 predicted proteins | sample Hoacrofraction12_FD_59098 | JGI IMG/M metagenome (GOLD analysis project Ga0065711, IMG submission 59098) | Hoatzin crop microbial communities from Cojedes, Venezuela - Epithelial fraction 12 v2 (version 2) | ecosystem: Host-associated > Birds > Digestive system > Esophagus > Crop | place... | reverse complement strand
GGCGGGGCCGGAGCGCAGCGTGCCGCCGGGCCGTTTGCTTAATCGAAGGGCTGGATTCCCTTCCGTGCGAAACGTGGGTCTGCTTCCCGGCGTCCCGGGTAACGCTAACGCGGGAGGGAGCGCGGGGAGCCTGAGGGGAAACCAGGTCTGTGCGCTGGCGCAACTGGGGACCCGTTTGAGCTGCTCCCACGCGGATTTTTCGTGGGTTCCTCAGGTCTGCCAAAGACCCAAGCTAGCAGTTTCTTACACTGCGCTGCGGAGCCATCTTCTTGCTTCACCCACCTCGCCCTCTGGCCCACTGAGCTCCACGCACCTCTCAGACCCCTTCCCCCTCCAGCTGCCAACGCTTCTGGCCGGTACAGGAAGATAGCTCGGCCTTTTTTCGTTTCTTTTTTTTTTTTATTTTCTTTGCCATGCCCCAAACCTTCACGTGTGGGGTCCAAGCGCGCGTGCCCCTGAGTGGCAGAGCCTTCGTGTGTGCTGAGGAGAGGCTCCGTTCGCAGAGCCGCCCACACTGTGACTGTGCCGTTTGCTGCCCGTGACCCCAAGCTTGTCTGTGGCGGCCCGAGCAGGGGTCTCTGCAGGGTGGCAGCCACAGCCAGGACGAGTGGCAGCACGTGGCCTGGGCTCCTGGTCCCGGAAGGGCCATGCTGGGGATCACAGCGGCTGCTGCTCTGCATGGGAGTCCGGCTCTCCTTTGAGGGACGTGGGGACAGGAGCGGGGGGTGGCTAGTGTCTGGCCCGGGTATGCTGCTTGGCCTGGGAGCTCAGTGTGGTATCTCTCTCCCCCAGGGTTATCTCACCTCCTGCCAGCCACCCAAGAATGTTTTTTAAGTCGCTCAGTCCTGCTCGTCCTAATTACGCCTTCCTGGAGTGCTATACATGATTTCCCTCCCACCTTCGCAGTCCTTTTTCTCCCAGTTGATCCTGCTTGCCCTTTAATGGCACACCACCTCCCCACTTTCCTTTGATTTGCTTCCCCACCCCTCAGCACTTTTGTCCCTTTCCCTCTCACAGCCCTCAGCCGCCCTGGTTGGTGGGTGCTGGAAAAAGATGCCTTGGACCCTTGCTTTCTGGACTCTCAAAAGAAAGACTTTTTTGGCCAGCACGGTGTGAACCTGTGCAAGTCACTGCAATGGCGAGTCAAGACCATAGAGAGGGAATATCTTCTAGTACTGTAACTGAGGATACGTGATAAAGGAATCATTGTAGCCCAGGCTAAGGATGAACTGGAGCTTTTGAAGTGCTCTAAGCTCCTTGCTCCAGGGCACAGGCAACTTCTACTTACCCGTGGCTAAAGAGGATGTTTCCCTAGAGACCTTTGCCTTTGCTTTGAAACTGGCTGCCTTGAACACCTGAATAGTCAGCTGGAGGCTGGGGCCAGCCTAGGGCGCAGGAGGCTGGATCTGTCCCCAAACCACTGCCTGGCTCTGCGCTCAGTTTTGCGTCATGTAAAATGGGAAAACTGCGGGAGCTGTTTCACTGAGGCGCTTTGAGTGCTCCAGGTGGAAAACGCTTTGTAGGTGTCCGCGCCTTGAGCCTTACACCGACCCTCCACAGACATTGCAACATTTCTGTCCCCTCTGATGTGAAATAAAGTTCTCAATTTCTTGTGCACACCTTAAACTTTTCTCCAGCAACTGGATAACAACCTGAACAGGTGACCGCCCCTGCCTGTCCCCGCAGTTTGGCAGAAGTCACTTCCTGCGGGATGTGTGATGGATGTGCTCAGTCACATGGTTCACTGCGGTAGGCGAGGGTCCCCTGAGCTGTCCCTGCATGAACCGTAGGAGAACCCGCAGATGTGACGATACATTCAGTACTGGTGAAGCCCAAGCAGACCTCACGGGAGGCTGCTCAGTGTGTGTCACCCATGCAGAGAGCGCCGTTAGGGAGCATAAACGTTACAAAGCCAAGCTTTCAGCGAAGAGGTCACACAGCCGTTTGCGTGGCCTGGTGTGTCAATACAATGGCACAATCTCAGAATGATTTAGCTACAAAAAGTAATAAACAGACAGGCTTCTGAGTGCACCAGCACTTTCCCTGCCTTTTCAGAGCCAAAATTCTCAAAACCCATGTTTGCTTCTTCCATTGTGTATCAGTCGATCTAATAAAAGCTATTAAATTTCCCCAGCCTTTGTCTGGCTTTGTTTCTGGAACTACTTGACTGTAGGCGCAGAACAGGACAGGGCATGTTCAGTACCGGATTGCAAGCAACACTTACACTTTCCTGGGGTGCTAGGGGATGTTCTGACAGTCGTTAGACGTTACTGAAGCTGTATTTATCTGGTGCAAAAGGCAAAGCTGTAGTCAAGTCAGGTGAAAACTGCTCACTGCACTGAGAAGCTGGACCTTCCTGAGACTTTTTCAGCTCTTTCAGAGTTGAACTCCGTGTGCTCCCTAGACAAGATTAATTTCTTTTTATTTTGATCTCATACCTTTTGCATATGTTTTAAAATAAGAAACTTCAAATTCCTTCTTGCCCTTTTTAAATGACCATTTTGTTTTAAAAAATCTGTCCTTTGGGCACTTTGCAATGACACCAAGAAACTTTTGAGATATCTGTGAGACAGACTTGCAATTTTTATCTCCACTTCTTTTAACATGATTTTTCATACCCATCAGTTGCATTGGTACCAGGGTGGAAGGCAGCAAGAGCGTTAGAGGCTTTATTTTTCAACTCTTTCTGTGATTGCTTGCACAAGCTTTTTAAAGACAGTTCAGATCATCTCTATACTCTGGAAATTAAACCTAGATATCTTATATTAACGTTTGGTTTGTTTTTTTAGCAAACTGGAATAAATTAGCACTGATGATGGTAGGTTCTCTGTCTCCTGTTGTCCTCAAACCCTGCTGTTCTGGGAGGTGAGCAAAGAGTCACACACACATTACAGCATTCAATGCAAAGGTCAGTAGAGATCTGTATCGGCCAATCGGTCAGATGGGATAATATACCAGTCCTTCTGGCCATAAAATGTGTTCTGATGCTCTCTGGGCCCATTTTAGAAAATGTATAGAGCTTTAGTTGGTAACAATAACAAAATTTGAGGAACATTATAAAACAATTTTGCATCTCATTTTTTCTTTAGAGAGTACCTCATAGAGTCTATTAAACAGCCTTTGAGAGCTGTAATTAAGCGCTTTGAAACATGTTTGGGATAGTTTTTTTCAGGCTTCGCCTCCAGCCTCTTTGGCTTGAAAAACATGCTTGTTTCCAGGAAAGTGACTGTTGCCTTTAATTGAAATTAGGAGTTGACTGGGGAGGCTGCTGGCTCCAAAGTGCCCTGGTGCTTCTGTGAGCTTGGAGGAAGGACTGGCTGCCTCTCGTAACAGCTAATAAAAAAAAAAATTCCTCCTCTTTATTTTGGACCCACCTACGATTATTTTTTTCCTCATTTTCGCAATCCCCTTATTTAATTTGTCTTGGAGTAAACAAAAATAGCTCACCCCAGCAAACCCAGTGGTGTCCTTCCTTTCCAGTTGGTCAAGAGATGTTGGACATGTTGCATGATTTCAAAACGCTGTCGCTGCTGGACCCAAGGAGTGAGAAAACTCTGGTTGAAGAGTCCTGAAACAGACTTACAAGAAACAAGTGGAAATTGTTTTTCTTCCTCCCATCAGAAATAAATGCCAAGTACATGGTGGCCGCATCCCCTGCCTTCTACCGGCGCTGTCCCGGAGGGGCTGAGCCTCTTGGCAGCCCCTCAGCTCCCTGGGCAGCATCAGCCTCTGCGGCGGCTCCCCACACCGGGTCGGGACAGCCTCTTTGGGCAAAGGCAGCACAGCCACCCCCAGGGCTTGAATTAGGCCACCAAAACCATTACACTGCACTAAACATAACAGCAGTGGAATTCGATTTTTATATAAGAAGTAATAAAAAAAAAAAACATACAGGACTTATTTCCCTCACCTTTCAGTTTCCGGTGTTTTATCTTCTCTTAGACGAATGTCCAAGCTTTTTCTCGGCGCACGTAACACCTCAGTTCTCAGAATGCTCACGGCTCTAGGAGCTGGGGCTCTAATTAGTGCAAATCCCGCTAGCCTTGCTGCAGTAGGCCCCGGGGCTGGCTGCTGGCAGCTCCATTTCCCCCTCACCAGGGTGGGTGCAAGCAGGCCGGCTGCCCCGGGCGAGGGGCCGCGCTGGCTGGGTGGGCAGCGCTCGCCTGGGGCAAAGGCCACGGGCTCGGCGTAGGGTGGCCAAAGCCCGGCTGAGAGCAAAGCTTGGCCTGGCAGTTCCGCTCCCCGAGGCTGCGCAGCACGGCAGGGACGTCCCGAGCAGAGCTCGGCCTCCCGCCCGCCCTGCCCACGGCTCAGCCCTGTGGTCTCGCTCCCCTCCGGATGCTGCCCCGGCCCAGCCCTTCTGCCCCGCAGCGGCACCGCAGGTGGAGTGAGCCTGACTGGCCTCGGCCCATGCTTTAGCTGGTTATGTCCGCCGCGAAAACCTGCGGTGCAGAGCGGAGGAGATGGTCCCACGGCTCCGGGGCAGCTCGGCGGGTGGTGGGGCCCAGCTGGGATGTCCCACACGGCCGGGAGGCACAGGCTGGGTGCACTCCTGAGGAGCTCCAGCAGCTCTTGGCCCGGGCTAAGCCCCCACTGAGAGACTGCTGACCATCCCAAAGACCCCCTCCCACGGACTTCAAAGGAAACCCTGAAAGCAAGAAATTAAGGGGAGCTGGGGATATTTAGTCAGAGGCCTTCCTCCCAGGGTGAGAGTGGCAGGCTGCAAACGGGAGGTGGGAAGGAAGAGCCGGTCACCGTGATGGAGGAGGCGCAGGTGGAGGTAGCACCTGGCCCCGAGTCCCCTTCAGCCCCGGGGCAGGCTGAGGCAGCGATGGCGTTCGGTGTCCACGTATCTGTTCCCAGCCGTCCCCCCGCAGCGCACGGCATGGCCTCTGAGCAGCGGGTGCGGGTGGCCCCCATGCAAGCCCCCGTCCCAGAGCAGCCAGCGAGGGCTCCAGGGCAGGGGAGGCAGGGCACACCGAAAGCCGCCCTTCCCCTCGCCTGTGCTGGGGACAGAGAGGAGGGCAGCGCTGGTGGGGATTGCTGATTACTTTAAGGGATTTGCTGTCTCTTTCTTTATCCTTCTCTCTTTCTTTTTCTTTCTTTCTTTTTGTTTTCCCCTTTTCCCTCCCTCTTATCCCTTTCGTGGTGCATTTGTCTTCGAGGAACCTGGGGTGTTCTTTTCATCAGTTCAATCTCTCTCTGGCACTTGAGTCCTGATTGGCTGAAGGACTTAGGGAAAAAAAAAATCTTTAATTAAGTAGATAATCTCTTCTTAGGAAGTTCTGCGGCTCCATTTCACCAACCCCCTTTAGCTCTTACTCTAGGATTGGTTACCCTTCGCAGAAGTTGGGATTCAGGGGGCATACGCCTCTTCATCACACCAGGACCGCCGGGTGGAAAATAACTCCATCCCTTCCCTAATTTTGTTGTGTTTCATTTTCCTTTTTTTTTTCTTTTCTGGGGTGGTGGTGGTACCCAAGGTTTTTTTTTTAGGATCTCCTTTCTCCCTCTTTACTTGGATTTTACATTTCACATGGACCCTTATCTGGGCATCTTCTTCCTCACTCCCTTCTTCCAATCCTGCTGTGCCTGGTGAGTATTGAGAGTACCTCAGTCTGTGTCACAGGCTGGTGCTCGTCCCTGACACCCTAAGGAAATTGCTCTTCACCTTCCTAAATGTCCCCACTTAGCTCAGTTCTGGACTTTAATGGGACCAGATATTTAACTAAGTCCCAACACACTCATTGGCAGAGATGTTAGATCTAAGAAAGTCCCCTTTTTTCCCCTGCACCTCCCGACGGTAACTACACAGGCCAAATCCTGAGCTGGGGTAAAACAGAGGAGAGCGGATGCGGAGAATCTAGCCCCTCGCTTCCAACTGGGAAGATAACCCAACGGGAAAGCCAGGGATTTCTGTTTTTCCGAAGGCTCACAGTCAGCTTGTCTCTTGTCTTAATCGAATCAAGCGGGGCTTCCCCGTGCTCCCCGGAGAGGACAGTCCCTGATTAAGAGCTCAGAGACGGCAGGGATGAGTAAGACCCGCAGGAGCGTCGCTCCGGACGAGCAGCTTGAGGGCCGGGCTCCTTGGCAGGCACAGGATCAGGATTACACGTCTGAAATTCATATGTTAGGATTTCCCGGGGAGAAGCTTTTGGTACGGAGATTGCTGCGGCTTGGTTCCCAACCGCCTGGGTCCCGTCAGGCCAGTTCCCTTGTGCACAGACCTGCGGTCACCTCCTGTGGGCCTCCTGCTCTGTCCTAGGGGTGGTTTTACATTTATTTCCGGAAATGTTTTATATGGGTGAACAGAAAGATATTACACTTGCATCAAATCTCATATCATTCCTTGCAGAGTATATCTATCCCATACCCCAGTGGAGACGGACTCAAATGACCCGGCTCTGTAGGTGTTTTTTTCCTACGTGATTTTTACTGAGTACCCAAACTTTATTCTCCATTTCGGTGATGCCCTGGGGAATCCGCTCAGTGGGTTACAGACTTATCTCTAACAGCAGGGAAAGTCTTTTCCCCTTCAATTACTAAAACCCCCCGCCTCCCCCATAGCAGATCTCTAGGATTGTTACCAGGGATGGAGAAACCAGAATTACAGAAAGAGAAACTGAAGAGTAAATGGGAACTCGTTCCTGTTAGGCTGAGAGAGACATTTATGTTCTTTCAGAGATTAAATCCCTTCATTAAGAGAATGCTCAACAATTTGTGTATGTCTAAATATTATACATTAGCAAACTCAAGATAAATCTCCCTTCTGGAACAAGGGGAATATGCACGTTATGCATAGAGGCCGGGAAAGAACTTATGCTGATTTATTGTTATTTTTCTGCTCTTCCTGTGTATATCTCTTGCTTTCCTCAATATAAACAGGTTTAGAATAGATTAAAATATTAAAAAAAAAATCAACATTTTAAATAAACATTTCAAAGGGGAGAAATTTCAGAGCACAAAGTAGAGTCAAATACAGAAATCCCAGGCATTTTCAGTGGAAGTTGGATGTCTAAATTCCCTGTCTGCCTTTCAGAAGTTTTTATGTAAGAGAAAAGTTTATAGATCAAGATAGATCTGCTTCTCTCAACGGGTTGCTCATAGGTCATGATTTCCTGAGGGAAAGGAGAATTGCAAACTCTATTCAAAATGATCGTGTTACAGACCCTGTCCCTTAATTCCTGAGGAGAAAAAAGCAAGGTTAGTGAGAATAATCCTGCTTGCAATTTTTGCTGGTCTTCTTTATCTGATCCAACAGCTTCAAATGCAACAAGATTCTTTTTTCCTGTGATTCAATCACAAGAATTGGGAGTGGGGGGCAATATAGATCAACAATAATTTTTTTATATGTATGTGGCCACTTCCCGTCTCTGAGTGTGGATTAGATTCTGCCATGTCAGCTAGGTTTAATGGTCAGCGTGTTTCTAGATGAACAAAATGTCAGGGTTGTGTTTAGGAACTAAAAAACAAATAAATATAACAAAATAGAGAGAAATGAAAAAAAAATGTAAAGTTCCAAATGTTAATAAGTTGCCTCCCGGTCTGCTATCTTGTGGGAATAATGTAACAATCTCCAATGCAGCAGCTTGTTTCTAAATGGTTTTTTACACTTCAGATGTGGTATTGCCTTTAGTTTCCAGTGTCACTGGTTTTCTAACAGCTCGGGGGAGTCTGTACTTGAGAACAAAACTCAGATCCAAAGTGAAATTGTATTCATTTTCTGTATTTACAATAATAACAGTAAAGATCTAAATACAGCTTTATGGTTTTCTAAAGAGGGTAACCAGCAGCATGATCAAACAAATACTTTAATGGGAGATTTGATAAGACTCTTGGGGCACATTCAACTGAGAAGCAGGATGTTGTTATTGGTTAAGGTTGTTACCGAGCAGAAATTATCAGAGACTTATTAGTATTTGATATGTGTAAAATATAATGGGACATCTGCTTGGCAGGGTTATTTGCTTTCAGGTTCAATAAAACTAGGCTATAGAACTCCTGCTATAGATACTCATTAGATTTGAGATAATTTCCAAATATTGACTGCAATGAAAATCACTTGCCCTAGATTTGCTTTTTACCTGGATGCATAGAGCTGCAGTGAAGGAAGCAGCGTGCCCTGGCCAGGGCCCTGCAGGGGCTGTGGAGGGGGCTGAAGGACTCGGTGGGACCCCTCTCTCTGCCTGCTGAGCTCTGTCTCTGCTCCGCTTCAGCCTGCGTAACGCTGTTCCGGAGTTTGGAAGTGTTGGGGAAGGGGCTTAGACAGCTAGAAACTCCGTCAGCTTTCTCGGAGAAGAGAAGTAATTTCAAGCGTTTCATTTCATGTGTGTGATTTCAAAAAGTTTTAAATCAGTGTAGTGACACCAAAGGCATGGGAATTGGGCTGGTTTACACCCATTACGGATGCAGCTAGCTAGTTAGTTTCAGATTACATTCTGCTTTCCTTTACAGTGGTATGGAAAATTAGTATAAATAAATAAATTTTAATGTCACACTGCAGAGAGAAAACTGAAGAGAGATTCATTTTTATAGTGATTCCTATTTGCAGCACAGAGATAACGCTAGTGGCATTGCCAATATTGCGCTACATCCATGGAACAAGTGGCTTAATTACTCTCTGCCCTTGCTGGAGACTATATCCAGAACACAGATGCATTTTTCTTAGCTGGATCATACAGGCAAAAGAAAAGTGCACAGATTTTGTCTTCATTATTATCTTTCCGACCCTCTCAGCACAAATAAGAAAAATTTCAGCTAGCCTCCAGCCATACGACAGTCCCAACTCCCCTTCTCCCGAACCCACTTGCAGCTGCAAGAGTTAAATATGGGGGGTCAAGTGTACCAGTCCGAATGAATCCTTGCTTGTCTAAGTCCTTCAGACCCGCCCAGCAGCGTGCCTGCCTGTTGATCAGAGAGCTCAGGGAAAATGCCTTCTGTCTCTCCGACTTAATAAAAATGTTTTGAAAATCCTGCTGGGAAATTGCTACTGTACCATTTGCTCAGCTGCAGATGGTGAATTGGCATATCCTGAACTTGGCCATTTTGTGAACCTTCAGGTTTACCCCGGGAGGAACAGATCCTCTGCTTCAATACAGTTATGTCAATTGACACCTGCTAACAGGCTGGTTTGCAGTAAACCCTGAACTTGTGGATTACTGTCTTCCTCCTAAAGCCACTCTTGCCACTACTTCAGCTGTTCCTAATCCAAGAGGAGGCCAGCAAGGATTTGCAGCAAATCCTTCTCGCGCGCTGTGAATTTGGTGTTTCCTACCGAGGTGGGAAGCAATGCAGATGGGATGTGTCTCTTGGTTTGAACACAAAAACAAGATAAGAGAGGACTTGCAGTTCCCTAGATCTTGCCTACACAGGGGCATTTTACTGGAGTTTTCTCACAGTTGCTACCAGGGGCTCAGATTCACGCTGACACCATCCGAAGTGTGGTCCCCATAGCAGAGCACTTAAGGGCAAGGCAAAGGACAGGAGGGAAACCAGATGGAAAAATGACTTGTTCACGCTGCTACCCTGTTGCATTAGGATGGGGACCCACAGAGCTTACACAGTCTGAAAAGCCCCAGGTTCATGGCCCTGTGTGATTCAGGTCACCCGATGCTCTAATCACTCGGCTACAGATGCCGTCTCTCCGAGTCCCAGGAAATATTTAATTAGCTGTACAATGCAGAAGCGGCTCCCAAAGGAAAATTCCTCTGCAAAACAGCCCTCAACTTCGTGCTAAAGTACCCACAGGGGCTGAATCCCAGGCCTGGAACAAAGGGAAGGGAACTCCTGCTCTCGCAGTGCCCTGGCACAGCCCTCTCCCTCCCGTTTTGGCTCAGGGGAATCTTTCCCAGCACAAGATTCATCAACATGGACACATCTCCACCAAAAAGGCAGTTAGATTTGCCAGAGTGAAGCTTTGCAAACTAGTTCTCTCAACTCTTTCTAAACGGTGAGCAATAGCAAAGACCTTTTTTTTTTTGAGGTTTTGACCAGGCTACACCCTGTCTGCCCCCATGTCCACAGCAGGGCTGCAGCATGGCTACGCTTTGTCCTCCAGCTTGGGACGGCAACACCTGCTTTTGCCTGTGCTCGAGCCCACCCTGGGATGCCCCTGCACTCTCTGTGCTGGATTTGTAGCACAGCAGGACAGTGCCTTTCTCTCCCTTACCAGGGATACCTGTGGCTCCAGACAGCATCACCTGAAAAAACATACAGGGAGGAAAAACCATACCCTAACCTGCACCTTTCTCCCCCACATCCAGCCAAGGTCTACCCAGCTACTGGGATTTTCAGGGAATGGAGAGGAGCTAGAAAAGCAGCAAGTATCGCTGCGTGCCGGACAGCCCTGCTGCAGAGCGGAGCATGCAGCTCTGCTGAAGGGACACAGCGTGGGTTAAGGCTAGCTGAAAAGGAGCGGCATCCTCCACTGAGAGACTACCAGCATTTGTGTAGAACATCATCTCAAGCGGAAGCCGAAGAGCCCAGTTTCCCTCGGTGCATGCTTTTGCACTCACTCACTGCAAGGTCTCAGTCCAGTCATGCCACCTCTCGGGCCTCAGTGTCCTCTCTCACCAGAGAAGTAGGAGTTACTGACCTGCAGAACAAAGAGGGGGATCGTGAGACTCCCAGAGCTGGAGTTTTCAGGAGCCTGCAATTTAAGATTACTAAAACAAACCTGGCATTTTCAGTAGAACAGTTTTCTGTAAATGGTGGCAGAATTAAATGTTTCACAGGAATACTTACAAATAGGCACATTTGGAAACTATTCATCTCCATTTTTCGTATTTCAGTTGGAAGGCACCAGAAAGTTTAGTTTTGGCTAGGACCACCTCTCCCCTGCCCCCACTCCTCCCCACACAGAGCCCAGCAGAATGGGGAGGACAAGTGTATTTGTGCTCAGCCATCACCTTAATGTGACCAAGAGGAGCGTGTGGGCAGCCAGAGCTGGCACTACAAGGAAACAAGGGACTGTGATCGGGGGAGATGCTGCCGGGACGCACTGTGAAGGAGCAGCAGCGTGACTTCCTCCTTCCCTTGGCATGGTCGTGCGGGGAGAGCTGTGCGGGCACACAGCCCATCTCCTGGGGCTGCAGCAGGAACCGGGGTGCTTGTGGGGCTAGGGGCAACGCTTTCCTGGGTTAAGATGAACAGCAGCTTGGTAAGGCAAAAAGCAAGGCTGAGGGAACAGGAAAAACCCTAAAAAAGAGAGAGGGATTGGTATGAAGGGCAGCTGTGGGGAAGAACGCAAAAGAAGGGAGCAGTGAGGGGGTTGCAGCCTGGTCAGAGGAGAGGGGTGGGGGAGATGGAGAAGGCACCATCCTGGCTTGCAGGGAGCGGTGAGGGGAGGCAGGCAGAGAGACCAAAGGTGCCTGCAGCCAGGAGCCAGGCAGGCTGCGGGGGGTGAGGGGAGAGCCCAGGGATGCCTGGCATTCCCCAGACCCCTCCGCCATCACCCCCTCCCCGCTGACACTGTCTCTGTCTTCCAGGTCAGTGAATAATTTCCTGATGACGGGCCCCAAGGTAAGAGAAATCCTTTTGATCTCTGTCCCTGATTCCACTAAACCCAGGAAGAGGGGGGGGGTCATCCTTCCCGCTCCTCTCCTTCTAGCCTTGGCCAGAGCTCCCCTCACCCCCAGCTTTCCAGCCACAAGGCTGGGGGGGGGCACCAGCTGGGCATCTCACCTGGCATCTGTTGCTCCCTGATGATCAGGATAGCATCAGGACCCACACTCACCCAGCTGGAAGGGCACTTTCTGTAGGCCCTGCAAAATGCACTTCCCCAGTGAGCACAACTGGAATTGCCAGGACCTCATTCAGTGTTTTTCACACCCCCTTCCTCCTTGCACTGTTCCCCAGGAACACTACGAGCCCATCTAGCTCTTGCTGCAGCACTTGGCGGGCAAGAGCAGTCCTGCCGCAAAGCACCAGGTCTCCCCTGGAGCCGTGGTGGAGGAGGAGGCAGCTGAGGCCTGGAGCTCCTGGTCTCTGAGCAGAAGGTTCTGCTTCCTCTCATGCTGGAGAGGTAAAGGGACCCCATCTCACATCTGGCTGGCACACCTCCTAACATGGCTCACAGCCAACAGCTCTGCTTGGTCTCCTGCCGCGGGGAGGCTCAGGCTCTGACCTGGGCAGCAGAAAGCATGTTCCATGCTCCCCAGGGGAGCCCAGCCTGAGTGACCTCCCCAGCTACGGACACCCCGGCTCTGCCGGATGGCACGCACGCTGTTTCCAGTGGAACACCAGCCTCCTGGGGAGCCTGGGGCTGTGTTCTCCAGGGGGGTTTGCACTGTCTGCTCTCTCTGTCGAGACTCTAGAGCAGCAGGACCTATGAAAGGCACGGCTGTGCGGGCCCCATGGCTGCGTAGCAAGAAGCTGGGAAGAAGCTGGGGCTACACCAGCTTCACCGTGCCCGTGATGGGAACCAGAGCTGCTGAGCAACTCCCCGGGCCCTGGGAGCAGCCTGGGGACATTCCCAGCCCGTTGCCCCGGGGCTGTCCCTCCTCGCTGGCCAGCTCATCCTGACTGGGTTTTGCAAGCTCACACCTAGTGCTGGGGGGCTGAAGCAGGGCACGCACCGTCCCCACCGCTGACCCGCTGCTCTCTCCCAGGCCTACCTCATCTACTCCAGCAGCGTGGCAGCCGGGGCGCAGAGCGGCATCGAGGAGTGCAAGTTCCAGTTTGCCTGGGACCGCTGGAACTGCCCCGAGAGGGCCCTGCAGCTCTCCAGCCACGGCGGGCTGCGCAGCGGTAAGGAGAGCATTGCACACACTGCTGGGACCCCCTCACGATGGGTGAGGGCCCGCAGACCCCTCCTCTTCCCAGGCAACTCCTTTCCTTCCCTGTCCCCACCCGCGATGTCCCTCTCCCACGAATGCCCCAGAGGGGTCTTTCCAGGATGCCTCCCCACCCATCAGCTCCCAGACACGTGCTGGGATCTGGCTTGAAGACCAGGCAGCCTGACAGCACCAGCATCGCCGCCGGACCTGCCGAGCCCCAGCCTGGACAGGGCTGGATTGCCCCACCAGCCCTTGCACCACGGGCTCCCCACGAGGATGCCCCACCACGACAGGTGGCAGGGGCTGCTGGACACGCCGTGTCCGAGGGGTGCCCCTCATCAGGGTGTCCCCACGAGGCTGACAACCAGCGTGGGGTGGTGGGGTGGCAAGCAGAGGTATATGGCTAAACGGAGCAGGAAAGTGTTCATCAGTGGCCGTGCTCTAGCCAAGAGGCAGCAGAAAAGACTTCCCACAGCTTCCAGATGTGAGAGTCACCTCGAGCGGAAATCCAGCATCCACGACCTGTGCCACTGCAGGGCACGGGGCTGTGGTCGTTGTCACTGTGTCCCATTCCTGTGCCCAGTGCAGGCAGGACCCGGGTATGGAAGAGAGCCTCAGGCCTCCTGGGACTAGCAGAAGATGAGGGACCAGGTGGACAGAATTTTCGAAGCAAGGCCTGAGGAGGCAATTGCAGCACAAAGTAATGCTCTGGGACTGGGAGCAGGTCCCTGAACCACTCCTATCATGGATGTCTGCTTGTACCCAGACAGCGCTGGTGTTAAATGAAAGCCAAGGTCTCAGTGAAGCTAGCTGGAGGTCAGCACGCTGATGCTAGTGGGTAGGCAGGTCACTGCTCTGAGCCCTGAGCGGTCTCCATCAAGAGGTGAAGCTCGAGGGGGCTGTGGGGAGCGAGCTCTTTGGCCCTTGGGCATGGCCCCTTCCCCGCTGGGGTGTATTAGTGAGACATGGGGGACATTCGGCTGTCTGCGCTGTATCCCCACTGATGAGCTCCCACAAGGTCAGCCAAGTGCTAAACTCACCTGCATCCTTGGAAATGGCATGAGTCAGTCTGGATCGAATTTGGGAGTTTCTCTCTCTGTGCAGTTCAAGCCAAAACTAAGCTAGTCTGACGTGTAGGGTCCCCTCTCCCCCCACAAAGCCCTGCCCATTGCAGATCTCCCCCCACCACCCTCCCGTATGGCAGGAGTCCTTCCTAACCCTGGTGTCGCTGTGAAATCTTTACCCATCCGCTCTTCTTGTGTTCCCACTTGACAGCAAACCGAGAAACCGCTTTTGTCCATGCCATCAGCTCTGCGGGCGTCATGTACACGCTGACCCGGAACTGTAGCCTGGGGGATTTTGACAACTGTGGCTGCGACGACTCCCGCAACGGGCAGCTGGGTAAGAGGAGATGAGCGGCCATCCCTCTCGCACGTCCCAGGCAGCAGGAGAAAGCTCTTCTCAAACAACTCCTCTTCCTGGCCCCAGCACCTGGAAACAGTGCCCAGAGCAAAGCTTTGCCTGGCTCACACCAAAGCAGCTCTGTGGCAGCAAGCTAATGGGGCCACTTCCAATTTACACCAGCTGAGGCCAAGCCTTTGACGTTTTCCATTACTTTCTCAATGAGCAGGAAATTAGAAAGCTGTTGCAGTTTCCCCAGTTCAAACCAAACCCAAGTCTGTTTAAGCTGCTGGAGGGAATGACTGTACCGTATGGGCGGAGGAGGCGGTCTGATGCTGCGCATCTGAATGGCAGCTCTGGTTAGAGCAGTGCTGATCAGGGACAATGGGGCTCCCAGGGTGTGCAGGACCAGGACCAGGGTGGCCCTGGAGCAGGATTGCCGGGAGGAAAAGCAGAGGGGCACCCACAGACCCCCCCAGCATTTGTCAGAGTGGCAGGCACAGGAGATCACAGCTGGGAGAACCGCTATGGCAGCCCACAGCCGTCACCCCGTCCCCATCACAGCCATACCCAGGCCCGCAGCTGCCAAGAACCCCAGGCTGCACCGCTCCAGCTCTCGCTCAGCTTTCACAGAAAACGTTGACATTTTGGTCTCTTGTTCTGAATGAAAAGAAGTCAAATTTCAAATTATCAAAATCTTTTAAAAGCCTTTCCCCGCCCAACCGCACTGGGCAGTCGGTACATGTCAGCTTATGACAGACTCCTCTGGAGTGTCCTGTATTTAGTAATTTGCTTTATTGGCTAATAGTTTTTAAAACACTTGCTACTTCTTAGGTGTCTGGGGCGTGGGATCGTCCATCTCTAGCAGAGCAAGACTTTTGGGCAATGGCACGCCAAATTTTATCTTCTCTGGAAAACTGAGTTAGTTGTGCTACACTTCTTTTCCCCAAACCACATCTGTTTTTCACAAAAATTTTCTGTTGTGAACTTAAAACCTTGGAAGGCAAAGGAAACTTTTGGGCTTGTCCAAAACAGTGTGATACAATTCTAAATGCAGTTAGGCTGAATCCAAGTTGGTGAAAGGTTTCCACCCTCCCTTCGGTCCCAGCTCTTGATTTGGACTTCATCGTCCACTGCAGGTACCCACCTCCCACCAGACACCCCTGCCTTTCCCTGCGAGACGGAAACGCTCTGGGGAAGTCTGGGCAAGGGCCAGGTCTTTGAGAGAGAAGAGAGGCACAAGGCCATTAAACCACCACTCCCAAGATGTGCCACTGAGGCACATTAGGGTCAGAATGTTCCAGATTTCAAATCTTCCTAAAGAATTTGGCATTTTTCTCTAGAAGCAAAAGAAGCAAATCGCGTGATGTGTTTCCAGTCAGCTGAGCCAGGTTATCGAGCTCCCACTTGGTTAGGAAAAGTACCCTCCGCATTTCGCTGTGCAGTTTCCCAGTTCTGTGCTGATGTCTTTGTTTGTTTATGATAATTGGAAAATCAGACCCTTCTGAGATGCCCAGCATCAGCCCAGGATTCTGGGTGTAGCACAAAGAGGGCCTCCTCGATACACAGGTGCCCGACTTGGGTTATGTCCCAGCGGAGGGGAATCTGCTCCCTCTGACCAGGACGTCTCCACCGGTTCGCTAACCCACGTTAGCAAGATTCTGTCTCCACAAGTCAGTCTGAACCAATTCCAGCCAGGGTTTGAGGGAAAGTGATTAAAGACCCAAAGCCTCATCTATATGACTGCAAGTGCATGATAATTAACAGCTTCTGAATCCTGCTCTATAGAAAGCCTGGAAATCCCTGGGCTTGTCGCACAGGATGTACCCATTCACTGCCCACATGAGCCACTTACTGTCCAGGCCGTGGTGGAAGTGGCATGAGCCCAAGGGGAGGGAATCTGGGAATATGGTGAGGCGAAAGGCTGGGTTCGCCCCACAGACTCCGCTTCCTCCCGTCACATCCGAGACCCTTGTCTTATCCCCGGAGCCACAAGCCAGGCAGGCAAGGGGCTGAGTCCCCGGCAGTGTGCATCTTATCTCCTTTCCTAGGGGGGCAAGGCTGGCTGTGGGGAGGCTGCAGCGACAATGTGGGCTTTGGGGAAGCCATTTCCAAGCAGTTTGTGGATGCCCTGGAGACTGGACAAGATGCCAGAGCTGCCATGAACCTGCACAACAACGAGGCGGGTAGAAAGGTGAGCCCCTCTTTCCCTCCAGACCTGGCTGCGCACACCAGGTTGGCTCTGGCATTTGCTGTGGAGAGTCACAGCTTGCTGGGGCTAAAAGCACGTGCCCAGAAGAAACAACTGCATTGCCGACGAAGGGGATGGCAGCAGTACTGATGTGATGGGTGGTGTTCAACCCCTCCACAGGCCTGCAGCCCCGTTTCTCCATGCACTGTAGCACAGAAATGAACCCTCTGGGCTTTTTCCTGAGTCCATTCTTTCTCTTCACTCCGCAGGCCGTGAAAGGGACCATGAAGCGGACGTGCAAATGCCATGGCGTGTCGGGGAGCTGCACCACCCAGACATGCTGGCTGCAGCTGCCCGAGTTTCGGGAGGTGGGCACTTACCTCAAGGAGAGGTACCACAAAGCCCTGAAGGTGGACCTACTGCAGGGTGCAGGGAACAGCGCTGCCAGCCGCGGTGCCATCGCTGAGACCTTCAGCTCCATCTCCAAGAAGGAGCTGGTCCACTTAGAAGACTCTCCTGACTACTGCCTGGAGAACAAGACGCTGGGCCTGCTGGGTACGGAGGGCAGGGAGTGCCTGAAGAGGGGCAAGGCACTCAGCAAGTGGGAGAAGCGGAGCTGCCGGCGGCTGTGTGGGGACTGCGGGCTGGCAGTGGAGGAGAGACGAGCCGAGATGGTGTCCAGCTGCAACTGCAAGTTCCACTGGTGCTGCGCCGTGCGGTGTGAGCAGTGCCGCAAAAGGGTCACCAAGTACTTCTGCGTCCGCAAGGACAAGCGGGAACGGAGCGGGGGCATCGGGGCCAACCGCAAGCTCAAGAGAAAGCTCTGACCTGCCTCTGCTCCTTCATAGTCCCGCCTGTCCCTCTCCTCCCCTGCCCTCCCTGTCTCCCCAGCAACCCCCGGCACCATTTCCCTTTGGCTCAGCTTTGTCTCGTTCCCAATGCCACCTCACTGGGGCTCGGGCAAGGCAAAAGATCGCTCCTGAGCCCCCCGCCTTGGCCATGCAGGGCATTTCCCATCAGTGCGGTGGGTGATGACTTCTGGGCAGACCCTCAAGTGTTGGCAGAACAAGGTGAGGTTTGGTCCCTTCAATCCAGAGTCACTTCATCCAGGGACTGTGGTTTTATCACTGAAAACACAGGTGGTCTCTGTGGCTCCTGCTCTTCTGAGCTTGTCTGTTCCCCAAGCAAGCACTTGCTCTGGGCTTTTGAGCGAGATCGATACTCAGGAAAGCACAAGGAAGCTGAGACAGTACCACCAGAACTGGGCAACTCAGAATCATAATCACTAAAACAGAAGAGGCTTCTAGCACCCTAAAAAAACAAGAGGTACTAAAATACAATTGTTATGGCCTTTTTTTAAGCCCTACATTATGAGGGAATAGAAGAGGTGTGCAACTCATTCCTGCAGTAAGTCAGCTTCCAGAAGGCCCACAGCGTCACTACCCATCCTTTGGCAGCTTGGCTAAGCTCTCCAGTGCTTTGCTTTGAGTTTGAGATGGCAGCAGCCAGACTGAAGCTGCTGCTTGACCTGCCCATTAAACAGCTGCCCAGGAGTCCCACCACTTGCTTTTTACACGCTTTCTCTGTCTTCTAAGCCTCGAGCTCTGGTCTCCCTTTTCAGCCCAGAATCCCTGCCAAAGCCCTTTACTGATGCCATAAAGATGCCCTCACACTTCTCCAGTCCCTCTTCCCTACCAAGTATCTCCCAGAGAGGAGCCGCCAGCTGAGCCCATTCCCCGCCTCTTGGTGTATTTGCTGAGCACTCTTGCCCTGTCAGCTAACTAACTAACTACTTCCTCCTAGTCTGAGAAAATACTGTCAGTTACTATTTAATGGTGTTGTAAATAGGAAAGTGAAGCACTTTGAAGTTTAATTTATTGCACAGTTACTGTGATGTATACATAACAGGTTTTCCTCTACTGCGTATTGTATATATTCTGTAGGCTAAGCAAGCAGCAGGAAGATTTGGTTAATGCATCTCTGTTCCCTTGCCATGGCTGCGGTAGGGAGGGAAGAAGCCGTCAGCTACAGGACCCAGGGAAGCTCGCTGCACCATCACAGGGGTGTCCCTCAGGCTGTGAGGTTACTGTCTACTTTGCTGTTTGTAGCGTCCTTTTGCAAGATGAGAAGCCAGCAGAGCTAAGTAACTGGCCATTAGAGACCTGTCTTGTAGCCAGCATTTGTAAACCAATAGCCAATACAATAAATCAGTAGCCAAGTGCTTGCAAAATTCTGTTGTGTCGCAGTAGTTGGGTGCTTTTTTTTGTCCAGTTGTGTGTGTGGACGGATGTAGTTACAGTTCTGGAGACTAAAACCCAGCCACTCATCCACCTGCAGAGCGCAAGAGCTGACCGGTTCCCTCCGTGCAGCACCATGGCCCTGCCAGGAGGGAAGGGCCCTGCCAGGAGGGAAGGGCCCTGCTCTCTCCTCGGATTTGTCTGAGGCTGCATCCAACTGCAGTGCTGCTGCCGGGGGAAAGGGGTGGGAGCGGGGTAGACAGGGGCCCAGTTGCCCATTTCGGAGATGACATGTTAATACAGACTCAGCAGTCTGTGCAAGTCTCTTCGTTATCAAACACCCCCTCGATCCTACGACTGCTTCACTGGAGGCAGGAACTTGGACCCACAGCAAGCTGGGGTCTCACCACAGCAAGAGTATTCATGGCAAGCAAGACTCTGGCCCTTCAAAAATTGCAAGAAACAGTCTTGGACCATTGTCAGGGAAAGCCGAAACTTCACACACAAACCACCAGCTGTTTGCGCCAAGGTTCTCATTCACACAGCGACCCTGCCCTCAGTCTCCCTTGCATCTCTGCTGGCAGCTCCTCCATCCATCTCCCTGTGGTGGGATGCGTCCTTGGGCAGGGAAGCAAAGAGGCAGCGAGAGCCTCTCGCCCCACAGGGAAAGCCCTTGGCTTGAGGGTGACGGCCCGGCAGAGAGGACATCTTCCACCCGCCTTATCCCCCTGTGCCCCCATTCCCCAGCCACGTGGAAACACAGGAAGAGGAGAAGATCGGCAAGGTGTTTCCCGCTTCCTCCCCCGCATGCAGCAGGCTGCGCTACCCTATCCCTCCCTGCCAAGATTTTTGCCCCACGCAAGCCATGGCACAGCCCAGGCCGTGCTGCTGGGCACGGTGACACTGTCGGGGAAGGGGACGTGCGGGAAGCATCACAGGCAGGGACGTGGCTTTCTCTGGGGGAAAATGGCGACGGGGCAGCTGCAAAATGTGCTGACCTCAGCAGCAGGTCGGGGCCCGGAGGGGTCCCCCCTCCCCAGCGCCAGGAGCCCTGAGCCTAAAGGCACTGCTGCCATTGTGCGGCAGGATTGGATGCTTCCATGTATTCATGTCGGTTTAATGAAGGCACATTCCTCAGAGGAGAAATATTTACATTCAGCTTCCCAGGTGGTCACCTTCGCCCAGATGACACACAAACAGGCAGCCCCCCCGCTCCCCTTCCCAACCCAAACCTCTTCAGAAGGCTCAGGGAGGAGGGGGGCTGCTGGGGCAGCAGAACAGAGCAGGGAACAAAATGCTAATAAATCAGCCAGCCAGCCCTTTTCCCCTCCCCTCTGTGGAGTCAATGGAAAGTGTCATTTCACATGCTAATCCCCCTCCGCTCTCTTCACAACACCTTTTCCGAAAAGTGTTTGGGAAAAGTCCTTGTGGCCCGTTTACAGCTCCCTGCCGCTTCGGATTCCTTCTTGTCTGAGGCCGCGGCCCTGTGTGGGTCTCTCCCTCCAGCCGGGCTCCTCACAAAAAAAATCCCAACAAAGACTTTGGAGTTCATCAGCCTCCCACTGAAATTCACAGCTGCTGAACAAACTAATCCCCTCTCTCGGCCTTTCTTCCTTTCAATGGGTTCTTGGCTTCAAAGACACTTTGGGAAAGGACTTTGTGGGGACTCACACTGCTCCCTCAATAGAAGTTAGTGCAAGCATTATCTTCAGAGCAAGTGGCTTTACAAACAAATACTGCCTAACAATCTCTGCCCCTCCAGCTCCCCCAAACACACACCAGCCCAGCCGGCAGAGACGCTGTTATCTGCAGCAGGATTAGGGCTCCGTTCCCTGCGCCCAGGCATCCTTCCCTTCAGCCCCCCCCAGCTCTCTGCCGACCCACAGGCCTCCTCGCCCAGCAGAGACCCTTCCCTTCAGCCCCCCCAACCTGGAGGCCTCCTGGCCCAGCAGACGCCGTGTGCCCGGCCGATCAGCGCAGGGACGCTGCGGCAGCGTGGGCCCGCAGGGGAGGAGGCCAGGCTGGGGAGCTGCTGCTCGTGGACCAGACGCTGTCAGCAGCCAGCACAGACAGGGCCGTAATGGAGGAGTGCTTTCCAGCGGGGCTAATGACGATAAACACCGTACCAGGGCCACAGGGATGGGGTCCTGCCACCAGCCTCTCCAAGACCCTCAAGCGGGTTTCCCTGCTGCTCCTGCCTGGTTTCCTGACCACGGGTTTTGGGACCGTGCTCGCTGGGGTAAACCTGAAGCAAAACTGAGCAACAGTGGGACAAGGGGGCAAGCGGGAAGGACCTGCAGCAAAGGCAGGATAAATAGCTGGCCTCTGCACGTGCCCATGGGTAGCAGTAGCGGTGCATGCTGGAGGGAAGTCAAGTCAGATGCATCTGAGAAACACATGGAAAATCCGTGCTTATTTCTCAGTCCTACAAGTGGCCGAAAAACAAGGGCCTGGACTGCATAGGGTATTATAACTGGATCCAGAAAGGCACAATCTGAGCAATACCAGGCTTGTTAAATGAGCTCGGAGAGCTAGGACTTTCCTCATATACTCATTAAGTATGCCTCCAGGGCTACCTGCTCAGCATCAGAAGGGGCCATAACACAGGTGCTGCCTCTGAAAATCAACTTGCATCTGCCTGATGGGGGCAGCTGGGAGGCCAGACTGGCTGCTAACTGCCCCCAGACTAGGCTGCAAAAGCTCTGCAAGGCTCCCTTACGCTTAGTGTTTGCCTCTGCCAGGCTGGTTTTCCCTTAATGTGCGTACTGTGTCCATAGTACCCCAGAACCTTCATAAACCCTGCTCCCTTCCCAGCAATTGGCCCTTCAGATCTTCCCCATCCAAACAATCTCTCTCAAAATTTACTTCCTTCCAACTCCTCCAAACACAAGCCAGGTAATACAGTCCTGCATGTTTCAGAGTTCACGTGTGCTGACTGGCTGGCATGTACATATATACTAACTAGCCAGCTGACAGCAAAAAGAAAACAAAAATATTCTGAGATTACATCAGTCTTTTTGCAGAATCCAGTTTGATTCCCCCCTGACTTTATCTCAGTACCAATCTTTCCCTTCAGCCTTCCTACCTCCTTAAAAACTTAAATGAAATCAGCCAACAGATTCAGGAGTTATTAACTAATGGTAAGAACTGACAATTCAGTAGTATAAATCCAATTTCCACACAGGTCAGATCCTCATGCTAGTTTAAGTGGCATAGTTTCGGTGGTGTGGCACTGATTTCCAACAGGAGAGGATCTCATCAAGGGCTCTCTGTTTACTTACTGACGTATTTCCAACTTCCAGCATCCAGCGTAAAATCCCCAACACTGCTGCGATTCCTGAAGAGAACCTCAGCCATCCCAGGGACCTTCTCGTGTCTGATGCCGATGAACAGTCACATCTGAGGTGGGTGATCTGGAGACGATCAGTGTCCTGACCCTGCGGCCTTAGGGTAAGGCCTGAGGTCTCACTGCACCAAGACGGCTGCTGCCCACACCAGCAGAGCCCAGAATCTGGTGTGCCCCACACCGTTGTCAATTCCCCCTCTCACCAGAGCTGAGAACTCAGCTCCTGGGGGTAGCCCTGCAGATTGAGGGAAGTCCCCTGTAGCCAGAGGTGACAAGCCTGTGGGAAAAAGGCTAGCGGCATCACAAAACACAGCTTTTATTTCACTGTTCTGTAATCTCTCAGTGCATCAAACCGCAGCAATAGAAATGACACAGCAGCAACAAGGAGGCACTTTGACCTGGAAAGGAGAGAACGGGACATGTCCTCTCCCTCCCTTCTCCGATCCCCCTCCCTCCTAAGTCTCATGGTAGAGCAGGCTGATTCCTGTCGGTCACTGAACCACCAGCCCGCAATGGCATTATCACTCAAGCAGCAAGCAGAGGAAGCAGGGGCTGGCTGCAGCCAAATATCGGGAAGAAGCCTTGCTCCCAGCTAGGGCCCAAGAATTACGCTGCCTGGTTAGCATGAAAGAGGGTGAGAGAGAGGAAGAGAGGGGAATACAAACAAACACACAAACACACACACACAGAGATGTGCCCTAAAATCCCATCTGCCTTCCCACACTTAGCCAGGACAGATATGCTTCATTCATCTATTTTACCCCAGAGGAAATGCCAGTGAGGAAAAGCCTCAGCACAGCCATATCCTCGAGACCTGACAGCATCACCTCCTGTGGCATGTTCCTACCACCATAGTGCCAAGGGGCCTCTGAGAACCACCCTTGCATGTATCTGTTACATAGGCAGAATGAATGCACCACACTTGGAGCAATGAGCTGCCTCCCCCTGCTCAAGTCTGGGCTGGTCAGAGTAGCTTTAGGGGATTCTTTATGGGACCTGAACAATCCCTGTTCCTCTTAAAGCCCTTAGACTGTCTGAGAAGCCTGATGTAGCAAGCCTTTAGGTAATATCAGTGGGCAAAAGGCCAACTGTGCTAACATAAAGGCAGTGCAAAAGGCCAGGAGCCAGAAAGTGCAGCTTTCATCCCAAACACAGGATGTGACCACCTCTGGGGAGGAGTGCACAGAGCAGTCCAACTTGCCAGCATTCCTGAATGGGAAAGTCCCAGGAGCTGGAAGGGGAATCAGCTCTGGGCCTGAAACATGAAGAGCTCAAGCCTGCAGCTTATGGGGGAAACGATATAAAGGAGAGGGGATAGAGGGTGAACAGGAGACTTGACTATGAAAAGAAAGGGCTGGGTGAAGAAGAGAGAGAGAGAACCAAAGCTAGCCCAGAGCAGTCTGTTAGTTAGCCCTAGTTGTAGCAGGATATGGGTGCAGAGGGGTGAGAGGGTGAGTGGAGGATAAGAATGAAGAGAGAGGAGGAACCAGAGGAGAGATCCTCACAACAGAACAGGGACACCCCAGCTTAGGTCCCAAGGGAGCCCAGCCATCGCTCAGGCAGTTTACACTGCAGCAGGGAATAGAGCCTGAGCCTCTACCATGTGATGGTGCTGCAGGTGCCAGCCCCGTCCTAAAAAAGAAAGCAACATCAGTCTGGGTAGGAAGTTGTTTCCCCTTTGTGCCAGGGAAACAGGGAAGAGGGAGGATCTCTGTGCAACCTAGACAGCCTGAAATTGAGATCCTTGGGCTGGGAAGCGGCCTCAGACTAGTGAGAAAGAAGAGAGAGAAAGAACAGTCTCCAGGAGTTCCAGGCCCCAGTTGGCTGTCTGGAGAGTGGATGGGGCCAGGCGCGCTGGCCCAGCACAGCTCCAGGCACTGGTACAGACTTATTTCTCCATAGTCAGAAGGAGAGTCCGTAACCTGCAGCACATCATTAGGTGAAGAGTCCACCAGGTCTCAGTGTGCACTGTTTCAGCTGCTCCATGCTTTACACATTCAGCTTGCCAGCAATGGTCATGAGGACTTTCAGGATGGGCATGAAACCAGACACCTCACTGAAACTGCTGCTGCTCACTACTTGGGTATGAACCAGGAGACCTTGTTGATAGTTCCTAGCCTCAATGCAGTGGGCAATTTCATGGAGACCCATGAGGATGGTTGGAGAGAGCTGTGGGGAGCAAGCAGAAACGAGTCAGCATGCTCAGCACTGAAACACAGGCCCCCCTCCCTCCTGTTCTCTACCTCATCCTCACCAAACAGCACCTGTGCAGTCAAGCACTGGCAGGAAGGACAGCCTGCTTTTTCCTTTGGTTTCCCAGCCCACAACAAACATTAATCTAATACCCAGGCTGGGTTACAGTGAATGCAGGTCCTAAGTAACGACACTTCACCATTAATTGAATATCTGATGTATTTCAGGAGGTCAAAGGTCCATCTAGCACAGAATCCTGTCTCTGTTCAGGCCTAATATGGACACTCAGGACAAGGGTATACGTTAAGAGGATTCTTCCCTTGATAGCTATCCCTCCAGCAACTGGCATCGACCAGCAGCTCCAGAGTTTTCTTAGCTGGAGGTTACCCTAGGTTCACACTTAACTACTTCCAATTACCCATTCCAGTCTGGAACCTGTCTATCTGCCAGTACAGTTCCTGGGGACAAAAGGACCCTGAAAATACCTCCCTAGCTTTTCCTTACACAATGTCTGGGCCAAGGTTAAGGAAGACAAAATAAGGCTGGCTGGATTCAAGGCGCATTATAAGGTTTAGCACTCAGGAGGATACGTGCTGTCAGCATGGGACAGACACCAAGGCCCACAACCCAGTAGAAAGGTGGCATAAAGAGCCTGGCTGGACCCTAGGGAATGGTGGCATCTACTTACCGCCTGCTCGCGGAGCTTCTCGTACAAACACTCAAGCCGCTGCAATGCATCCTCCAGCTTCCTTCGGGTTTTCTGAAGTGAAATGGGTACTGCTAGCTCTGCCGGAGCTTCAAAGCCACCTCTCTCAGAACCAAGTTGTTCTCACTCAGTCCCTCCCCTCCTCTGTTCTTTCCACAGCACCATACAATTCGGCTGCATCTCAAGGACTGTGATACAAGCCAGCCACGCCCTCACTGCACATATACATGCAGGCGTTGTCTCCCCAAGACAGGAAGCTGGATTTGCCCCTTTTCCCATCTCCTAGCCTAGGGGCTCCTCCCTGGTGCCTGTGCTCGCAGACCACAGGACAGAACGACTACTGCCAAAGCTTGAGAAACATCCGCTAGTTGACCCACGGGGCATTCAGCCAGCCTCAGCCCGGGCTGACCTAAGCAACAGCTTCTTCCTGGTCTCCTTGAGAAGAAGAGGGAATATCCTTCCCACTCCAGGTAACCACCAAGGAAAGGGCCCGAGTACCGCAGCTCTGGTGGGACTGACCCCATTAACCCCACCTTGGATAATCCACTTGCAGTTAAATTATATTGTGGATAGAAATGCCTGGCTCTGGGCAATGCTGGGAACAGGCCTGGCAGCCTTCAGAACTCAGGGGCATCGCACTGCTGTATCAAACCAGCTATTCAACCCCCGTGTAAGCTGAGTGCTTAAGGCCAGACCAACAGGCCTTTCTGTCCACAGAGGGAACCTTCAGGTTTTCTCCCAGAAATTGCCACACTGCACTCTCAGAAAGCACAGAGCAAACATGCGGAAGCTGCTGCTACGCACAAATTGTCTGACTCCGGGACAGCAGTTTGGGCTCAGTGCTCATCCCAACACCCACGAAGCAGAGGTATTCTGGAAGGCTTCACGGTGCCCCCAAGCTCTGGGAAGATTTAGCAACCTAACACGGTGCTGCAAACACTGCCATTCTGCTTCCAGACAGTCTAGCCTGATATATTCATGCAACGTGACATGTATGCCAAGAGTCTTCCAGGAATCAGGGTGGAGAAATTACAGTGACTCGGGCACAAAGATTTTCTGGCTTTCTCTTCCTGCCAGGAAGCAGCCTTTCCCTCTAAGCTCTGAGGACAGCTGGTAATACCAGCTCTGCAGGATCTACCTACAGATGAAGCCAGTGAAAAAGGAAGCTGAATTAGCTGGCTCATTTCTTCCACTCTCCTCAGAGAAAAGAGCCAGGAGGACAAAACCATTGCTCCAGAGAGTCGAAAAGAAGCAGTGGATAAATGCTACAGAATGTATCTCACTTCCTTAGAGATGGACAAGGCTACGGAAGCGGAGGAAGGAGGCAGATGGAGATTAACTTGGTTATAAGGACAAGACTCTTCCTCCCTTTTCCCAACCAAAAGAACGAAGCACCAATCAAACATCTACGAGGGCAACAAAGCCAAAGATCAGAGAAAGAAGGACTTACTGGATCAGCGGCGACAGCAGAGCAGCGTTGCACCAACCCTTCAAATGTGGTCTTCAGAGCCTGGTGCTCAGGGGGCACCTCCTTCCTCTCAACCCTCTCCACAGGTAGCTGGTGATACTGACAGAGAGAGCAGCAGCTAAATGAATGCAACAGGAGCATAAAAGGCTGGAGCAGGCAGGTTCGCCTGCTGCAACTATGAGCAGAAAGAATTCCACCCCTTTGCAAACCCAGATAATACCTGGAAGCACAGTGAGATTATAATCTTCAGACTGTGGTATAGCTTCAGGCCTCCAAACTCCCAGCAGACTGACAGCCTGCCCAGCCTCCCTTCCTCTCTCCCAGCCATACCCAGGTGTCATTCTCCATCCTGGCAATTCCTCTAACACTCAGGCAGAAACATCTTATAAAGGCTAGGGAGCAACACAAGCTCTGCAGCTGCCAGGTAACAAGAATCTCAAAAGTTGAGCTGTTTTTCTACTTGAAAAGGAGCTGGTGGCTGGGCAACACCCCACTTCCTCTGGGTACCTGCAGGCTGCCTTCCTTGGGTGCTCCTGGGGGTGACTGGACAGATTCCTGCAACCTGGACAGCTGAGGATGGATCCCTTGGGGCTCAGCAGGCAGGCTCATTACTGGAGCTGTGATGGGGGCCAGAGGAGTAAATTTCTCAGGCAACTGTCAGCAAACAGAAAGAAAGAAAAAAAAAAAAAAAAAAA
>Ga0065711_1032615_pt1 | contig 27014 bp, 26 predicted proteins | sample Hoacrofraction12_FD_59098 | JGI IMG/M metagenome (GOLD analysis project Ga0065711, IMG submission 59098) | Hoatzin crop microbial communities from Cojedes, Venezuela - Epithelial fraction 12 v2 (version 2) | ecosystem: Host-associated > Birds > Digestive system > Esophagus > Crop | place... | reverse complement strand
CCGAAGCAGGGTCACCCAGAGCAGGCTGCACAGGACCTTGTCCAGGCAGGTCTTGAATATCTCCAGAGAAGGAGACTCCACAACCTCCCTGGGCAGCCTGTGCCAGGGCTCCATCACCCTCGGAGGGAAGAAGTTCTTCCTCATGTTCAGGTGGAACTTCCTCTGCTTCAGTTTGTGCCCGTTGCCCCTTGTCCTGTCGCTGGGCACCACTGAAAAGAGTCTGGCCCCATTTTCCTGACACCCACCCTGCAGATATTTATAAGCATTTATAAGGTCCCCATAAGCATTTATAAGGTCAGCCCTGAGGTTGTGGTTTGTGGAGCGCGAGCAAGAAAGCATTGCTCCTCTTTGGGTGCAGGACTGGCTCCGCGGCCGGGACCCGGGCAGGGTGGCAGGTCTCTGGTTCAGTGCCATCCCTGCCCATGCCGTGGGGCTGTGAGCGGCCGCCGGTGCCAGGCTCGGTACGGGCAAGCCGGCCTGGCCCCTGTTTTACCTGGCTGACTGGTTGTGAGGTGGGGCTGGGGGATGTCCCCAGGCTGAAGAGGGGGAGAGAGACCCCATGTCCTCTGCCACCCAGGCCAAGGAGAGACCCTTGGCACAGCCAGGGACAGACTTCAGGGAAGGACCTGCTGCTCCTTTCTCCCCTTGGGTGAGGGTTCTGTTTATTTGCTTCTCTTTCTGCGTCATTTTTGCTCCCCGAAGGGACACCCAGGTGAGAGAAGCCTTCACCCAGCCCCTTGAGGTGAGATGGGCCGCATCTTTCCTTCTCACAACCCGCTGGGAGGGTTGGTTTTGCCACCGAGTTGCTTTGCAAACGGCTGTGATGGGACGCGTCTCTGGTATCATCACCCACAGTCCTGCAAAACCGGGGCTCGGGGTTTCTCAGCCTCCGTCCTCATCTTTCCAGTCCTGTTGTTGGTGTCTGGGGATGCTCAGTGCCTGGCTTCTCATGGCGTCTGGCTGCTGCTGTGACAGCACAGCGCTTGCCGGCAATTTTGCCTTTAATGCTCTTTATTTCACGCCAAGAGGAGACAAGCTGAAATTGCTCGGGCATCTGGGAGCAAAGAGGCGCCCGGCTGAGAGCTCTCGTAGCCGGCGCTCACCCCGGGAGATGGGAGCTGTCAGCTGAAGCTGGTGATGGGCAGTTGGAGGGGCTCTGCTGACCCTGGGGACATCTCCCTGTTTGGTCTGAGCTGTGGGTGGGGATTCCACCCCTCCTGGACCTGGTCGCGGGCAGGCCCTGGGGACAATGATTAGAGGTGAAGAAACTGCTGGAATGATGGGTGGGAGATAGTAAGTAAAGCCCATGTCACAGTCCACAAAATCACTGTTTCTTTCCCCTGCTAGCCCCCTTTTCCCCACCACGGGGTGAGAACTGGGGACACTGTCCCCAGAGCAGCTGCCTGTGTCCCAGGAGCACTGAAGGCTGCTTGAGCCATCAGGTTCCGAGTGCAGCTGGTTTTCCAGGGTTTGGATCCCAGAGTGGTTCTGGGAACTGGAGGATCCTATGGTGCCCACGAGGTCCTGATGGGGATGGAGAAGAGGGCAATGAAGTGGCCTTTATCCGGCCTCAAAATCCCTCCCTTGTCCCTCTGACTCCTCGCTGCCCTGTCCTCACAGCACAGCATGGGGACAGCAGGAGCAGCCAGACAGTGCTGTGCCAGCAGCAAACTAATTGGGATTATTACCTGCTTGCCCTTACTTGTCAGGGCTTCTGCCGCACTCAGGCTTTAATTATTGTCATTATTTACTTCTTATCTGATGTGCTAAGAGCATGGAACAGGGCCGTGTCTCTCTGGAGCTGCTCCCAAGGAGCCCATGTGGCTCTGCAGGACACGTGGGGCTGGGGTCCAGCTTGGGCAGCGGGCAGTGTGACAGAGGGCCGGAAGGTTCATGGTCCCCCTCAGACACATCTATAGCTCCTCCAGTCCCATCCAGAAAAACAGTGTAAAGGGTAGGAATTCTTCACACTTTATGTGACTCCTAAGGCTTCACCTGCACCAGCTCCATCTGTGATCCCTGAGAGCAAAGAAACTGGCTCCTGCCTCTGTCAGCATGTTTGATGGGAGTCTCTCATACCCTGTACTTGACAGATGAGAGAAGTTTCTCTCTCCCTCAAGAGTCATCACACTCTTGCTCTGGGTCTGCCCTAAAAAGCCCCAGCCATTGAGGCCTCCACTTGCATCTCCTTCCTTAGCAGCGTTGCCTCTGTACCGTCCTTGACGCCATCGAATGACCTTCCGATCCTGGGGCTTCTTTTGCTCTTCTTGCCATCCCAGGCATGCAACGAATTCACCACCCACGTGATGAACTTGCTGCGTGAGCAGAGCCGGACCCGACCTATCTCACCAAAGGAGATAGAGCGGATGGTGAGCATCATCCACCGCAAGTTCAGCTCCATCCAGATGCAGTTGAAGCAAAGCACGTGTGAAGCCGTCATGATCTTGCGCTCCCGATTTCTGGACGCACGGTGAGTTCACTCCCCAAAACCTTTCTCCGCATCCACTGTGTAGTATTGTTCAGGCCTGGGAGAGGTGTTTTGAGGTTCTGGAGAGGTCCATCCGAAAGGCAGTCTCCTGCTCTTGAGCTGCAGAGGCTATTTACCTTCCTTACGCTTTAGCTGTCTGTGGCTCAGCAAGGGAGATGACAGCAATTCAGGACATCCACCCTCTGTCTCGGGGAGGCTCCCAGCTGTACCCTGAGAACTGCACATAGCTGGCTTTGCTCTGGAGTATTCCAGCAAACCTCTGTGGTGAAAATGTGCGCTTCAGCTAGGGATGAAAGCTGATCGTCCAGCCTGTCCTGTCCCCTCTAGGTTCCTGTTCTCTTCCTTGTGTTTCCGTTGTCCCAGATTTTCAGGTCGCTGTAGATATATTTCACTGCCCAAGCTGGATATGTGCAGGCTGTGGCTTAGGGTGGGGAGGAGAGGCAGCTACACGGGAAATGAGGGAAGGGGTAGCAGACGGGTGGTGCCTGACTGTAAATGGAACAGACTTCCCCAAGGACAATATCCATAGCTGCTTTCTCAGCACGGAGCTTTGCAGAGAGTAGCAGTGATGCCTTTGGCCAGGGCAGCAGGGTGTCGGAAGTCACCTTCCCAGGCGGAGGAGCTGGGTGCCAGTTTTAAGACTCTTCTGTGAGCTGGAGGATGCAGTGATAATTTGAGAAGGAGACTTCACTTGCTTTGGAAGGTGCAGAGAGAAGGGTCACCAGCAAGGTGCAGGAGAGAAGCTTCCTGGCCATGAGCCTATTGCAATCCACGCTCCCAGGAGCAGGGGAAGGAGGGAGGGGAAGTGGGAAATGTCAGAGTATCTAAAATGGCATTCCTATTTCTGGATCCCTGGCACTGATTCCCTTTCCTTTTCCTTCTGTTTTCCCCTCTGTCTTCATACTAAGGCGGAAGAGACGAAACTTCAACAAGCAGGCTACGGAAATCCTGAATGAGTATTTCTATTCCCATCTCAGCAACCCTTACCCCAGTGAGGAAGCCAAAGAAGAGCTAGCCAAGAAATGCGGCATCACAGTCTCACAGGTGAGTGAGCCCAGAAATACAGCAAAGGCGGCAGCTGCTAACAGGAAACCTTAGCATGGTGAAGGGCACTCCAGACCTCAGTCAAGTCAGTTGTGTCCCAGTGTCGAGCATTTGATTGCTAAATGAGTTTAGCACAAGTAAGTGGATGGGGGAGCAGAAGGCAGACTTGCAGATTGAAGCCACGGTTGGAGAAGGAGGGTTTGGGAGAGGATTTAAGAGGGCTCAAGACTTCATGGAGCGATGACTGTGTGTGCAGCCAAGGTGTTAACAGCACAGAAATGGTGTGGCATGACCCACAGAGGTAAAGTCTTCTCCTGAAGCAATTAGTGCTCAGCTGGCTTGCAAGAAGAGCTCATCTGAGCTTGAAGCCCGTTCTTCAAGCCAAGGGGTTCAAATGCAGTAGGAATCGTTGCACAGATTTTGCTTGATAAGGTAGAATGGACAAGGTCCTGGTGGGAAGGGTTTGGGTCAGACAAGCTAATGGTTATAGTCTGTGCTCAAGGAGGGTGGGCTTTCTCAGAGTCATTTCTCTCTGTCATTAGTCTTGCACTGCGGAACATGACATCTCCCTGACTTGCTTATCCCTCAAAGAAAGGTGGTCAATAAAGACAAATTGAATTATTTCCATACATTCAAGGAAGGCACATAGTTCTTATAGTCTGTAGATTTGACCTGAGAGCTGCTGGGATTTGTGAGGAGTGCAGTCAGTCCTTGAAGTTTTCAACTGTACATTGCTCAGGCCTGTCCTTCTTTATTTCCTCTCTTTTTGGAGCAAGCTGCGTGATTGAAAACCAATCTATACGGCCTGTGGTAATCTTGTTCTCGTGTGAGCTTAGCGCTCCCTCTAGGCTCCCGTTGCGTTCCCCATCTTGGGCCACTTCCCAGCCCTAGGCACATGCCTGTTCATCACTTGAGTAAACTGAAGACAGCAGTAGCATCTGGTGTCCTTGTGAGAGCATGTCTGCCTTCAGCAGGAGCAACAGCATCCAAGGGTAGGTGTCGTCACCATGTTGAATGCCTGCTGAGCAACTCTGATTGCATCCCCTGGGTCAGAAGACCAAAACGTTGCTTCTGCCCAGAGTTGCCTACGAGAGACAGCACATATTGGCTTAAGTCAAACTGCAGCTGTGCTGACGCTTCCCCTCTCACTTTTAATTCATCTGTTCGCACTTACAACTTCTCCCTCACAAAGAGAAAATGCCCAGGGGAAATGCTGCACATCAGGTATTTTCTGACCGTGTGCTGTATCAAGGCTGCTTTGTGCCTGTCTCCAGAATCTCCCTCCCTGCTTTGGCCAAAGAAGGTAGAAAGCAACGCACATCCAGGTCTCTGCTTTTGCTGAGGCCAAGTGGGAACAGGGGACAGCATGAACCTGTGCATGTCGTGAGCAGAGTTTGCCTGAACTCAAAGGCTGGTCGGGGTAGGCAGGTTCTTGGCTTCGCAAGCTTTAAGATGAAGATGGATCCCGGTGGCTCTGTGGCCCTCAGAGGAGTTCGCGCACTGGCTCCAGCTTTTGAAGCCAAGAAGAGCTGTTGTAGAGAGATGACCAAGTGGGAGGATCATGAAGGAGCACGTTGTCATTAAAGAGAAAGCTGGACTGAGAAGCAGAATGGAGCTCCTCGCAAACAGCACCTACTCCTGGTGCTATCAGAATATTCGCTGCGTTGAGTGCTAATCTGAGTTACTAGCTTTTGTCTCCCAGGAGTCTCTGCAGGTTGTATTTTCTTTTTCCTGCTCTGCAGCGGTGCAGGACTGGGTATGTGCAGTTTAGCAGCAGGTATATAGGTGGATGAAACCACTTCTGTGCAGAAGCTACTGAATACTCTACAAGCACTGCAGAAAGAAAGCAGCGTAGGAGTAAAAGCATATGGGTTTCAGTTATCAACACCCAAGCCAAAGCAATTTTCCTAAGATGAGGCAAAAATCATGAGCTTCCCAGGATGGACATCCACTGTTGTCTTCTGTGTCTTGGTGCTTGGACAGTCCATTTGGAAGGGGGAGCACTGATGTACTTGCTCACCACCAAGAAAAGGGAGAATGTCCTTGGAGTCCCACCAAAGAGGTTGATCTGCTAGGTCAAGATTGCAGCTCCAAGCTATCCTAGGAGTGTTGGAGCCCTTCTGGGAGAGTTGCAACATCCTCTGGCACTTGCCCCTCGTCTTCACCCTGATGAGCTTTCTCAGACAAGGTCAGTAGCGGCTGGAAGTTGCCTTCTGCTTAGATACCTGCACTCAGGAAGACGTTCCCATCATTTTCTGTGGTCAGCAGTGTTGAAGAAGAAGCGAGATCTGCTTCCCAAACTGCAGGTTGAATGTTTTCCATACCTGCTCTGAAATTGTTCAGTGCGACGTAGTGCCCACAAGCGATCAGGGTTATCATCAGAAGGGTGCTGAGCGGGATTTTGGGAGTGCTGAGTTCGTGGTGGTTCGGGAGGTACGCTGACATTTTCCCTGGGAAGCATAATTCGGGCCGGATACCACAGCCTGGTTTCGTAGACTTCAGAGTTATCCCATCACGGTGCTGAACCTCTGACATGCAGACTTTGGGGTATTTACCCAGACACCTGGCGGGTTGTCCAAGTGACCTTTCTGTCAAGGATTCATCCTGCAGATCGCGGGGTGTACCCCTGGCAGTCTGCAAGGATGGCTGCTCAGACCTCGCCTTGGGCCTTGCTGAGGCTCGTGCGTTGCGCTGCTGCCGGCACAGGGACTGGCGTGAGCAGAGCCTCACCGCTTCATTCTGCCTTCGGATCTGGCCCGTTGTTTTCAGCCACCCCCACGACTTCTGAAGAAGTTCAGTCTGCTTCTTTTTTTTAAATAAATCCATTGGCCCCATTCAGCACCCTTCTAGCCACTTAAACACATCAGGCCCGTTCTGGTCTCTGGGCAAACACAGCAGAAACATCTCCTGCCCCTTTCCAAGGGACACGCTTGTTCCCCGAGACCAAAGCTAGGTCTTACGATGAGCCCTGTGCTCCCGCTCCAGCCTTCCCCTGAAGATCCCAGTTTGCGTAGTGGTTCATGGTAAACCATACAAAACCGAGCTCAGCTGGATGAAGAGCATCCACTTCTGGCCTTTTGCACTGATTTCACTCGGGGATCGAAAGCAGAGCTTCAGTGACATCAAGGCAGCTTTGTGTGTCAGCCAGGCCCGAGTGAATTCGTTGGGTGTTCGCCCTGAAAGCCACACTGGCTTCTCCAAAGGGAGGAGAAGGGACGTCTGGGAATGGAGGCATCTGTCCCTCTCAAAGGGACACCCAGGAGGAGGCAAACAACAAGCTCCAAAATGACACATACCCTTTTTCAGATTCTGCAATTTCAGGGTCCTTTGACTTTCTCAGGTTTTTTTAAACCCATCTGATACCTGGGGGGATGGGTCTAGCCATTCCTGTGGAGTATCCCCTTCATGGACATCCCATCCATAGAGGAACCAGATGCATCCGCACAAACCCAGCGCTCCCAAGGGGGTCCCACCACCTTTCCTGGGCTTGGTCTGGCATGCGTGGGTGGAAGGTACTTCCTTCCATGGCTGGGAGAACGGGGAGGGGGGGGGAAGAATCTGCACTGCTTAACCTGAACTAACCCACCTTCCTCACCCAGCCGCGCACTCCAGAGCCGGAACGGTAACGTCTTTGTCCTCTCTTAAACTTGCTCTAGGTATCAAACTGGTTTGGAAATAAGAGAATCCGGTACAAGAAGAACATAGGTAAATTTCAAGAGGAAGCCAATATTTATGCTGCCAAAACGGCTGTCACGGCTACCAATGTGTCAGCCCATGGAAGCCAGGCTAACTCACCCTCAACTCCCAATTCAGCTGGTTAGTTTTTGTTTGTTTCTTTCTTTTAGTTTTGGGTCATTAGTGGTCGGTTTTTCGTTTGTTTCCCTCTCCTCCCTCTAATCTCTCTCTTGTTTTCTCCTTTTGGTTATTTCAAGTTTTATTTTCTTGTTTTGGTTGGTTCACTTTTGTGGTCTTTAAAAAAAAAAGAAGAGTTGGGTTTGGTTTCGGGGCTTGTTTTGAGCGGGGGGTACTTTATTTTCTGTGCCTTTTTTTTTTTTCCCCTGTGTTTTCTGTTTTTTCTCTTCCCCTTCCCTGTTCTGTTTTTCTTTGGAAAAGTGATGTGATCAGACCTTGTGACTGATGGGGCCGCGATGGGGGTTGTATGCATGGATGGTAAACACAAAACCAGAAAAATGATCTGAAAAAAGATCGCTGGGATTGCTCGCACTTTGGGGGGGTGAAAAAAAATTGGAAAAAAGTCTTTGTATAATGGTTCTGCTTTACTGGGGCTGAACGCATGAGTGGCCCTAATGGAGAAAACCCAGCTTTCCTGGTATGTCCTAACTCATGCCATTTTGGAGGGTGTTTTGGGTAGATTTTTATCCTTTGATTTTCTTTTCTGCTGTGGTTACCTTTGATTGCTTACATGACAGTGTCTCGATCACCTGCAAGACTGTGCCCTGTGTGAATTTGATTTTCCCTTTGTGTCAGCGCGATCCGGGGAAATCCATGGGTCGTTGCCTTCCCTTTCCCCCTTTCCTGCCCATTCGCTGTGGTTTCCATTTGTTTGTTGTGATGGTCAAAGGCACAGAGCGCTTTGCCCAGATTTCAACTCCTCTGCTAGAGAATGATGCTTAGTTCATGCGTGGTGCCTGCCACGAGGCTGGCCGACCCAAAAATGGTCCCAGCCTGCGGCTGGCTGCTTGTGCTCTGCTCGCAGGAGCAATGGAAAATTGGGATTTATTTAAAAGGAGGAAGGAAAGTGAACTTCACGGGTGCCTTGTGCTTTGTTACCCATGCAAATATCTGTGTGCCTGTTTTGTTTTTAGGGGTGGGAGGGAGAGGGGGAGTGTGCCACTCTTGTGCCTTTGAGCTCGGTGCCTGCTCATGGTACCCTTTCACCGGGGCGTGATGCTTGCTGTTATCAGGTGGGCTACTAAGAGGAAGGGAACAGTGGGGAGCAAGGAGGATGGCAGGCAGCAGGAGAAGCTGAATGTTAAGTAGACCACCAGTGTACACCATGGAAATGCTGGTTGCTATCAGGACATGCTTCTCCGGTGAGCGCAACCCTGCCTGTGACAGGTATCAAAGGAATCGCACCCCAGAAGCACCTCCATATCTGGAAGATTTGAGTGGAAAGTGGAGAGCCAAGGGTCAAACAAGGGGAGGAACCGGCGGTGTGGGTTTCTGGCTGATCTCTGAAACCAGCCCTGCCGCAGGAAGGCAAAGGCAGTCCCTTACTCACGAGCTGACTTGGTCAGCGGTGGTTGAGCGCACTGTGCTGGGGAGCTTGTCCACACCTTGCCGGGAATTGGATGGCTTGCACAGAGGCAAGTGGTAGAAGGCTTCTTCAGTTGGGCAGGGAGAGAAGTCCCTATACACAGTCCCTTAGTTTCCAAGGGACTTGTTGCTTGCTAGGGGTCTGCCCCAGAGAGCTGCCTGGAGCAGAGGTGTTGCAGCTTTTGGTTGCAGGTCAGGAATGCTGCTGGGAGGCATCTCTCCCACCTCCTCCTCGCCCAGGGCTGCCTGCGAGCGAGCCGTGCCGCCTGCTCTGGCTCGGCTGAGGTGCTCGGGGGGGGCTCGGGTGGACGTGGCAGAGTTCTGCGGGGACAGATGGTTCACAGGAATTTTGTTTGATTCTTTTGGGATTGTGGGTTTGTTTTTTTTTTCCTTTTCCTTCCGTTGTTTTAACTGCTGAAGATTTAGCTGCAGCTTTAAAAACGCCATCCTTTCCAAACAGCTCACTCAAAATACCTGGTCAGGTGGAGTCTCTTGTCATTAAACCCCCCCGTGTAAAGACTGGAGGACAGCAGAATTGCCGGTGTTGAGGGAGGTACCTTCTGCCTGTGATGCTGTCCTGCAGTCCACATCAGCTTGGACCAGAGAGACACAGCGTTCTTTCTTTTCCTCTGTCTTCAACTGGAGTCAGATCCAAAGGTCTGGAATAGCAAGGGAGAAGCTTCCAATTGCCTAAATGGGTTGGGATCTGGCCCACATGCAGTGGAATAGGCATTTCCCCAGTGCCTGCCCAGTTAAATAGTGCTCCAGTGTGAGGCTGCTTCTTCGCCTTCCCCACAGGCAGCAACACGGCTGTTTCAAAGATAAATTGGCTGGTACCCTGCAGTAAACAGCCAAGATAATCCCTGGATAACACTACGCTTTCAAGGAAGGACAAACAGTCTTGTTATTAACGTGTAAGACTTGAGCTCCTGGGTGCTCTTTCTGACTCACTTGTCTGCACTCCAGAAACATTGACCTCTTTTCACATGCCCAACGTGACAGCGGTGCTAAAGCAGCACGTCACTGCGAGGGGAGCTTGTGGGCCGTGGAGATCCTTCTGCTAGAAGCAGAGAGTTTCTAACCTGGCCCTGATCCCACCACCCTCCCTGTATGCTGCAGCAGAGGCAGAGCAGCGGGGAAGCCCCGTTGTCAGCACCGCAATAGTCTTTGGGTCAGCTTGCAGAGATAGTGGGTTTGGATGTCCCTGTAGTCCTCTCCTGAGAAGACAACTGGAAGGGCCTCAGGATTTTGTCTCCCGACAGTGGCATCCCAAATTGAGATCTCCCCAGATGAGCCATGCGAAGATGACAGCTCAGTCAGGCATCCCTGCATTGTCACACTGTGGGGCAAAGGCACGTCCTGAGGACATCTGAAGTTATGTGATGTCCCCTGCTTCAGGTTGTCCTAGAGGTGCTAGCAGCAAGAAGCACACCTGGACACGCTAGGTCTGAAGTACCTGTCCGTGAAAGATTTGGAGGATGGTGTCAAGGGCCATGAGCCATCCGGATGTGCTGAATTGCCCTAGAAGGAACGTCAAAGTGGACGAAGAGGTAAAGGACTAAGATGGGTGATGCCTCTCCTTTTATACCATGGACTTTTTTATGTTTTCAGATCATTGGCTGAGACTTTGGTGAGGAAGGAGCCTGAATAAAGGCTGGATTTGCAGAGAATTTTTAGGACCTTCCAGTTTAAATACATTGTAGGGCATGTGAAAGAAAGAGCAGGCAGAGGACAGGTCATGAGAAGGAAGCGACCAGCAATGTAGTCTGTGGAGGGCCATAATGTTGGAAGAGGAGGTGGAACTGGATGCGATGGGACCTGGGACAGGAGCTAAATTCATTTCTGCTGTGGCTATGCAGGTCCATCTGTTCTCTGCATTGAAGCCCATGTTACCGAAGATCGGTGAATGGCTACAGTCAGTCAAAGAGATTGGCCACACATTGACAAGGGCAAGGATTGCATCTGTCTAGCCATCTGGCACGTTCAGAGCAGGGTCCCCCACCCTCAGTCACCCAGGCCTGAATGTCAAACACCTTTTCATCCTGAATACGCACAGTTGGGCTTTATCAGCCAGATGTTCAAATAAGCTGAGATGTCTGGCTCATTTGGGCTAACAACTCCCCGTCCTCACTTTGATTGCCTGGACAATCGCAGCACAAAAACCACATGGCAAATGAAAGCTATTTTAAGTGGGCAGACCCTTTTGCCAACCAGAGTCCTCAAGGGCCACATGCAGGTGATGACATCCAGTGAAATCTTCCATGCACAGCAGCCAAAATTGTCCTGAGCTGTTTTTTTGCTGCTCACCCTTTTGTTTTGTAAAAACAGTCTTGCTGAGCGACTGATGGAGGGGATCATGGTGTCTGGAAATGTGCTTCATCCGGCACAGGCCTGTTTGCTGTATCTTCTCTTCTCTGCCATCCTCCATTTGTGACAGTCACAGCTGGAGAGGACCCTGCATCAGCAGAGAGGCTGTTCTGATCGTGGTCGCACTGTCTGAAGCGTTGGTTGGCAAGTGAAAAAGAGCAAATGTCCCGCTGGGTCATTCCAGGCTTTTAGACCTGCTATCAAACTCGGTGGCTTTGTCCTGCGGAGGAGCTACACGGTCCTTCAAGTTCTTTCCTCCTTTGGTCACGGTGGAAACACAAGGAAAAGTTACAGGGAGGGTAAATTCTGTGCTCTCAATGCGCATATGTCATTGCCATGGAGTTCAGCTAGGAGTCTTGTATGCATGACTGAAGTCAACTTCAGTGGTTCAGTGTGCTGGTTCTCTGTCTCATCGGTGGTAGGTGGTATGAGGCAGCAGGTGAGGATGGCTTGATTTCAGCTCCAATGGACACCATTACTATGTTTGTGTATTCTTGGTGCTGTTTTAATTGTCAGATACTTTAGAGAAAAGGGCTTGTTCGAGGTCCTGGAAAATTAGAGATGGAAGTGGAGACTGTCAAAGCATCAGAGAACACATTATAGAAGCTGGAGAAGCAGCTTTCTGAAGAGCTGGAGAAGTGCTGCAAGAAATACCAGCAGTCAAGCTTGTGAGGATTTTTGAATTGGAGGCAAACTTGAAGTGGGTTTTGCTCATCAGAAATGTTAAAGATGGAAGAGATCTCTTGGCAGGCATTGTTTTCATGGAGACTTTCACCCAGCGGCAAGATCCGACTACCATAGCCTGTTTGCACTTTTCCACCTCTCTTTCTGAAGCTGCTGTTGCCCTAATAGAAACTCACCACAAAGGAGTGGTGGTGATAGGTCCTGGGTTTGAGAAGATGTCTGGATGCTGAAGATGAACCACTGCTGCTACAAGTCATGAAAAGTGTTGTTTTTTCTGGTGTGGTTTTTTGCCTACACACAATAATATTAACAGGCTTCCATGCCGAGATAAGAGCCCTTCCCTCCTGGAGTCACAAACTCAAAGACCCTTCCATTCTTGAGGAACCCCAGATCAAATTCTGACCACTGAAAACCTTTGGTGTGTTCACAGTGGAGCCTTTCAGAGGGGCAGATTAGATTTATGATGGAGCCTCCTTTCGTGGAAGGATTTGACTTACACTCCCAGATCGTGCCTCCATGGAGGATACCAGAGCCTTAATTTTCAGGACTCTTCACACTCCTGCCCCCCACCTCACCCCAGTGCATCAGCCGCTCTCAGCCGTGTCTGTGGGACTTTGGGCCGTCCTGATGTTCATGCATGGCTAGTGCGTAGTCAGCGGAGTGCTGAAGCAGCAGAGCGGCGCCGCGAAGGGCTCTCAGCAATTACGCCTCTGATACAAACACGTCCATACATGCGGGGCCATTGGTATGCGCATATTTATCTTTGCATCCACAGCAGTGGCAAGACATGTTTACCGTTTAGATATGCACATATATTGTGAAAATACCCTGTGCCAGTAGCAGTGTATATCTTGTAAGTGACATCTCCAGCACTCCGCATGATTTCCAAGACATTGGCACTCTTCAGAACTAGAGTTTGTGGCTGTTTGTTTATTTTTATTTCCTCCCTTCCAGCCTCCATTTTACAGCCAGGTTTGTTAAGTTTCAGTAAAATATCAGTTAAGTTTATGGCATTTTTATTTGTTATTATAGTCATCATTTTCTTTTGGTAGGGGAAAGTGGGATGAAATGTTGCTCTGCTGGGGGCAGAGCGGTTGTGGTGTCCCGTCAGATGCTCAGGGATTCCCGAGTCCTCTTCCCAGCTCTGCCACTGATGATTTGCGTGGTCTCAAAGGCTTCTGCTCACCTAAAAAGAACAGGAGGATATTCTCTGCTTCCTGTGAGCGGTAGCTGTGAAGTCCTTTGACTCTCAGCCACTGCAGGAGTACGGAGCCGCGTTACTGCTCTGTCTTTTTGTGCCAGTGGTCAAAGCGATCGTTAGAAAACCCAATAGGAAACATCTTTGTGTATGTGAAAAGTGCCCACCTTCATGCTTAAACTTGGGCAGCGTCAGGGTGGGCTATCCTCAGTCTGCCAGCTCATTTCCCTGTTTTTTTTTGTCTTTAAAGTGACAGGAGCCCTTTGCCAGCTGAGCAGGGGAGGTGGTGGTTACAGCTGCCTGCCGACTAGTCCCAGTTATTTTACGCAGCGCTGCAGGATTGCTCTCTGGAACAGGTCGGGCAGGGTTGACAGTGAGCACAGACAAAGAGCTATTCCTGGCTCTGCTCTTTTCAGGCGCTGGTGGGAGGGTCCTGATCCAAGACTCGCTGTGCTTGAGATGAGTCTCTTGACTGTCTTGGGCATTGTATCTAGCAGTGATGTTTCTGCTTTCCCTCATTTCTGAGAATTGCCAGCACCTGACAGTAGAGCCAGTTGCAGAGAGCTGCAGAGAGTTCAGTGAACATGAAGTCTCCAGCATAGACCTCCCACCGGCTCCTTGATCTCTTTTGGAGGTGGCTTCCTTCAGAGGATCCTTCTTGGTCCACCTCCAGGGCAGAGCTGGGGTCTGTCCAGAGCGTTTCTTCCCTCTCCAGCAAAGGGAGGGGGATTGCCAGGCGTTTCTCAGAGCGTACGCATGAGCCATAGTTGGGCAACTCCGCCAGGACTGTGGTTGCCAGTCTTCCAAGTTGGAAGTGGCAGTGGAGGTGGTGAGAGTGTATTTGGGGTTGGAGCTGAAAGCGTAGCTGACCTGGGCCCCTGAAGTCTCTCCTTTCCAAGGCTAACGTCATGTATATAACCAAACCTTGCACGTTGAGCTGTCTCACACTTAACGCGCTGATCTGCACGACAAGTTCTGAAATAATCCCATAAAACCTTTTTATTTATTTTTCACCCCCTTCCCTCCTCCCCTGCCTTCCAGTTACATGATGGGTTTGTTTCTCCCGTTCAGTAGTTGAGGAGGTGCTTAGATATCTTGAAGCTGGAAGCAGAAAGCCTTGTTTCTGCAAAGGCTGGATTTTTTTTTCTATTAATTTATATTTTTTTTCCCTGATCCCACCCAGTTGTCTTCACCGTTACCATTTTTGAGCGTAACGTTGGCGACTGGTGCATGCGGTGGGGGATTTGCTGACAGAGCTCATTCTTCTGGGGCAGCTGGCGCAGGAGAGCTGTGACACCCTCACATTCTCTCATGGCCCATCATGATGAAAGACACACGCCAACATGATGGGTACTGGGAGTCCAGCCCACGTGCACTCATGTTTTTGCACACCTTCACTCCTGGTGTGCTGCAGTTCACACCAGCAATGGGTTCCCGATGTCCTGAGGGCAAACCCCACGCACCTCTCCCTTGCAGAGCTCCCCGTGGCTCCATGGTAGCTCCAGCTGCGGGGCTGGATGGTCTCTGGATGTGCTCACCCTGCAGAGAGCAGCCCGGCGCAGACCTACCCGCCCTGATCTGAGCTGCTCGGAGACATCAAGGCTTCTGCTCTCGATAGCAAGGCTTGCTTGGATAGTTCTGTTCTCCAGTGCAGTCTACCGGGTGGTCACCTCCAACAACCAAGATTTTCAAAGCTGCCCAAAGGATTTTGGTGCCCTGAAATGAAGAGAAAGGGCTGTCCAAGTCTTCCAGGCTGGCCTTTGGTTGTCTCGGTGGAGAGCATGAAGAATCCTTCCTCCAGCTGAGGAGCTGTTGAAGAATGTTCTTGGCATTGAGCTGTAACAACATGTGGCTTTGAATAACCTCAAGAGTGCATCTTCCCCCCGCCCCCCCCCTTTTTTTTTGCTTGCTCTGTTCTTCATACTACTAACCTGACTGTGTGTTTTGTTTTTGTGGTTGCTTTGCATGTTGTTCCTTCCTCTTGGCTGAGAGTCATGGGGTGGATCTTTTTCCTTTCTGTGATTCAGGTGCCTCACTCTTTCCTTTCCAGGTTCTTCCAGTTCTTTTAACATGTCAAACTCTGGAGATTTGTTCATGAGCGTGCAGTCTCTCAATGGGGATTCTTACCAAGGGGCCCAGGTTGGAGCCAACGTGCAGTCACAGGTAGGGACCCATCCGATGTACTGCCAGTGAATGCATTAGTGTTGGAGGAGCCTTTGATTGTATTGGCACTTCTCCCTCCCGTCCGAAAAGAGCAAATCTCAACCAGCACAAACGAACCAACCAACACTTAAAAAAGCCGAACCAAACCAAAAAAAGCAACCAACCAACCAAAAAAAGCAACAGCAACAACCACCAAAAAAAAAATCAATCCAAAAGAAACCAAAACCAAACACCTAACCAAACCAACAACCATGGTCTTGAGGAGACTTGCCCACACTTTGTGAATGCATTTGGCTCTGGCTTGATAGTCGTACTAGGAGGAGAGGAAGTTTAGGAGAACAGACAGGAACTGAAATGAAAGCAGCTGAGGTTTAGGTTCTGCTTGCTTTATTCTTCCAAGGGAAGGGGCCAGATGTTTGGACTGGTGTTTTGTTTTACAAGGCTTCCACTTACTCCTTTGATGCCAAACCAGGTGTCTGCTGAAAGGCGAGAAATGCTCAAATACAGAACTAGATTTTTTTAAGTTCTTCAATTAAAAGCCACCCCTTACCATCTCCCCAAAGCACAGGCACTCACAGCACCCGTGTACACACCAGCAAGACAGAGCGAGGGAGCTTTGAGCGGCATTACTGAAACGTCAACCTGTGCTTTGGGCAAAAAGATAGAATTTAAAATAGCCGGGAACTCACCCAGATCTCCCACCTCCCATCCCATGTCCAGATGTGCCAGGAGTCCACTCTCTGGTGTCTAAGGCTCTGTACTGTGTTGAGAGACGACAGCCACTCTGACACTTCTGCATTGGGCCAGGAGAGCTCTCTAAAGCCAGGGCTGCTCCCCTCGCAGTGCTGGACGCAGAGCAAGCGGGCCGTCTGTGGGCGACGAGACGTGCCCGCCCCGCATCCCGCTGCTGGGGCTGGGCTGGGGGAGTGGGGGGAGAGTAACGGGGCGCCTGGAGGAGAGCTGCCGTGGTAGGTATATTCCCTTTCCGGGCCCTCCAAAATGAAGGCGCTTGGCTGACTCCCAAGGATCTCCTTCCACTGCCGTGAGCTTGGGGCCGGAGGGTGGAAGGGGGTAGGGGTAGGAACGTGGGTCCTCAAACGTGAGGGTGGAGCTGGCCACAGCGTTGTGCTCCAGGAGGTGCCACCCCACGCTTGCCACGCTGCTCTCCCTCTCCGCTCTTTCTCTCGAAAGACTTGGGACCAAGGAGAGCGTGGTGGGGGTGGCGAGGGAGGTAGGAGTGGTCCCCTGGCTCAGCTCTCGCCACGAGACCAACTGCAGTTCTCTTCTACCCCTCTTTAAATACATACCTTTATTTTTATTGTTATTATTATTACTACTGTTTGGTTTTGTCTTGCCAAAGATGAACCGAGTCGGCTTTGCCCACTAACCTTTCATTCACTCTAATTTGTGTCTTTGTTGTCGTTGGTCTGTTTAGGTGGATACCCTTCGCCATGTTATCAGCCAGACAGGAGGATACAGTGACGGACTCGCAGCAAGTCAGATGTATAGTCCGCAGGGCATCAGTGTAAGAAAAAAAAAAAATAGGCTCGGGTTCTTGTTTTGGTTTTTTTTCCATTTTTCTTCTCTCACTGCCAATTATTTCAAAGCCATAGGGCTCAGAATGCCACTTAGTAGGACTTGTCTTTGCTTTTACGGTCACCTAGTTTATTGCTTCTGTATCGGTCACGCCAACGGCAGAGCTTTGCCCACGAAAAAAGTGGCGACCGGGCAGGCTTTGTGCAGGCAGCTGGCGTCTAGGACTGTCAGAGCCGATCAGCGTTCGCCCGGCACCTGCGGCCACACGCGCTTGGCCGAGAGGAGCTGCTAAACAGGTGACACCTCGCGTAACCGCGGTGGGCAATGTCACAGCGAGCGCCCCGGTCCAGGGATGGCTCCGCGCTGAGGCCAATGGCACCATCTAAAAATAACCCATCCCCGGCCGGCATCCGAAAGCGCGGCGGCGATGGGGTTGGCAGCAGTAATGGTTGCAAATAAAAGGAGGGGAGAAAAAACCCAACCAAACCACAAAGCCAACCAACATCAACCCAAGAAAACCTCGCCCAACTGGACTGGGGGAGGATGCGAGGGGGAGGGCGGTCTCCGGAGCATCTTCTCCTTGTTCTCGGGCGTGCTGGCGGGTTCTGACTAGCATGAAAATTCGTAGCGACAAGCTGTGTTGCACGGGGGGAAATCGATCAGACACACACAAGGAGAACCCAGTGTAGATTCGGGACAGCAATCCAACTTCATTTCTCAGATCAGTCGTCCGCCATCTCAGCGGTGGTGACAGCAAGCTGGGAGAAGAGGGCGGCCTGGAAAAGGAGGCTGCGAGCGCCGAGTGGGTGGTGGCGGTGGTGTCCGAGGTGGCACGGAGCCAGGGCTGCTGACCCTGGATGAGGAGAAGGCTGAGGGTTGAGGTGGGGTGGTCTTGGGCTGGGCGGGAAGGTGGTGGTCCTCCAGGTGGGACGGTGGCCCCGTGGCCCAGCACCCCGGTGGGGTGCACCGTCCAGTCCCATCACCCTCCCCAGCCAAGGATTGTGCCATTTGTCACCTTGTCTGTGACCATCTTGGGGCCATCGGCGTGCGAGCGGCCGGCACGGGGAGACGGGTGCAGCGGGACGGGGGGCTGTGCTCCCCTCCTGCGGGCGCCGGGGCCGAGCAGGCGGCCTGATGTCAGGAGGCAGAGGCAGGGAGGATTTGTGAAGTAATGTAATTGAACATGTGCAGATAATTATGTCTCATTACATAAGCCCGTTGCAAAAACGGGACTTGGAAATGCCACATGAAAGAGCCTATCGTTCCGCATTAATTTCTCCGTGCGCTGAATTTATTCCCTTTCTGGCTTTTTAATACTTGGAGACGAAATGAATCGCAGGCTGATCATGATAAGAGATGATACTTTTGTATAAATTAAAATACCCCCAAGGAGAGAGGCTGAGCTGATTACGGTTGCAGTTGGCTTGGAAAATAACAGTGGGCTGGGTGAAGCCAAAATCTGGGGGGGAGGGTGGCTGCTGGGGATTACGGGGCAGGGAGGGGGAGATGGGGGAGAGGAGAAGAAAGAGGTGGTGGAAACTTGAAAGCTGAACAGGACGAGGAGGGCTGGGCTGGTATTTCTGCCTGTGGTAATGGGAGAACCAGGATTACCATGAGCAGCACTGGGAACTGGTGAACTGAGCGCAGCAGGGGCTCGGCGGTCCCCCCTGCCCTTCCCAAATGGGGCTCCAGCATGGTGGCATCTGTTGGCTCGTCAGGCTGGTCTTCAGGGCAGGCAGGAGCCCAAATGGACCTGAAATGGATGTTGTTCAGAGAGGGGCAGGGTGGCAAGTGGGCAAAGAGACCACTCGGGTTTGGGGTGACGTCTCCCCAGAAAGCTGGGGTAGACATGGGAAGCAAGGCGGGGAGTCCAGAGCTGAGCACGGGTAGTTCAGGAAGCATCTTCAGGGCTGTCTCTCTGTCCCCAAACGTTCCGCTTCCCCCGTGTTCCAGGCAGCATGCTTCTCCCTGTAGCTTTTATTGTCACTTAATGTCATCCCGTCCAGCTAGGTCCCTTGTCAGACCCCAGCTTGTCCACCCCTGAAGCGTGGCTGCCCTCCAGGGAGCGCTGGTCCTGGGCTAGGTCTTGGGGAGCTGCTTGGTGTGGGCAGGGTGGCTGTCTCGTAGCAGCCAGGGCTTCCCTGCCTCTCCCCTGAACCCTTTAACGCCGAGGAAGGGCAGCGGGATGCGGATGAAAGCTGCTAGTGACACAGAAAGCCGCCGTCCCCGCGTCACCCGAGCATCCCCGTGAGCTGCTGGAAGGAGATGAGCCGAAACCTAGTCAAGAGCCCTGTCACAAAGATGTCTGCGCGGGGCTGAGGTGAAGTCATCCCTGGAGCCCGTCAGGGCTGGGAAGTCAGCGGCAGGTTGCTCAGCTCCGCCTCTGCAAATCTTGGCAGGGGAGACAACGCTCGGGGTTTGCCTTCCTTGATGGAGGATGAATTTTTAAATGCGTGGAAGTCATGACAGCCGAGGACAGGAATCTACCCCCAGCCCAGTTCCCTCCGTGGCTCTGCTGCTTGGTGGCTGACAGACCCGACTCCGCAGGGCGACAAGGGCTGGAGTCGGTTCTGCATCGTTAGCAGGATAATGGGCGATGTCCCAGCCATGGTGATCTCCGTGGCCCGCGGTGATGGCTGGGGCAGAGCGGGAACAGCCGCCTTCCTCTCTCTCTGCAGGTGGAGATGGCGTCGGGCAGCATCGGTCCCAGCGAGGGGCAGGGATGCTCTTGGTGGTGGAGGGGTGGTAGAGGCAGGAGCCATCTTAAGGATACCCTGCCTTGGGTAGCATGAGAGGAGGGAGGGACACCCCCCCACCCCAAAGGAGGGGATGTTTGGGGCCTGATCCAGCCCTTTCTGCCAACTTTGAGGTTGGGGGTTTTTCAGCAGTGAGTGAGAGGTGTCCAGTCCCTCTGGACAGTGCTTGTCTGAGGCGGGGTTGTGTGTGTACCCAGCCAGGGGTCCCGAGGGCTGGGGGTTCTGGAGCATTTAGGTGTCCAGGTTCTGGTGGGTTGCAGTGGAAGCTGGATCCTTACTGCCATAACCCTCTGGAGGGTCCTGGCCCAAAACATCTCCCTTCCTCCCACTGCCCCGTGGCCCTAGATCCGCAGTGGTCTAGGTCCCCTGTCTGCTGATGAATGAATGAGCTGTAGTCATCTTAAAGAAGAACTCTTTTCAGAAATTTTGTCTTGGACTTGATTTTATTTAATTTAATTTATATATAATTTAAAAGTCTAAAATGAGGGGCTGTTTTTGAAGTTCGTCAGAGCGCAAGGTTTCTGATCAGAAAGCGCCCTTGTGCAGAGCTGTGCCAATTCACAGAGCAGTGCGTGTCGCCGTGATGGCAGTGGGCAGTGGCAGGTTGTGCCGTTGAGTTCTGCATCTGTCAGCAAGGACCACCAGGCGCTGGTACCTGTAGGAAGTGAGACCTCCTCGCTTGTACTGAGACCCTTTTCTCTAAGAATTTGGGTCTTGAAAAGAAAATTGTTGCTGTGTTCCTCAGCAAGCTGCAGATCATCATGGTCGCGAGTTGGGGTATGGAAGCTGGTCTGGCAGGGCTTCAATGCCCGAACCCCATCCGTTGGAGATGCCTTGGCATGTCCTGAGACTGCCACCATGACCCTTGGAAAGTGATGGACTTTCCAGACAAGGCTGGGTTCTCTACTGTGTAAGAAGAGCTTCAGTGTGTGTTGTAAGGAGACCCTGACAGGATTCAGAGATCTGAAACCTCTTTGAGGCTACTCCCCGTCTGTCAAGACTTGCCGGTATCTGGTGTGTTTGGAGGCTGACTTGATACCCTGCCCTGTCGATGGTGGGACAGGGATTTGGTCACAGAACATGGGAGGTTGAGACAGCCTCCATGCGAAGCAGAGGCTCCTTTAAAAATTGGCAGAAAGTTGTCTCCCAGCCCCATGTAGGAGGACGGAGAGCAAACCGGACTTGCTGGAGGTGATGAAACAGGCACCAAAATGAGTTGCTTCAGCAGTCCATCACTGGGGCTCCACCACTTGGACAGCCACCAGAACCCTGTGCTCTGGCACCAGAAGGTGACATGTGAAGAGATGTCCTGGAGACCATTGCTGTGTCTGGCTTCTGCCCTTCCTGAAGGAGTCAGAGTTGTGTGCAGGGGCTCCTCAGAGGTTCTGCGAGGAGCAGCAGCCTCCACAGAAGACCCTTTGTCTTTGAGGGAGATCCCAAGGGATCTGCTTGCTTCAGGAAGAGGCAGGGATGGCTGGGTGGAATCGGATGGATCCTACGCGTGGCTTGGTCTGTGCAGCAACAGGGTGAACTCCAGGAAAGAAGGGATGAGCGTGTATTGTGCCTACATGCCCACTGCCTGGGGAAGGACCTGGCCTCCTCATGGAGGGTTTGTCCATACCAAAGGAGGGCATCAAGGTGCTCAAGTCACGGCCAACCTTGGGACCTCCTTTCCATTGCTTGACCCGTAACTTGGTGCCTTCCTAGGCTGGGGGAGCAGGAGGTTGTGGGGTCTGCGGAGGGTGCCCAACAATCTCTTCTCTTCTCACTGGATGCCACCAAGTTGGTCAGCAGCAGCACAAACTCCTGCAGCGCCTGGAGGCTCTGTCCCAATCTTGAGTACCGTGGGGCTCCCCAGCGCTTGGGGGGACGGGGTGCTAAACGTCGAGGCACCGCAGCCGCTGCCTGTGAGACGCTCTCCCTCTCGCTTCTTCCAGCCGCGGCGGGCGCGTGAAAGCCTCGCTAAAAATACTGGAGCACAATGGGGACGGAGCCCTGCTCCGCGCGGCCCCCTCCGCTCTCCCCCCTCCTGCTCACCGTAATGACCCTGCAAACACTAAATGGCATCTGAGTGCATTAAGCAGCAAACTCTCCGGTGACATAGCAATTACGGCTCTGAAATAGATTTGGTGCGTCACGGAAGATAAGGGTTTTGAAAGTTTCTGTTGTGATTATAGCTTGTAACTCCAACAAATAACAGGCTTGGTAATAAGAGGCTGCCAGCACAGCTATTGTGGTTCTCTCTCACTGATGGCACGTAAATTGCTATTAATGTCCTAAGTGTACTTGAATATGCCAGTCTCGGGGCGGTGGAGTTGGCTCTGTGTCTCTCTTTACGCGGCCTGTCATTGTCGGGCTGATAATCTGCAGTAATTGCTGCCTCTTGCAGCGGTCCAAGACGTGTAAGGGTGGATATTGCATCGCGGGGATGGCGGGTTGGGGCCCGGGTGCGGATGGCGGCTGGTGGGAGCGGTGGGCATGGCGAGTGTGGGGTCTCTGTGGGCTGGTGGTGTTCGTGCATAGTCTGGTTTCATGCTCACATCCAAGGTGGAGCAGGGTTTGCTAACCTGCTAGCAAGCTCAGGTCGCGATTCCTGTCTTCCTTGCCGTTCCCTGGACCTCTTAGCAGGAACACGGGAGCCCACTGTGTGCATGCACACCTCTGCCTTTTCTGCTTTGTGCACGTCCCGCGGCGAGGCGGTTTCACCCCTCGAAACGTGGGTTCCCATGGCTGGCCCGTGGTCAGCTCTTCACTCCCGTCTCGGCTGCCTCTCGGGCAAGCAGGAGCTGGTCGGCAGCATGGACAACCCGCTGGCAAGTCCCCGATGGCTGCTCAGCGTGGTGAGGCTTGTCCCACCCCACCCTGGGGGTCTGCAGGGTGCTGGCTGCTGGGGCTGGTGATGGGTGCCCTGCGCCGGAGAGAGCGAAGCAGCCTAGGCACGTCGAAAGCGGGACGGCGGCTGCTGCCGACTCAAGCTCGGGCTTGGTTGGGAAGGATTAATTAGCCGAGTGCTGAATCAATGTCAGAGCGAGGAGGAGAGGTTGGGTGCGACATCTGCTCCTCTCCGAAGGGGATGGCAGCCGCAGAGAAGCAGCTTCTGTGCACTGCCAGCTCCCCTGGGTTGTTCTGCTCTTGAGAAGCTGGAGAATTTGGCTCTGCATCTGGTTTTAGGAGATGAAACTAGTTGTCCGCCATGCTTTCCTGTCTGAACGCTCAGATGGGGTATGGTGGTGGCACCTCCGTTGTGCTGTGGCTTGGGGTCCCCTGAGGAGGGGTGGTGGGGAGCGTGGTGGACCAGCCCTGGGGAGGCAGAGATTTGTTTGTGGTTTTAATGCAAAGCGAGGAAGGGGAAGGCTCTTGCCTTGGGAGCAGAGGGGTGGCCCAAATCCCAAAACACAGCCGTCACGGTGGCAAGAGAGGTGTGTGGGCAGCATGTCTTCCCCACAACAAGTCTTGGTGCCGGTGGCTTCCCCTCGGAGGAGGAGTGCCCAGGAGGCCAGCGAGGGGGGATGTGGAGCGATGCTGGGGGACATGGCACGGCTCAGAGGTCCCTCGGGACCCATCACTACTTCTGGGTCTTCGTAGTACCTGGGTCCAGATGCCATCCCAGGATGACCTTTCTGGAGTGAGGTGTTTGCCATTTTCCATCTTCCGTATGAGGAAGGGTACTGTTTGGGGGTAAAAAAATACCCCAAACAACCAAAGCTCAGGGTTTCTGCAGAAATACATATTTTTTAAAGGACGGAATTTCCATAAGCACTTGCAATGTTATCAAAACCCCTGTTTTCGACAGACTGGTTTCTGGCCCTGTCTTGCTGACGGAGTGCTGCGGTCCGTGGTGGGATGGGGGACCCGGAGGGGACATCTTTGCCTCCTCCATCAGCCCCTGCCGAGGGAGAAGCGGGGGGGACGGAGGCGGGTGGGCGGCTTGCGTAGGGCCGGGCATGCCGCCGGGCGACTGACGTCTCCGTGTCTCCCTTCCCGCAGGCTAATGGAGGTTGGCAAGACGCTACTACCCCGTCGTCGGTGACCTCCCCCACAGAAGGCCCTGGCAGCGTTCACTCTGATACCTCCAACTGATCTCCCAGCAAATTGCATCCCTGGCTGAGCCGGCCCCGGCGGGGGCGGGAGGGGAGGGGGCCTCTCCGAACACCGCAGCAGTCAGACTGGAGGTGAACCCGATCAGCACACACAAGAAGACTCCTTCTCTTCTCTTCTCTTCGTCGGGATGCCTTTTTCAGCCAATCTGGACACTTCTTTATACTCTCTTCCCTTTCTTTTCTGGGTAGAAGCCGCTCTCCCCCTCCCTGCTACCGCCACAACACCGCTCCCTTCCCCTCACCCCTTCCCACCAAAGGACGTGTCGACAGGTAGAAGGCTTTTAAGGAGGAAAAGCAAGAATCAACTGCCGCCGCACAAAGCAACCCCAAAGCAACGCACGGCATCGTTCTGAGGAGCCACAAACATACCCCGGTCGCGCCTCGCTCCGTGACTAGCACGCAGCCCCCCTTGCCGCCCCGTCTCTCACACTACCTCTCCGTCGGGAAATGCCACCACAGCCCCGCTGCCGCCTTGCCTCTACCAGCCCTTCACCTCGCCTCGCTGTCCCCGGGCGCTGCCGATGACGGGGCAGGGGGATGCAGCCCCCTATGCTCGCAGGAGAAGGAGCCGGCGTGCTCCGCTTCGCTGCCGAAAGGTACCAGCCCGTTCTCAGCCCCGGGGAAACCTCCAGCGCTTCCCGGTCCCTGCCCTGCTCTGCCGCACATCCCAAAGCTGGATGAGCCCTGAAACCCCGCCATCCCCCCTGCCCGCTGTCGGAGGGGAGGAGAGGAGGGAGGGAAGCGAGGCAGAGGGAGAGGAGGAATGGCCATTGCCGATCACGAAGGCCCTGAGCACCTCGGCGGTGTTGCACAGGAGTGGGCGTTGGTGATTGATGGGACCCCAGCAGCTTTCTCACCCCGGGATGGCGGCGGGTTTCCTGGCGAGGAGAGCGTTGCGGGGTGCCGGCTCGCGTTTTGGTGGGGTTCTCCCAGCGCAGGCAGGGCCCACGGCGGTTGGTGGCACTCTCCACGTTCCCGGAGCCGTGCCGGGACGGGCTGCAGGGTCCTGCAGGCTGGGTGCGGTGGGATGAGCCTGTCCGGGTGCCCGTGGTCAATGCAGCGGGTTTGCCAGGGGGGTGAAGCTCCGTAGGATGGGTGGGTGCCCCGCTTGGTGAGGTCTTTCTGCTGAAGCTGCTGGGCTTGTCCCAGGAGTTACTCTGGGCAGCGGCGTCCCAAGCCGTGGGAGAACTGGTGGGATGTGGTGCCCAGCTTTTCCAGTCCGCTCTTTGGACAGCCGGTGACGGGTGGTAAGCGAGGCTTCATCCTGCTGAAGCACCCTTCGGGCAGCTGTGCCAGGAGGACACGGCTTCCATTGAAGAGCCGCATGCGGAGGCACCACTTTGCCCCAGTCCACGGGCTGGTCTCCATGGTTCTTCCACTGGGTATGAGGAAAGACCCTGGGTGTCGCAGGGACCGGCATGGGTGCAGCATCTCTGGCACCTTGTGATGGACCCCACTACCTCTCGGCCACACCTCGTGCTCTTGCATGCCCATGGCCGCCCTGGCCGTGCTGGTGCCAGCCGTCTCGAGATGGGAACTGCCAGCGCAGAGCAGCGTGAAGCAGGAACCGTTTAAAGCTCCACCGGCAAGATTTCCACCGCTCTGCTGGAAAAAAGGACCTGCCCACGGCTCTGGCGCGCTGTCACCTTGCGGCGCGGCCCCGCACGACTCTCCTGAAGTGGAGGTGAAACCTGCCTTTCCCTGGGGAACGAGCCCGGAACCCGCTCTGAAATTTGTGACCTTCCCCCAGATGCAGAATTCCTGATCGGGTGGATTTTCTGTCTCTGAGCTGGTGGGATCAGAGCAGGATGTGAAAGGTGCACAAGAACCAGCACAAGCCGCTCCTTGCTTGGTTCTTCAGTCTCCGGCACTGAGACCCTTTTCTGCTCCTCCTTTCATGTCCGTGCGCAGGGCCGGGGACCATGCCGGAACCCGCAAGGTCCAGGGCTGTCTCTGCGCTGGGAAGACGGTGAGAGCAACAGGAAGGTTTAGGAGATGCTGCCCATCTTCCCCAGCCGTGCACCTTCCCGCTGTCCTCTTCCTCCCGTGGCCTCCCCCAGTGCAGCCTTTTAACTATTTCCAGCTTATTTTAGGCGAAACTGTTCCAGCGAAGCGTTCTGGGGCCACGGGGCTGGGTCATGTCCGTTCTCCGGAGCGGCAGCAGTGCCGTGCCCGCGGGAACGCTGCGGTGCCTCTTGGAAACCAACCGGGAGCGAGCCGAGACCAACCGGCTTACCGGAGCCGGCCCTGTGCCGGGGCTGCCCGTCCTGCCTGCGCCCCTGCCCATGGCACCCGCTGCCCGGGCCGGGCACCCGGTCCTCCACGGTACTTCGCCCGTCACCTCGGGGTTCCCCGGTCGGTCCCTCCGCTTGGCGTTGGCGTAGCTGCTCGCTTGCCTTTTTCCTTGGATTTTTGATTTTTGGGGTTTGTTTCTCGTCCCCTTTCCCCCCCACCCCTGACCCCAAGTGTTGTGGGGGTTTTTTTCTTCTTATTTTGGGGGTTTTTTTTATTATTATTTGTTTTCTGCCCAGAAAAACCTGACTTCGATACCAAAAAAACAAAATGAAACAAAAAAACAAAAAACAAACGAAAAAAAAAAACCTGCAGAAACTCAAAAAAAATAAAAACAAAACAAAAAAAAAACACAAAAAAAAAACTCGACGATTCTTTCAGCTTTATTAACATTTTCCATTGTTTCTTGCGATTTGTGTCTCGTTCTTTGTAGTATTGATGATAACGAACATTTGATAATGAATGTTCTTGTATATTCAGATAAAGGAGAAAAAAAAAAAACAAACCAAAAACGCAGTCGGAATTTAATAGTGTTTATAATAAAAGAATAAAAAACGACCCTCTTAGCACGCAAAGTTGGACAGGGGGGAGGTCCCGTCCCTGCTCTTTCTGTGGCAACAAGCGCTTCGTTCCTGTAGAGTTTCTAACACCAAACTACCTACAGCCATCTTCTCTCTTTTTTTTTTGATTTTGTTTCTTTGTTTTTTCCCCCATGGTTTGTTTCTTTTCTCCCATTTTCTCGCATTTGTGACTTAGTTCTGGGATGCTAGAGAAGTGTAGAGGTGTGCACACTCATTTCTTCTGACGCGATGTTTAAAAAAGTGACCGTAATCCATTTTGTAGAACTTTAAAAAGGAGAAAAAAAAAAGGAATAGTGAGCATTAATAGGTACAGCCTAACACTTTTATGTTCCTTATCGCTGAGACCCAGAAATTGCCTTTGATTTTATTTTTTTGGCATTCTTTGGGAGGTGGGGGGGGGGGCTTTGATGGCGATGCTGAGTTGATTTGGACCTGTCCGAGGCGAGGGCCTGGCCGCTTCCCCTGCGCGTTTGAGCTGTGACCCGAGTGATGTGAAAAGCGAGGGGGGGGGGCGGTTTTTTTGGGGGG
>Ga0065711_1032614_pt1 | contig 27015 bp, 18 predicted proteins | sample Hoacrofraction12_FD_59098 | JGI IMG/M metagenome (GOLD analysis project Ga0065711, IMG submission 59098) | Hoatzin crop microbial communities from Cojedes, Venezuela - Epithelial fraction 12 v2 (version 2) | ecosystem: Host-associated > Birds > Digestive system > Esophagus > Crop | place... | reverse complement strand
CCAGTTTCTGCCTCTTTCTTTTCATTCTCCTCCGCACGCCGGCGGGGGGAGGGGCGGCCGCGTGGCGCTTTTGTTGCCGGCGGCAGCCGAAACCAAAACAGCTGGTCTAAATACCAATCCCCGAGGAATGCCAGTTGTCACTGATTTCCACTTGCATGTTGAGCCGTTGACCACAACTCTTTGAGTGTGACCGTGCAGCTAATTCCTTATCCATTGAGTGGTCCATCCATCAAATCTGTGTCTCTCCAGTTTTAGAGACAAGGATGTTGTGCGGGACAATGCCAAATGCTTTGCTCAAGTCCAGGTAGATGACATCATTTGCTCTTACCTTATTCACCAAGGCAGTAACCCTGTCGTAGAAGGCCATCAAATTTGTCAGGCACAATTTGCCCTTAGTGAAGCCATGCTGGCTGTCACGAATCATCTCCTTATTTTCCATGTGCCTTAGCATAGTTTCCAGGAGGGTCTGCTCCATGATCTTGCCAGGCTCAGAAATAGGACTGACAGGCTTGTAGTTCCCCAGGTCATCTATTTTTCCTTTCTAAAAATAGGGGTTATGTTTCCCCTCTTCCAGTCAGTGAGAACTTCACCGGACTGCCACAGCTTCTCAAATATGATGGACTGTGGCTTAGCAACTTCATCTGCCAGTTCCATCAGGACCCACAGAAGCATCTCATCAGGTCCCCTGGACTTGTGCGCCTTCAGGCTCCTTAGACAATCTCGAACCTGAACTTATCCTACAGTGGGTGGTTCTTCGTTCTCCCAGTTGCCAGCTTTGCCTTCTGCAACTCGGACAGTGTGGCTGGAGCACTTGCTGGTGAAGACTGAGGCAAAAAAAGTCATTGAGTACCTCAGCCTTCTCCATATTGATACCTGTAAATGTAAAATTTCCACTTACCAGAGTGACTGTAATTAAACTAAACTAGATCCTTGCTGTTCTGAGAAGACAAGAAAGCTTTAAGATAAAGAGGCTTCTCAATAACACTACTTAGACAAAATCGACTTGCTGTTTTGAGAAAGCAGGAAAGCTCTAAGATAGAGAGGCTCCTAAATAATTCTACCCCAGACAGCTCAACCTTGGGAGGGCAGATGCACCAAGCTACAGAGATAAAGAGGCACCAAGAGGGCCACAAGACCGGAGCAAAACAACCTGGAAGGACACAGTGTATGTGATCATAGAACTGAGTCTGTGCAGAAACAAAGGTCAAACAGCAGACACTGCAATGAGGAGTATAAACTTTCATCTTGAGACACCCCAAAGACCACACGAGGACGCTAACAGACATGCGTGAAAAATATTAACATATGCTAATTTGTTCTTGGAAGAGTCATGAATATGCTAAACATTTCTCAGAAATATAATGAATATGTATATTGTGATTGTATTTAACCTGAAATGACAGGGTGTTTGGCGCGCACGTTTGGAGGAGAGATCCCCCGTGTGCCCAGCGCCGCAATAAAGAATTCCTGCTTAATAGCCCTCTGACTATTGAGTCTTCAGCTCCGGCTTTTCACGGCATCAGTGTCCCAGGTCACCAGGTCTTCCATTTTCTTCTGGAATTTTCCATAGCCTTCCTTTTATCACTGACATACCTGTAGAAGGTTTTCTTGTTGCCTTTGATGTCCCTGGCCACATTTAATTCTGTCAGGGCTTTAGCTTTCCTAACCTGATCCCTGGCTACACAGACAATCTCTCTATATTCCTCCCAGGCTAGCTGTCCTTGCTTCCACTCTCTGTAGGTTTCCTTTTTGTGTCTGAGTTTGTCCAGGAGCTCCTTGTTCATCCATGCAGGCCTCCTGGTGTTTTTGCCTGACTTCCTCTTTGTGTGGATGCATCGCTCCTGAGCTTGGAGGAGGTGATCCCTGAATATTCACCAGCTTTCTTGGGCTCCTCTTCCCTCCAGGGCTTTATCCTATGATACTCTACCAAGCAGATCTCTCAAGAGGCCAAAGTTTGCTCTCCTGAAGTCCAGGGTAGTGAGCTTGCTATGTGCCCTCCTTGCTGCTCTAAGGATCCTGAATTCCATCTCTTCAGCCAAGGCTGCCCTTGAACTTCACATTTCCCACCAGCCCCTCTTTGTTGGTGAGAACAAGATGCAGCACAGCACCTCTCCTCGTTGGCTTCTCTGTGAATCACTTGGAGAGGGAAGATATCATCAACACATTCCAGGAACCTCCTGGATTGCTTTTTCCCTGCTGCGTTTTCCTGCCAACAGATACTGGGGTGGTTGAAGTCTCTCATGACGACCAGCGCTTGTGAACATGAGGCTGCTCCTATCTGCCTATAGAAGGCCTCATCTACTCAGTCTTCCTGGCTGGGTAACCTGTAGCAGACACCCACTATCATGTCATATGTCCCTGCCCTCCCATTAGTCCTGACTTGTAAGTTCTCAGTTAGCTGCTCATCCAACACCAGGCAGAGCTCCGTGCACTCCAGCTGGTCATTGACATGGAGGGTGACATTCCCTCCTTGTCTCCCCTGCCTGTCCTTCCTAAAGAGCCTGTATTCTTTCACTCCAACACTCCAGTCATAGAAGCTATCCCACCACATCTCCATGATGCCAATAAGATCATAGCCCTGCAGTTGTGTTCACATGTCCAGCTCCTTTTGTTTATTCCCCATGCTGTGTGCACTTGCATAGAGGCATTTAAATTGGGCCCCCGATAGAGCTGACTTACTGGTTGGAGTTCCTTTGTTCTGCCCTTCAGGTGCTCTCCCGCTGACCTGTGATGCTTTTCCAGGCTCTGGGCAACTACTGCTGGCAATGGTATCAAACTGGCAGCAGTGGGATGGACTGAGGTTCCCTTCCTCTGGCAAATTCAGTTTAAAGTCCTGATTCTGACTGCTAATGTTAGTTCTCCATCTAAAAATGTTGAATGTAGGCACTGAATAAAAGCAAAAAAGAAGCATAAATGTAATTTCTGGGTTTACAGTGTAAAAGCATTTTCATAAATACGTAATTATACATTCCTTTTCCATGAACATTATGACCACTCAGAAATGTATGTTTTACCTTCCACTCTCCTGTTTCTTCTAACCACTTGTAACTACCATTTCCCAGTATCTTTGGTTTGTTTGTTTGTTTTCCCTGAGGTAATAGTCTTTCGATTTATGAACACAGCTGTGTAAGTGTCTATTTTCAACTACAGTCAGAGGGTCAGTTAGTCAAAGTTATAGAACTGATAGATTATTCAAAGCTAGAAATTTTTTAAAGAAATAAATTTTTGGTTAAAAGGAAACCTAGTGTTATGAGAATACTTATTTGGGTTCTATCTTATTTACTGCTGATTATTAGCTTGATATATGTTATTACTGTAAAAATAGGTATAGGTATGGCTTCTTTCTAAACTGCTTTCAGATCACGTTTTCTCTGAATGAAAAGGTATTTTTTCCCTACTGCAAATCTTTCACATCCAAGCTGGAATCTAAAAGCCAGCCTGACTTTTATATCCTTGCCAGTCATAATTGTTCTGTGGTTGCAAATTAGGTGACAGTGCTGTTGCCGATGCACAAGGATGGCCCGAGTCCAGTTCCCTGTTCCACGCTGTAATTGGCTTTGCAGTACTAACAGAAGTGAAACATTCCTTTTGTCAGAAAAAGCAGGAGCTACTTCTCAAAGACACACAAGGAACAGACACATTTTTGAGGAATGCGACATTTCTACAGAGTTGTTTTTTTGGAGAGTAACTCCCACGTTAGATTAAACTGAGGGAAAAGTTCGGAACAGCTCTGCCCTAAAGAACACATTATAGAGGGACTTAGCCCCTTTAACGTTTCTCTTTTTTAAAAAAAAAGAAACCACAAACAAATTGAATTCTTTCACTTGAGCGATGTCTGTTGGAGCATGTTGCCTCTCCCTGAAGGGTAAGCTGCCTTTTACAAGAAACACAAAGAATTTCCTTTGAAATAGTTTACAGAACTGTTTCTTCACATTTGTAATTCAGCCTTGTCTAGAGCACATGGGGAGGGATCAGGGATGGTGGTCTCGGGTGGGCTTGTGGTGCCACACCTGCAAGAAACCACAGGAGGCACCAGCTGGGAGGGGTGGGGGAAGGACAGAGGTTTTCATGTTCAGATTATTGACCAAAGTGGACAATGGAACCCTTGGTTCCTCTCTTACCTTGGTGGCTGTCACCTTGTTCACCAACAGAGGAGCCTATTCCTTCTGCCCGAGGACTGTGATGTGGGGATCACAACATTATCTCAGTACGCCAGTAGCATTTCACTCTGTTCTTGCAGCCAGAAGTGTTTGTGTGAGCAAAAGGTTCTTTACATATTTAGAAGGTGTCTTGACTTGGACAGTCAACCACTGTCTTTAATATGATCAGTAACTCCAGCTGTGTTAGCACTATTTCTAATCTAAACTTCAGTGTGAATGTTGGGAGCCACAACTCTTTACCTGGCATTTTCCTTCTGTCCTATCCAATACCTTCTCATCAGCGTTATGGCTTTAATACCTGATATTCTCCTTCTGATAACACTTAGACACCGTAGCCAAGTCCCTGCTCCTTTTTAACAAGTCTCTTGCTGCAAGATAACTAACTGCTCCTCTTCTCTCATGATAAATTTTTCTCTCACTCTGATCTATAACTTTTCACTCATCCTTCTGAAAATATCACAGACAGATTTCATTTCATTTGCTACCAAATTATCAGCTCACTCTTGTTATTTCTTTGCTCAGACTTTATAAGAGGTGTCTTTTGTGCTTTGAACTCTTTCTCTGCTTTCTGCTCTTCAAAAAAGAGCCCTTTCTCCGTGTTTGCTAGGGGATTTTTTCCCCGTAATCCAGCACCTGGACATGGTCAATCTCCCAGAAAGCCTTATGGGAGTATGGGGAGCACACCCCAGTCTCTAGGTTCCTCAGACATTGTGGAGTGCAGTTGCACTGGGACTACAAGCCTACAGTATTTGCTTTGGACACATTGCATAAGGAGAGATGATGTATCCCGTTTAATTAGACATCCATCTGACACAAGGCAAACTTGGGGCCAAAAGTAGTACAAGTTTATTCTGACTAAGTAAAAGGTGAAGTCCTTGGTTTATAAAACTATAGCAAGGTTCTAAAAAAAGATACTGTTCTGTAATGTAGAGGCTAAAATGAAATTCTACAACTCTTTTAAACACCTCCAGGGATGGTGACTCAACCTCCTCCCTGGGCAGCCTTTCCAAAGTATGACCACTTTTTCAGTAAAGAAATGTTTCCCAACGTTCAATCTGAACCTCCCCTGGCACAACTCGAGGCTGTTTCCTCTCGTCTTATCACTTATTACTTGGGAAAAGAGACTGACACCCATCTGGCTACAACCTCCTTTTAGATAGTTGTAGAGAGCAATAAAGTCTCCCCTCAGCCTGCTTTTCTCCAGGCTAAACAACCCTAGTCCCACAGCTGCTGCTCATAAGACTTGTTTTCCAGACCCTTCACCAGCTTTGTTGCCCTTCTCTGGACATGGTCCAGCACCTGAATGTCTTCCTTGCAGTGAAGAGCCCAAAACTGAATGCAGTATTCAAGGTACGGCCTCACCAGTGCCGAGTACAGGGGGATGGTCACTCCCCTGTCTCTGCCGGCCACACCATTCCTGATACAAGCCAGGATGCCACTGGCATTCTTGGCCACCTGGGCACACTGCTGGCTCATCTCCAGCTGGCTGTTGACCACCAGCCCCAGGCACTTTTCCGCTGGGCAGCTTTCCAGACACTCTTCCCCAAACCAGTAGCATTGCATGGGGTTGTTATGACCCAAGTACAGGACCCAGCACTTGGCCTTGTTGAACCTCATTCAACTGGCCTCAGTCATCTATCCAGCCTGTCCAAGTCTCTCTGCATAGCTGTCCTACCCTTGAGCAGATCAACAGCCCTGCCCAACTTGGCATTGCCTGCAACCTTATTGAGGGAGCATTTGATCTCCTGGTCCAGATCATGGATAAATATATTAACCAGAACTGGCCCCAATACTGAGCCTTGTGGAACACCACTTGTGACTGGCCACCAAATGGATTCAACTCCTTTCACCACAACTCGCTGGGCTAGGCCATCTAGACAGTTTTTCACTCAGTGAGGAGCACGCCCGTTCAAGCCATGAGCAGCCAATTTCTCCAGGAGAATGCTGTGGGAAATGGTGTCAAAGTCTTTGTTGAAGTCTGGGTAAACAATGTCCACAGACTTTCCCTTATCCACTAAGCGCATTGTCTTGTCGTAGATGGAGATCAGGCTAGTCAAGCAGGACCTGCCTTTCATAAACCCATGCTGACTGGGCCTGATCTCCTGGTTGTCCTGTACCTGCCAAGTGGTGGCACTCAAGATGATATACTCCATAACCTTCCCTGGCATCGAGGTCATATAGTCAGACTGACAGATCTGTGGTTCCCTGGAGCCTCCTTCTGGCCCTTCTTGTAGATGGGCATCACATTTGCTAACCTTCAGTCAGCTGAGACCTCCCCTGTTAGCCAGGACTGCTGATAAATGATAGAAAGTGCCTTGGTGAGCACTTCCATCAGCTCTCTCATTACCCTTGGGTGGATCCCATATGGTCCCATAGACTTGTGTGTGTCTAAGTGGTGCAAAAGGTTGCTAACCATTTCCCCCTGGATTCCTGGGCCTTCATCCTGCTCCCTGTCCCTTCTTCCAGCTCAGGGCGCTGGTTACCTGGGGAACAACTGGTCTTACTGTTAAAGACTGGGGCAAAGAAGGTGTTAAGTACCTCTGCCTTTTCCTCATCCTTTGTCACTATGTTTCCCACCACATGCAATAAAGGATGGAGATCCTCCTTAGCCCTCCTTTTCTGCTAATGTATTTTTAGAAACATTTTTTATTGGCTTTTATAGCAGTAGCCAGACTAAGTTTTAGCTGGGTTTTGACCCTTCTAATTATCTCCCTGTATAACCTCATGACATCCTTATAGTCCTCCTGAGTTGCCTGCCCCTTCTTTCAAAGGTCATAAACTGATTTTTTTCTGGAGTTCCAGCCAAAGCTCTCTGTTCAGCCAGGCTGTTCCTCTTGCTCGCTGTCTGGTCTTTTGGCACATGGGGACGGCCTGCTCCTGCGCCTTTAAGATTTCTTTGAGCAATGTCCAGCCTTCCTGGACTGCTTTGCCCTTCAGGACTGCCTCCCAAGGCACTCTGTCAACCAGGCCAAACTCTGCCCTCCGGTAGCAATTCTGCGAACTACTCTGCTTGCTTCTCCAAGAATCAAAAACTATCCATTCATGATCACTGTGCCCAAGAAGGCCTCCAACCATCACATCACTCACAAGTCCGCTGTTTGTAAACAACAGGTCTAGTGGGGTGCCTTTGCTAGTTGACTCCCTCCCCATCTGTGTCAGAAAGTTATCTTCCACACACTCCAGGAACCTCCTGGACTGCTTCCTCCCCGCTGTATTGTATTTCCAGCAGACATCTGGCGAGTTGAATTCCCCCGAGAGAACAAGGGCTAGCAATCATGAGACTTCTCCCAGCTGCTTATAGAATATTTCATCTGCCTCTTCATCCTGGTTGGTTGATCTATAACTGACTCCCACCAGGAGATCTTCCTTATTGGCCTTTCCCCTGATCCCTGATTCTTACCCATAAATATTCAAGCCTTTCTTCACCACCATCAAGCTCTAGACAGTCAAAACACACTGTAACACACCGGCTTACTCTATCGCCTCTCCTTCCTTCCCTGTCCCTTCTGAAGGGTGTAGAACCATCCATTGAAGCACTCCTGTTGTGTGGGTCATCCCACCATGTGTCTGTGACTGCAACTGTATCACAATTTTCCAGCTGCACAGTGGCTTTCAACTCGTCCTGTTTGTTGCCCATGCTGTCTACATCAGTGTAGATGCACTTCAGTTGGGCTGCTGATCCTGCCACCTTTTTTGGGGGAGAAGCCTTAATTTCTACGTGACTGCTCTCAGGTGATTTTATGGTTTCTAACATGTCAATAACTCTTGCGTCTTTGCTGCCACATGGCTCTCCATCCCCTGCCTCCACTGAGATGGCAGAGTAAACTCTTCACTAGCACATTGTCCCTCTAACCTTGGCATGCTGCCCCTAGGCTTACCTCTAGTAAGCCTGGTTTTATCCCTTTCTCTCTTCATATCTAGTTTAAAGCTCTTTCAGTCAGCCCTGCTAACTCCTGTGCAAAGATCCTTTTCCCTCTTTGAGACAAGTGTATCCTGTCTGTTGCCAGCAGGCCTGGTGCCATGTAGGCTGACCCATGGTCAAAAACCCCAAAACTCTGCCAGTGACACCAGGCTTGGAGCCAGGTACTGATCTGCTGAGTTGTTCTTTTTGTTCCCTCATCATTTCCTGCATCTGGAAGGATAGATAAGAACACTACTTGTGCTTCTGATCCCTTAACCTGCCATCTCAAGACTCTGAAGTGTCTCTTCATTGCCTTTGGACTTCTTAGTGCAACTTTATTGCTGCCTACACGAAAAATCAATAAAGGATAATAATATGAGGGCTGTACCAGGGTAGGAAGCCTTCCCTTCACATCCTTAACCTGGGCCCCAGGGAGGTAGCAGACTTGAAATAACTTTGAAATAACTTGAAATAACTGAACCGATGTGATTTTACTTGAGCTAGGAGTCATTCTGATTAGCCTATTTCAATTATACTGCACAGCCTTTCTATTATTAGCAATGTCTTAGCACTCTTTATGGCTCTGAACATCTGAGCCGGCACTCCTAGGACACTCAGGCCCATATTATCCAGGCCTATGGATTTTAAGATACTTGTTTCTGACAGACATTGTGTTTGACACTTCCCCTTGTCACTTGTAGAAAGCCCACTGTCAATCTGATGCGATATAGGTATATCAACATGTTTCCTTCCAAATGCAGAACAGAAGGTTTATTGTCTGGATTTGCATTTGTTGATTCTTCTTCATCTTTTTAAATTACTTTATCATTTGCATTTCCTAAAGAGCTAAACTATTATTCTGCTTTGGAACTGTAATGTTAAACAACATCAATCCTCCTTGCTATCTGTATTCCTTCAGACAGAAATGTTTATAATATTTCTCACAAGTCTCTAAGATGTACTATATACTGATGGCTAGCTATTTGTTCTTTTAACTTCTTTTTACTATTTTCACCTTATTGTTATATCAAAATCTTTTAGACAAATATGTCATTTTCCTTTTGAAAAAATGATTCTTCTTTCTTTATAGTAAGTTGGTCTTTTAAGCATTCTGATGTTAACTCATGTTTTCCTGTTTAAGTGTCTTCTTGTCACTGTTTTGCAAAATTTTCCTAGTTTGGAAAACAAGCCTTCTGTGGCATAATATCTGTAACTGATATTAACTAAATTTTATCCCTCTCCAGAAAATCTTTTCTTTATCATTTCGAATGTAGTTAGGTCAATTATGTCTTTGGTTCCCCAATAACCGAGGGCTGTTCCCATTAAGCTGGGTAGAATAGGCCACCCTGTCTCAGGATCAGGGAATAATGGATTACTGGACGAACGCAAGATCTCATCCAAGACCATACAAAGGCCATGTCCCAAGTATTTCCTAGTCTCTGTGCCTAGGTTCCCATCTGTAAAAGGGGGATAATGCCATTTCTCTTCATTACAAGCCTTTGGTGAATATATGCTAAAGAAAGGGCAACAAGTTTAGTTAGTGCAATGTATACAGAGAAGTATATATGTACAGATAAGTGTGTATATATATACAGATAAGTGACAATCTCAGCATAGAGTTTAGAACATAGAACAATGTTCCTTGTTTGTATATATTATTAATTTTGTTTGTGCTTGAGCTTATACTTTAATAAATCAAGTATATAAGGAGATACTTGGAGATCAACAGGATGAAAAGTGATAGCCTGACTCTTCTCCTCTGTGCATTTAAATTGGGGCAAACTTCACTGAAGCACACGCAGTTTAACTCATGTAAAAAAATATTCTTTCATAGGAAAATTAAGCTCTCGCATGTTTGCATTACTATTTGCAAAAAAAAGCTTCTGCTTTCTCCTTGTGCATGCATTTTCCTCTCATGTTCTAGCGTGGCTCTTTTTTTGTAGGACTAGAATGGAAAACACAGGAAATATTATCTGATTGCAAGATCTACTGGAGTACACAAAGTGTAGTGCCATTAGGAAGGTTTGTACACAAAAACTTATGCACTTGCCAGTGAAATAGATGAACATTTAAGAGACACTATTAGTCAGCCCTTGGAAAGTCCTGCAGAGACTTCACAGGCCTCTTAGCAGAGGTAACTCCAAACATGTCTCAGTGTGGAACAGTCTGGTATTCTCTCACCCACTCTATCTTGCTTTGCTGTTTTTTCTATACTTCCAAGACAACCATAATTGCAATTAATCTATTGTACAAAATGTGCTATTTAGGGACAGGGTTATTACCATTTTGGGCATTGTGTATTGCTAACTTGTCATTTATTTTCAGTTAATCCAAAAATCCTCTCACCCCACCCATATTTTGATGAAGTAATGGCTGCTCAGATGTCCTCAGTAGGCAAAATGAGTCTGTGATGCATAAAATCAGAACAATTACTTTTGTCTGTGTTTACAGAAATGTGTAAAAAGACAATGGGAAGTAAAGACTGAAGTGCTACAGTTGAAGCGGAGGGAGTGAGAACGAGGGAAGGAGGTTGTTATCATTTCTGCTGGATTCAAACTTCTATCTTTCTTTACCATCCTGCTGCTGGGCTGTGGTGCGACAGGTCTTACCATATGAATGAGTAAGACCTCGCTGCTTGGCACTTCTGTGTGACGGTTGTCTTGAAGAAAATGGCTCTCTCAGTGCTTCTGTGTATGAAGGAAATTTGCGTTTCAAAAATGTTGAACGGTGCTTGAGTCTTCAGTGGGTATTTAAAAACACCAGGGAGCTTGTGACTAGTAGGGACAAGTTTTCTATGTAAATATCTTATCACTTGAAGCTTTTTATGCTTTATAGTTTACCACAGGATGCTACAAGATATTTCCTTCGGTGACTAGAAGCACATCCAAGATACAGTCAGGCCTTAGCAGGTGTTTGCCACATGCTGCTGTGAGGGCTGGGATTAGTTGGGTAACAGTGAGCAAACATCTGTCTTGTATTATTCATACAGACTTCATTTCAATTCATATCAATGTTCCTATCAGTATGTGACGGTTGATTTGGTTCTCCAAAGTTCACTACGAGGGCTGGTAGTAACGTATCCAGTAAATGTGTCTTTCTATGCAGAGATGCAGTTTTTCTTCCCAACAGTGATGACAGGACTTCCCAGGTCATCTGAACACGAAGAAAGGGAAACTTTCCCAATGAGCATGTGTGAGGGTTGTTTCCTAAAAATTTTTTTATTCTGGCTATACAACGAAAATAAATCTTCAAAACATATTTTACCCAAAAGCAAAGTTTACCATAGTAAACTCCAATGGGAAATTAAAATATCAGGAAACAGTGTTTATTTTCTAATGTTTTGCCAGCTGCAGAACAGAGTCCAGTAAGTAGAACAGACCTGGCCTGTCTGGTTGTTTCCTCTCTTGCGGCCAGATTTCTCTTGCTGGTCCTCTCCCAGTCCTCTTTTAGGTTATTTATTCTCCCCTACATACCGGCTGGCAAACAGAAATCCAGGCAAGGAAAATATGTAGGAGACATTTCCTAATGTTTCATTGGCCTTTAGCAAAGGAAAAGGTTACAAAGAGTGTAGACCTGTTATTTTTGTAGTAAAGGGCAGTGTGATGTAGCAAAGGTAATTAACTCTGAGGAAAAGTTTCTATATGAGAAAAAATCAAGCTGCTGTCAGGACATAACTCCATTTTTACCGACTTTCTTCTCTGGCTCTTTCCATGGCTTACTTCATCTCTCTTCAGGGAGTCCGCTCTTCAAGATATGTTGAGAAAACAAAAGAGATTGGCTGTTGGGCTTTTGTTTACTTAATTGGGGTTTTTTTGTCCCAGGGCATAACTCAAGATTTTGAAATAAACTTGTTGATCTGAGTTAAGATGAAAAGGTGAAATCTAAAAAGCATACAAACCCAGTCAGAGAAATTTACTGCTATCAATCAATACAATTCTGTAATTTCAGATCATTTCATTGCATTTTGTCTTTCCACCCAACCAGGGTGAGGAAGTCAACAAAATCTTCTCTAAACAACTGCCGGAAGTCTCTATATCAAAAAACCTTATTTACTTGGGACAACTTTAACTTCCCTAACACCTGTTGAAAGGGCAACATGGTGGGATGTAACCAGTTGAGAAAACTTCTGTAGGGTGTAAAGGATAACTTCTTGATAAAGGTAACTAATTGGCCAACAAAGGGATAGGCACAGTTGGATCTCCTATTCAATAGCAGAGAAGATGTGGTTGGGAACATGATAATGAGTGTCAGCCTTGACTGCAGCAACCACGAATTAGAGGAGGTCATGAACACGAAGTGAATGAGGGAAGTGAGTAGCAGACTATGCTTGTTCAGAACACTGGTAGGTGGGATTCCATAAAAGACAGCTCTGAAGGGCAAAGAACATAAAGAAATCTTGTGAGTCTTCAAGGGCAGTATCATCCAAAGATTTTTTCTTATACTCAAGATAAAACATAGTCCTATCAGGAACAAAATGCGAAGTCCTGTATTGCCTGTCATACCTGGGAAGGCAGAGCCCCTACCCTTTGCAACAATCCAGTCTGGGTACTGGCTGCCTGAGCAGCAGCTCTGCAGGTAAGTCCCTAGGGCTTTGGGAGAGACAGCGAGCTGCACAAGGGTGAGCCATCTGCGGGGCTGGCAGCAGTGAGGACCAGCACCATCAAGTCCTGTGTGAGAAAGCGCACAGCCAGGAGATGGAGGGAAGTGATTATTCCTTTCATCTTCGCATGTCTTGGAACACACCCAGGCACTGCATCCTCTGGTTTGGTCTCCCCAGTCTGAGCTAGACATTGCCAAACTGGAGTGAGCCCAGCAGAGGGATACCAGGATACTCAGGGGCTGGAGCACCTGCCCTATGAGGGAAGCCTTGAGAGATTGTGCTGCTTCGGCCTGCAGCTTGTTCAGAGCAGCCTTTGTGTAATTATAGGCAGATTATTGAGAAGATGACACCAGGATCTCTGCAGCAGTGTGTAGTGGGCAAGACAGGAAACAACAGGCATAAGCTGAAACAAGAGAAATTCAGACTGGACATAAAGGTGACATGTTGTCTGCCTGGAAACAGTCCAGAGTAGAGCAGGTTGCCCAGAGAGGCTGTTTGGTCTGCATCCTTGGAGCTTTTCAAGACCAGGCCTCCTCAGTGATGCTACTTTGAGCAGGTTACAGCACTGGGGACCTCCTGATGTTCTCTGCAACCTGCATATGATTCTATGACTTTTCTGCTTACACTTATCAGAACAGAGAAACTGTTCCATATTTTGAACAGAGAAACCGTAATTTTAAAGAAAATATAAAACAAAAATTTTTCAACATTTCTTGATTTTTCCCTACATTTTCTTTCCCCCCAATGAGTGTGATAGCCTGGTTTTGAAGGCTCAGTTTTCTGAAAGACAAAATGTTTTGTTGAGATATAGCTAACCACCTCTATGTCGGCAATTGCATTTCACCCTCTACCTCATGTAAAATTAAAGGAAATGTACAAGATTATGTTGGGTCAGTATGAAGGCAAGACTTCATTAGCAAAAAATGTTTGTGCCAAGTGCTCAGTTGGCAGACTTCCTTCTCCTGTCCTTGCTTTGCTAAAGCCCATGCTTAGTAGCCTGCCAGTCATGCTGAGTTTTCGACTCCACTTTGCAATACAGCAGAACATGGAAGTGATTTGAAATGGGTGGGAGCTCTGTTTACAGCCAGACCCTTGGTTCTACTCTGATTTTTTAGTATCAGATCATGAGTTAAATTGTGTATGCATTTAAACATATAAGCCAGCTGAAAATGCTATCCTAGTTGTTGAACACTGGGGATTGAGAAAAAGTATCTTGTGTTACTCTGAATAAGTTTGACAGAAATTTAGTGTGTTTTCTAATACTTTCGTATTTAGCACCTATCACCTTTCCTGAAAACTAATAAAATTAATACACAGTGTCACTTTTGTCAATATTCTCAGCCAAAGGCAGGTTAGGCCCAATAAAATATTTTTAGCATTTTATCCAGAAACAGTCATGCGCAAGTTGTAGATGGTGTTCATGAAACAAGTAGTTTTGGTGACGGATTATGTTTGCAGCCATCTGCTTTTCTTCTGTATCCAGGACTGGGTGAGAAAAATACGTAACAAAGGAGTCAAACTGCAGTAGATGACATGACACTCATAGCAAATGAATTTTTTTGACATAATCAGAGTGCTTGGAAACAACCTAACCTTATGAGCTGTTGCAGATACATCTCATGCGGTTTGAAATTGCCTGCCCCATATCAGATATAGGGTTGAAAGGGATAGATCTTAATGACAGAATGGGCAACAACAAAGTTGCGTGATAGACTTTCATACCAGACTTGTGTGGCCTTAGTCTGTTGCCTTGATTTGAAATGTTTTTTTGCCTCTGAAGGTTAGTAAGGATTCATTTCTTTATTTGGGCACCTGACAAGGACAATAATAAATAGTTTTGTGAGAATGAGCAGTAGCTTTCATGCATAAATATTTTCAAGGGCTTGTCAAAATTGTAAACTTACTTCAAGAAAATATTTGGCCAAAGAAGTTACATAGAGCCTGCAGCACACAGACAATCTGGTGATGGGTAGTTGTAAGTGAGAACAGATTAAGACAAGTCTGTAATCAGATGTGCATATGTCAGAACTGCTTAAAAGTTAAATAGATCAACAAGTCAATACTTCTGTATTGCAGTTTTTATTCCTTTCAGTGCTGAACCATGGTGATTAGAAAATGTGACCTTCACAGGAAAACTACAACATTTCATAACCTATGCAAATCAAACTTATTTTAAATGAACCATTTGTATCTAGTTGTTTTTAAGGTCCTAAGCTTTTCTGAAATACCCTTTAAAAAACTGAGACAGTCTTATTTCTGTACTATTTGTTTTCTCATGTTAGTCTTGTAATTTCAGGTACATTCCATAAAAACACAATCTGCTGCTTACTTAAATCTTACTGTATTAAGGGCATGGAAATTAGTTCAGTCTTTCTTTGTTCATGACCCTAATTCACTGTGTTCAAACCACACTGCATCATCAACCACATATGTTGCTTTCCTGCAAGTGGTATTATTTATCATTGATACTTTTTTGACATTTTTTAAGTGATACTGTACAAAACCCAATAACTCGGTAATGCCAACTAATTGTTGCCTTAACTTACATATTTTCTTTGGTTAAAAGGTGTATACATGTGCTTTAAAATCCGGCTTTGTTATGACACCCAGAAAAGGGAAATCAACCAAACAAGAAGTGGAACACTGCCCTCTTGACCGGTGGGCTGCTGATATACTGAGACTGTTGTCCATCTTTCATGTGCAACTTTCTTCTTTCCTCCTCTCATCTCACACTGCAGGGACAGGGATTGCTTTCTTTTTAAAGGGCCATAGAGTTCCCAGCAAAATGGGGCTTTGATCCTGCCTGGGGCTTCTAAGCATTATGGTAATAGAGATTAAAATAGATGTTTGTAATCAGAGCAACTATGTGGTATTTTTTAAACAAATATATTTGGTTCATGTGCATAAGTTTGTGTCTTTGTTCAAACAAGTGGTACATATAAATAAATAGTAATTCCACCGAAGTCTACTCTATGTATAAAGAGCAGTTCAGTTCAAATCCATGAAGTTACACCAGTGAAAAACATTTTATTTACATACTCATTCTTTGGTGTACACCTAAAATACCGAGCAAATTCTACCACATCTTTTCCATTAAAAGGTCAGAAAAAAATCCCCCCAAATTTTAAATTGGATCAAAAGTTCATAAATCAGTTTGCATTGGAAGAACTAGCAAACTGTTCCACTAACATGTACTCTTTAAAGAAATCAGTCTCTGTAATCTCCATTGTCTGTCGCAGAAACATGCCAGCTATCAGTTTTTATTACAGTCTCATGATAAAATAGTTGTGATGAGCCACCTTACTTCAGAAAACGTGGACAATGAATTTCTGTTGATTAGCGATGACTGCTTTTTATGGTTCACTTCACAGGTTGGTGATTTTTGGCTTTAATCTCAAAATAGATGGCAGTATTGGAGAAATTATATAAATTTCTTACTTCCATCATAACCATCTGATGCTCCCAGTCATCCAGATTCTGGAGGCTTGCAATTTTTAGTGAGGAAAGAAAAGGACACTTAATCTTGGATGCACATACCCAAGAAAATATCTCTGTTGAATTAATTTGATGTAACTATTTCAAGATCAGTTGAAACTTCTGCATTTAACTCAAGGAGAAAAAGTGATATGTGTACTTCTAAGTATTCTCTTTCACATCCCATAAGAAAGACAGTCAAAAAAGTCAAATGCAATGATATTTTTTTTTTTCTTGCTTGGTATCTTTCACTGTCATGGCTGTGCTTTGCAGAAGATGTGGTGAAAGGCATCTACTGCATTTGAGCCTTCCAGCTTCCTTGAGCTTCTTGTCTGAGAAAGTATTAAAATACCTCAGGAACTCTTTCACTCTTGCAAAGTTCTGTACTAACAATGTTAACTAGCAGACGTTTCAGAAATCCACAAAGCAGGAGTTGCTCTGGAATCTCTATGAGAAGGTGGCAAAACAGGCAATAGTCACTTTTTTCCCTTTGCAGCAAACACACACAATCATCAGTTTCATAACAGGCCATGCAGTATCAATTAGTTTAATAAATCTCCAGTATTCTCAGTGTCTTCCCTGTTTTAAGCAGTAGCTTTATAGCTAGAAATACATAGGAGTTCAGCTTCGGTTATGCTGTATCTTTATCTTGGGCTGAATGAGGTCCTGCAATGTTATTTTCTGACTCCAGCCACCAAAAGCACTTTGTAGCTTCTGACAGTTTACATAGATTAGTACTTAGCTCCTTACAGTAACAAAACTTTGATAATCTTGAGTCTAACTGAAATTTTAAACATGGGTGTAAGAGTAGTGGGGAGAAAAGACTGTGCAAGGAATGTCTTAAATATAGCACCCATGCACAGAGACTTTCTGTTAGGGTATCAAACCATGATTACTGAAATCTAAGTCAACATTTGACAGCTAATTTAGCTCTTGTTTTTTGACTTTTCTATTACTGGCTTAGAGAGGTACTTTAACAAATTACCTGGGGAAACAGTGCTCATCTACCAATGCCTGGATGATAGTGGAAAATATCAGCCTATGTAAGGGATTTCAGAGGGCATTTTGACCCTTACTGGTTCAGAGGTCAGATAACAAAATAATTGAGGGCTATGTTTCCCTCCTTACACTAACAAGGTCTTGTAGGACTGAATTTTAGGACTCAGACCATAGATCACATACAGACATTCTCCTGGGAGTTATTTTAGATAATTCACACTTGTTACTTTCTTAAGGAAAACCAGGCAGAATTTTCTCTACTGGCATTAATTCCTAGCTTCCCTGACTCATTGACCTTTGTTTCACTCCCAAAGGAAGAGATGGGGATGCTTACTAATATCTGCTAGTCTAAAATGGTAGTTTTTCTTTCTCTTTTTCATAACTGTTATTTCCTCCCTGCCTTTCCAAATACTGACAGCGAGATCTGGTAGATCATTGTTTCAAGTACATGTAGTGTTATATATGGTGCTCATAGGGTATAGATCTTTGTTGGATGTCACTCTTCTGACTGAGGAATGAGGCTACAGAAATACCTGCTTGGCATGGGCTTTGTCTAAAATACCACGTGAGAACATTTTTTACTCTCGTAGAGGCTGGACCTGAAGTATTAGAATTTAGTCATCTCTGACCCAATGTCTATGCATGGAAATAAGAAGAAAATAAGAATTTTCATTAGTTCAGTCTATTATCTGAAATGCTGGAACATCCTCTTCCTTCCTGTCTTTTACCAAAAACCTAAGAATAATTGGAGAACATGTCGAGACTGTGATCAAAACAGAGAACATGGTGAGCTTCTTCCTTTTTCAGTGCATCCAGGTATTCATACTTGCAAATCATAGAATGGGGGGAGCTGGCATGATCAGGAATGTACTGAGAATCCACCTGGCCTTGGGAGCTGAAGAGTTGTGGCTGTGACTCATGCTGTCATGAATCACACTGGCACTTGTGTGTGGAAATCTCACTTTTGTGTGTAGACACCACCTTTACAGTCATTTTTTAAGCTCTGCTTTCTGCAAGTGTTTTCCATCGATTGTTGCTTCGGGTTTTTTTCCCGAAGTTCAACTCTTCATCAATTTTACCCAGTGACACTGTTGCCAGAATCCTTCTGGAAAGCCAAAGGCTAGAGGGACAACAGCAAAGACAGTCCAGCAGACTTCAATGAACTGGAAAAGAAGTAGCTAATAAAATTAATTAAGAAAAGATCTTATATTGTAAGAGCAATAGAGTTTGCAGTTCTAGTGGAGTTTGCCATGCAGCAAGGCTTGCAATTCAACACAACTTCAGTTTCATAGTTGACCAGCTTCTAAGGTTGTTTATTGCTCTTCACATCATTGTTATGCCACATAAATTCCCTTTCATCTCTAGGTTCAGGTTTTGGATACACTTTCTTCTGGATGTATTTCAAAGCCAGTAAGCCAATGGCTTATGTTGCTGAAGAGGTTAGTCATAGCTTGGTCCAACTTCTGAACAATGATTAAGCTCATGATTTCTGAAATGTTTATGTGAGTTGTGCCTTGTATTGTTTATTGCTGTTGTTGACACTAACACGTATGGTCCAGATGACAGAATAAGATCTGCATTTGAGATTATGTGGTGTATTGTAAACTCGACTTTGCAGATGTACTTCTAGCTAATCAAAGACAGAGGAATTGTTTTGAGTCACATGTTGGAAAGATAATAGGGATGTTTAACGCAACTCTTCCATTTCCAACTTGGAGAAGTTGACAGACACAAATATCTAGAGGCTTAGTGAGACATTTTTGAAGCTACTAACAGGCTTCTTTCTTTGGAAAACCTTAAGTGCAGCTGAAAGGGAACTCTACGAATTATTTACAAAACAAAATAGTAATTAATACCTTCTGGTGGGAGCAGACTTAATAATACTGAGTGTTCTGAAAAATGACCTAAACTAATTCCCTCACAAGAGTCCAACGAAATACAATAAATATGTGACTACTCCCATGTTGCAGCTGGGATAAAAAGATGTAGATTTTCATATCACGGGGACATGACTAAACCTGGAGCCTTGTTACCACAATTTTCCTCTTGGTCTGCAGGGACAGCTAGATTCTTCCAGAAAGTTTATCACTTCTTTAGGGGCTGAACCACACACTTCTCCAAAGAGAAGCGCTCTTCACCCCCATTGACTTCTGAGAAAACTGTGTTCTGAACAAAGTATCTTGGATTTGTGTTAAAAACACCTGAGAGGTGTGATTTTAGAACCTGTTTAGGTGCCTAAACAGGTACTTAGATGTTGACATCAAAAACCCAAGTAATTTTTAGTAAAAACCCAGCAGAAGGTACTGACAGAACCCAAACGTAGTGCTCCCATTCAGCTAAGAAGACCTCAGGGCAGGACAGAAATTTTGAGTCTGTTCTTGAGTTGTTACTATTTCTCCTGTGTCCAATTCATTCACACTTTCTGTTGGGACTGCCTTCATTGGCATTAGCATTTAGTTGCATTGTAATTTTTATTTCATTTTTATTTTTGTTTACATGATCACATCAGTCTTGTTAAACCGTTGCTGATGGCATCAGAGCATGGTCTCGTGAATGGTGAGGAAGCAGCATTTCATCTGCATCTATAACAATAACAACAGCAGCAATGACAGCAATAACAACAACAGTGTCAAGGTAGTATTGTACCTCAGCTGGTATCATAGACTTGGAATCTTTCAGGTCAATCTGAATCCACTCTACTGACTTTCATGATTTTACTTGATTTGAAATAGCTCAACCAATAACTGCATAACTCTAAGAAACAAATCATTTTTAGGATGAAAGAGGTGAGACAGGGATCATTTTTGTCTGAGGAGTAACAACAAAGAACTGGATTTCTGGAAAAGGTTAGGATCTGCAGTCTGGAGTGGTCGTTGTACAAGCCTCGAGAGGTTTCATCTCTAGTTTCCCATGCAGCTCATTTTCGTTCTTATCTTTGTTGAGTGACTGTTGGATGTCAGCTGCACAGGTAGGTGACCTGTGTCTGTCCCCTTTTTTAGCTATTTCCATGAACAGGGAACTATTTAGACTTCCTGTTACACTAAGCTGGATGTTCTGCAAATTGCAATTTCATTAGGCTCCTCTGTCCTTTTCTTTGTCCTGCTGAAAATGATTTATCTATGATGATATCTGATGTGATTTAGTGCAAGGACCATTACATCTTTTTAACATAAAATATTTAATATCTTTAGCTGTACTAAGTGCTTTGCACAGGAGAAACTCTTCGTGTTTTCTGCTTATCTTTCAGCTCTCTCTAGAATTGATATACTTTCAATGTCAACACTTTTTTAAGGAGCGAAATGGTCTACATGCCTTTGTTCTGGTGTTACGACAGATAGTCTTTTTATGATGGCACGCAATGTGAGTAACTTTTGTTTATAAACCACATTGCTTTTCAATAAATTGCAAATGTGGTTTATACAGATATAAACCACAGCCTAATTACCTTAAAATGTGGTGCACCCTTGTTTGTTATGGTTTTTGTTATTACTGCAGTATTGATAAACCTTCAAGAAACAAAAAGGAGCACTGTTTTTTCTTAATAGTTAACACAAGTTTTATATGTGTTTATGTGAAAAGAAGTAGGTGTTATGAATAATCAAACAAAATAAATGTCAGTAGCAAAAGTCCCCAAAAGCCAAGTGTATACTTTTTGTCCACACTCAAACATTTTGATTTATGAACGTTTTAAGATTTCTCAGAAATCAGCAAGTATCTCCAAGTGCTCATATATTTATGAAATTTACTTTCATGATAGAAAACACAGCAACTAAAACTTCATTTGGATTTCATCTATATGAAATATGACCTTGTAAAACTGGATCACCTTTCACCATTTGTATTTACATATCTCCCCTCTAATATAAAATTGAATTATACAATCAGGGTACATGAAACACATTGTTTTAGTACCAAAGAATTTCTCTAATCTCCTTTACTGTTCAGTATGTTTCATTTTGTAAATATTTACAAGTTTGCTTTTAAAAGCAAGAATTTTAAATGAGGTAGGAAAGACAAACAAAACAAAAGTAGCAAATCAGGAAAGTATTTTTTCTTGGCTACAGACTGATTGGCTTCAGAGACTGATGAGTGTTGCAACACAGCAGTTGCACAGAGGTGGGAGTTCCCTTTATCTTTCCTTCACAACAGCTACCACTGTATGTACCAGACTTTTGTGACTTCGTCAACTTATCTTTACATTCAGCCACATTCTACAGCAGCTCTTTGTAGCTACTCTAGGATAGCAAACCTCAGATGTCACCCAAAACTTCACTGTCACTTAAATTCAAATACACTGACCTTTCAAGGGAAAGTTTGTCCTCCTATTCTGAGAGAAGCCTTATGTAGTGATTTTCAAAGCAATTTATCTAGAAAAGAGTGTTATTTATTCACATGTATGCATTTGATTTCTATCACTTTTCATTACAGTTGCATTGTGACAGTTTTAACAAGACTGGTTTTCATGCAGAAGTTACTTATTATGTTGGAAATATAGCCAGAAATGTCTACAGAGATTCTTCTGAAAGAGAACAGGGGAAACTTCCAGCACGATAACACACCATCTAGAATATAAACAAGCTCTAGGAAGTGTGACTGGCCAAAAGGATAAAACTGAACAGGCTTTATTTGATCTGAAAGAGACAGAAATTGTATGTGAAATAAACAGGAGAAGCGCTCGGAGAATTGCAAAAAGGACTTGTTGGCACTGGGAGAGCACTGAAGCCTTTCACTGAAATGGGCATGTGGCTGAGCAGAGCTGGTTAAATGTTGCTTGCAAATATTTATTTGAACTCAAAGGTGAAAACTTCACTCTGGCTCATTCCCTTTTCTTTCTTTATTGCAAGCACTTTACGAGTAAAACTTTATTTGCAGAAGTATCATTGGACAAGAAATCCGTCATTGTACGGTGGATTTACGCATGCAATCATACCGGAAGTAGAGGCAAATCCATTTTGAAAACTCTTCATTTGAGGATCATACAATCAAAGGAATGATGATGGTGAAATCATACAAATCACAGAACCAAGCCCTCTGAATTCTGCACAGTGTAAATTCAAGGCTCCGAGCACGGTGAAAACATATATTGGTTAATAACCAAAAGACATGGCATTAAAAATTCACATATGTTTTAAAACGGAATACATGATAGTAATTTACAATTACTAAAGACTTCCAATTTTTTTTGTATCCTACAGAGCAAACAACTCCTCCCAGACTGCACTGCAGCCTTTCAATTTCTGTGCCTCTTTGCATACTAAAATGTGGCTTTTTCGTGGCGACATCACAGCAGCCGTCTCAGCCTTTCATCTGCTGCACTCTGTTCTGCTAACAGCTCCTGTCTCTTGGGAGGCAGAGGTGATGCAAAGTCTCTTTCTTTCACAAGTGAGCTGAGTTTCTGCAATGCTAGTTTTACATTTTAGCTAAATTTCACAGCAGCACTTGGTATGTTTATACACTCTTCACCAGTCTCTTCAACCTAGTTTTCAGAAGGTCCATCTGTACTGCTCTGCCGCCCCATGCAGGAAGAGCAGGTTTTGCAGAGCAGAACCTTCAAGCCTGGCAACAAAACTTTCTCAGCCAAATGGCTCTGCTTGCATGTGTTTTAATTTATGACAGTCTGCTGGAGATAGTGTCTGGGGTGCAATGCTAGACTATTTGTTTAACTTGAGGATGGTTATTTTCTTGATTTGTTTTACGTAGTCATTTTTTCTGGCAAAATAACAAGATGGTAGCGGGTGTTTCTTCAGGTGGAAACAGCTGCCTGGTGTCACCTTTTAGGGTGGTTAATTTTGCAAACAGGATCCCAGCTGCTCTGGTGCTGGGCGCTATGAATATTAAATTTCTTCTAAACTGCTAGATGCACAATTGCAAACAGAGGTATCCAGCTGGTCACCTACTCCCTTGTAGCACAAAACCAAGTCTCCTTCTATCTCCCTATCACCACCCTCCTCATTCTCCTGCTTTCCCTCAAAATGAAGAAGGAAAACTAACTGTCTTTATACCTTTCATCAGAGGATGCCTTGGTGAACTGTTACGTCAACTAACAGATCCAGGAGATCACTGTATTCAATAAGTGTTAGACCAAATAAGCTCTGGGCTCTTAAAACTCAGATATACACACTTTGGGTCCATCAACAGGTGAGCTCTTGGGTGAAAGCCTCAGGCAGAAGTAGATCGGATTTAATGTTTGTCATGAGCTTACAGAATCCTCCATACCCTTCCTGGTTTAAGTACATAATAGGTATAGCTGATGCTTCTGTAGCCATAGACTAAATGACCTCTCTTTCAGTCCTGTTATCTAGGATTCCTCTGTGCTGTTTAAAGAAGTTTTCCCAGGAAAGCTGGTGGAAGAGTACTCTTAAAGTGCTTTCTTGGTATCTGCTTTCTCAAGTATCTGGTATGTTCTCAAGCCCACTCAAAACTGTTGAATTCCAGCACTTCAAGGTTATCAATATCGTCTCAGCTCAGTCTGGAGTACAGGAGTTCTTAGGTTTTTCTTCCTTATCCTCTTACATAATCACATTAAAGATATAAAGATATAAATATGTTAACAGTAGTCTCAGAGGCCAAGATTTGCTGACCTGGGATGTCTTCCTAGTGTTATGGTTCTCAGATAACTGGCATAGAGCCGAATGTGACAATATGGACAGAAAGAAATAAACGTATGCATTCCTTGTGCAGAGAAACCCACAGGGGATATAACTGAACTGAATTTTGTATAAACAGAAGTAGGTAAGAAGATAAAATAAACGCACAGAATATCACATGGTCCCCAAGATATCATGTGCTCCTAAGAAGAGACTTGGAAGCAGCAGACAGGCTACATTTAGGGTTGCCTTGAAAGAATGTGTGTGGGAAACCTGGCAAATAGTTCACAAAGCTGGAGCTGCTGTAGGGGAAGGAGCGGAGGCACGCTAGGAACAAGGACAAGCTCCAACACTCCATGGTGAAACAGAGGGATCCTGTTTAGATACTAAATAAGAAAATACAGAGATTGTTAAATATAGAACTATCTGAGTTCAATGAGAGGAAAGACAGATGACTCTGTCTATGCTATGTTCGTTAAATGACACCAACTACCTTGCAGCTTTAGATTTCCCTTTCGGTGATACAGAACTAGATGGTGGCTGGTGAAGGGAACACCTCAGAAGAACACAGTGAAACAAAATACACTCCTCCTGCTCACCTGGAAAGTGGGAAGCCCAGAGGTTAGGCAAGAAGCGGTGGCGCGAACCTTCCTAATAACCACAATATGTTCTGCCTATTCTGCAGAGAAAACAGTGGCAGAACCCACGTCCATCAGGTCACTGCTCATACAAGTTATGGCAATTTTGGAAAACAGAGAAGAATAGGCTTAGTTTTCACATGTGCCACCGTATGCTGACAAGAAAGGAGGAAAATTGGAACTGATGACCACTGAAGCAACAGAAAGATAGGCAACTTCTGTTGAAACTTCTGTTTCTTTTTCCTGAGCACAAAACTGTGCTCTCAGATCTGCTGGTCTAATCTCCATTTTGACATTCTTCTCCCTGCATACACATGGCAACATTACCATAAATATGGAGATGGAGGTCATGTACAGAAGAGTAATCTACAAAGCCAGCAAAGAGCAGAATGTTTCCATAGCTCGAGAAGGATTGTTTTGGGGGGTTACTACCAGGATATTTTCATATTTCACAGTCAATAGGAAAGGAAAAAATTGTTACAGATTTGTTTAGGTATAAACAGTTCTTTTGCTGAAATAAATAAAATTATCTGTTTTTCTGTAGGCCAGATTAATATTGTTTTCAAGAACTGAGTCTCAATAAACAGCAGACTGTTCTCATTCGGAGGTGAAATCATAAATTGTTTTCCTCCCTTAAATGTCCCCGGACTTTTTGAAATGACATCACCTGCACATTCATCAAAGCTCTGCATTTGGCATATTTTTTTCTGGTTTGGCAAAAATTAAGCAATGACTTGAATATGGTCCAATTTGTTGAAAAAAATTACTTTAAAAACATACATGTGTTTTAAATTTGTTGTGGATGCTTAGTAGCATGAAAGTTTTTATGCCATTATTTCCATATTTCTTTTCCCCCTCAATTCTTTTGGAACACTTATTGTGCAGGATCAGAAATATTTTCTTATTGAGCAATCTGAAAATCAAGAAAATAAACTGCCCAGAAATGTCCTTCTTTTCCCCGATAACCTCATCTGAGGGAAAGAATGTTTTCTTGGGCCCTGCTGTGTTTTCTGCCCTGTGGGTTGGTTGGGTGTGCTGGGATCATCCCTCCAAGCAGGTCTTGAGCAGATCGTGGCTGAGAGGTCCTATGCAAATGCCGATGCAGCAGGCAAGAGGTGTTTACTAGGTGCGGGTTCGGACTCAATTCACAGTGCTCGGCTTTATGCCTCAGTTTAAACCTGTCTCCCCTTAGCAAAAGGCAAAGGCTTGAGTCTCAGAGACTGGTACCAACTAAAGGGCCTCGTCTAAATCCTGCTGAGGGTGGGAAGGATCTCCTGCCTCCGCAGGCATTAGATGTACGCCTCAGTGCGGGCAGAGAGGCCAGCGTGCATTTGAGTGGCTTGGTGGTTTGGCACAAACATGCTAGGCATGCCCATCCATTTGCCTACTGGGCAATCGTCTGCCAGCGTGCAAGAATGGCCATGTCCCTGGTGACCAGGTCATGCCAGCACCCTGGTGTTGTCCTAGCTGGAGGTTTTCCCTGGAGCAGCAGCAGGAGCTGCCTGGGAGTCCTTCTGTCTGCCTGGAGGAATCCCCTCTAGCTGGCAGGGACTGCGGATAGGAGGCACAGTGCCCTCCCATTCCCTGCCTTCTGGCACCAGCAGAGGGAAGTACTAAACAATTCACTAGCCTAAATATCTAGATTAACTTTTGGGTGCCAATGTAGCTTAACATGGGAAAGTCCAAATTTCACTGCTCAGTTTTTCTTGGTAATTAGATAATAAACATAAGCTTTTATTTTTGCTGATCACTTTTTAGTTTGTGTAACATTACTGGACAATAGGAGACAGATCGTGGGCAAGTAACATTCCTGTATTAAATTAATTAAGGAGGCCAGGCTGGAATTATGTAATCTTCATTCCTTAAAACTTAGAGCTTGGTAAAATAATTAATTCTTTTCATAGCAGCTTTAGATTGGACCCAGAAGGCCATCTTATTACTGGAGTTAATGAAAACAATAATTCTGCTCTGTACTCCTGTTTAAAGTCAGAAGGCTAAAAGCTGTGGACTCACTGGACGAGATTTTTCTTCTTGCTTGTATTTCATAACATGAGAACTGTTATAGTGGATCAAAGCAAAAATCAAATTAGTGAAGCCTCATCTCCAGTAATGACCAGTACTTCATGTTTAAAAAGAGCACAAGAAATATTTTTATACTGCTCTTAATGAAGTTTGGGCCCAAGTTTCAAATTTGTCAAGGCTGTATCAGGCAGTAGAGTTGAACAGCCACCTGCAGAGCTGCCCTTATCATCCCAGTAACCCCATGGACTTCCTTGGGTATACTTCTGCTTCTGGAGAGGGTTCCCTTGGCTGCACATAACTACAGTGGTAACAGTTTACTGTTCTGATAGCTGAACCAGCTTTTCACCAGCCAGTTCCCTGACTAGAGCTCAGAGTGGCCTTTACCGTTACTTGTATGCAAGAACACATAGGTACAGTGCCATTAAGTTATTACAGAGCCAGACCAGTATTTTCAAAAGAAGACTTGCAGCTTGTGGCTAACTTCATATTTAGGTACTTGCAGATTCTTTTTTACAGAATCGCACAATCACAGAATAGTAGGGGTTGGAAGGGACCTCTGTGGGTCATCTAGTCCAACCCCCCTGCCGAAGCAGGGTCACCTACAGCAAGCTGCACAGGACCTTGTCCAGGCGGG
>Ga0065711_1032613_pt1 | contig 27015 bp, 14 predicted proteins | sample Hoacrofraction12_FD_59098 | JGI IMG/M metagenome (GOLD analysis project Ga0065711, IMG submission 59098) | Hoatzin crop microbial communities from Cojedes, Venezuela - Epithelial fraction 12 v2 (version 2) | ecosystem: Host-associated > Birds > Digestive system > Esophagus > Crop | place... | reverse complement strand
AGCCCCGCCTGGACAAGATCCTGTGCAGCCTACTGTAGGTGACCCTGCTTCGGCAGGGGGGTTGGACTAGATGACCCACAGAGGTCCCTTCCAACCCCTACTATTCTGTGATTCTGTGATTCTGTGAGTTCTATGTGTGACCTGCTATGGTACAAGGACAACAAAAATTGTCCTCAAAAAGAACGAAAGAATTAAAAATCACCATTTACAAGTGAGAACAGCAGCAGATACACTGTATTTGCTTTCAAGAAGCACCAAAAAAGTCAAAAAGTCAATCTTTAAATTCAATAACTTATAAACTAGCCAAAAAAAGAGCTTCCATTTGATAAGTAGTATTATGTGGTATTATAGATACCAGCACCAAGACAAACCATCTGTTATCATGGTATTAAGAATTAAGGATTCTAGAAATCATGGGAAAGGTTAACAAAAACCACATGCATTTCTCATGTAAACATACAAGAACAGCTATCCTCATTCTTCGTAACATTCGTGAAGGTGATGTATACAGAATAAGTAATTGGCTTGTTGAAAGTCTCTGAGAAATATGGTCTGAGAACAAGGCACAGAACCTTTGCCTTCTACTTCCACTGATGTGGCTGGAACACTCCATGAGAATAACCAGACAAACCGAACATTTTTATCCCTGTCTGAAAATTATCACCAATTCAATGACTTACACACAGTGTAAAAATGTCTGTGCGAAAACTACCGCTGACTCAGTGACTTACACATAGTCTTCTCCCACGGCTTTCACATCACTAACACAAAGAAAAGCTATCTGCTAAAAATCAGTAGCGCTCTATATCCTTTTCACAAAAACAGCCTAGATCGCTACTGCGTGAGTAGATTTGTACTACATCTGCTCTAACTTAGCTGCTTTTGTCAAGATTTATATACCTCTTCATGTGAACTTGATTCCTTCTTTTTTAACTTGCCCTAATGCCAAACAACTAGGGAATAGTGTCTACAAATTAATCTAGCACTAAGACAACTGTGTTAAAACCCCATCACCTATAGTGTGGAAGTTTTCTGCGATGTTGCTGGGAGCATCTGCCAGGAAAGCTGCTCTAGATTTTTCATTCCAAGCTGAATTTTATATGCCAAGCTTTTTGAACCTTAAAGCTGACATCTACCAAATGAGTTGTCAAGTTCCAAAAGAGATTTTGAAAGACATCCAGAAAATACTGTGCTTGTAAAAGAGTTGTTTCCAGCTATCAGAAAACCTTTAGCATCAACTAATTCCTTCCAACACAAATTTTTTCCATCTCACTTCTCAATTAACTGCCAAATATTTCTCCACCTTATCTTATTCAGGCTTTTGGTACCTTCAGACATCAAGTGCCTGTTCTCAAAGATGAAATAGTACGTTTTTCCCAAGTACCTACTAATAACTTGAGGCTTTAAAAATACTACGAAAAATTAATAGTCAAAAACAATGAGTGATATCCTGACTTCAACTTCCATCACTGATTTCTGTATTTTCCTGAACACATATAAATGATTAAGCTAATATTGTTCTGAATAATCTTATTTTATTAAATTGTATTCCCTGCCTACTCTTCTGTTTCCATGTTCTTTGTCTCTTGGAAAAAGTAACAGAGAAATTAACCCTTTGGTAGCATTTGCTCTCAAACACACAATACGACACTGTATGTATTGTTACGACTCAAAGATGCAGGTTCTTCTTCAAGAACTTACTTGCTAAACGATTTTGGAGAAATCACTTATTATGTCCATTTCACTATACTACCAACTATCTATAGCAATCGACTATTTAACAGTGTCTAGAGACCCACAAAGAGAAACTGACCTAATTTCTTTCACAGTTCTGTACAAGGTGGTGAGTTTACCAGGGTTGAGCGTGATCCTTTTTTGCTACAGGTATTTTTCCACAGAAGTTGTCTCCTTCCAGGACTTGAGTAAGTAACTTCATGCTGCCGATAGCATTTACAGAGGAAAAAGGTGTTGAGGAGTGGCCTGAAATACCTGGAATTCTGCTTTAACTATCACTGTGTTTACAATACAAAGATATCAAGCAAATAAAGAAATAAAATGCAATAGGAATCATAAAACCCCATACTAGATTGCATTCTATCTCCCCAAAAAGTAGCATCACATTCTTATCATTATCTTCATTTCTTTTTATCTGGACTAATGAAGTTTTAGCATTCCATTCTTAAAGCTCTCATTGCTGGGACGCAGGTAATAGCAATATCGCCACAACTCAGATTTGTGTTACTCAATGAAATGTCAGCCTTAGCCTTTTAAATTTTTTCCTCACATGCTCCCAGATTTTCATCAGCATTGTTAAATGCATACTGTATGGTGTAAGTCCTTTCAAAAGGTGACACAGCGTGCCTAGTCTATGTTCAGACCTACTTTCCATAGTCATACCTTTCAACAGTTGACAGCAGTATAAGAGTACACAATAAAAATGTTTTACTGGTAAAAATGATTACTGGTTGTGAACAAAACTACGCCATAACACCTTGTGATTGGTGTCTTGACATTTCCCAAATCACTACTCTCCATAAGCCCCAAATGATTCACAAAAAATCAATGGCTACTGGCAGAGCAACACTTTACGAAGGTGACAGGCAACAGGCAGTGTAATGGTATCCTTTTAACCTGTGTGGCAGTACAGATAATATTATTGCTGTATTTTTAGGCATACAGGGCTCTTAATATATATAAACGTACATGGAACCATAGGGGTAAATAAATAACCGTTGTTGAATCAATGAGATTATAGAGTCAGTGCATGTACACCACAGAGGAATAACAACAAGGAAAATAAGGTTGAGGCTAGAGAGAATAGGGGCTGCTCAAATACATGAAAACATCATCACTTTGTTACGCATTATAGTTCTCCACAAGAAAAAGCAACAAATAGGTTTCAAATACATCTGGAATGTTTGCTTACATATGAAAAAACTAGTTATCTATACTTGTTCATGTCATCATATCCTAACATTACATCTAACACCCATCAAGCAACGTAATGACTACTTCAGAGGTCACTTCCAGTAAAGGCTAAGCCCCTGTTCTTTGATATCAATAAGCGCACCCTTTTAGATCCTATGTTTGTAGTAAATAAATTCAAGGGGTTTTTTTGTTAGAAATATCGACTAGAAGAGGTAGGAATTAATTGTATTTTTTTTTAAAAGGGAGTTTCTGCAAATTGGAGAAGAGTAGTAAGACATGAAAGCGGTAATTTCATAAATAACTGAAGAACAACTGGTAGGATGAAGGATAACTTACAGTAAGTTAAAAGACAGACTGGTAGTAACAACTTGAAATTGAGTAGCAAAGTATAATTCGCATAGGCTCTAATTTTCCAGGATTCAGCATCCAGCTTCTGCTGTTTTCCTTTGGAGTTAGATGCCTAATCCCCTTACTGCCTCTAAAAACATGAATCACTGATAATATAGTGCAAAAATAATTTCCAAATATGAATGGAAGCTTACCTGAACTAAGGATCTAAACAGACTGTGCTACTTCCCATATTTCCAAAGCATCTATCAGCACAGTGAAGAAATTCTATCTGGTAACAGCGTTTTGAAAAATAGGAAGATGAAAGATTTGTGCTTCAAAATGCAAGCATTGACACAGGAGGAAGTGAGTTTGTGTTGTGAAGTCCTTAGTCTTGGAGCTGTACAGAACAGAGCGCGTAACTGAAATTAGTCAAGGATATTCTAAATGGCACTGACACAGAGAGGCAACCCAAGCTAGGCGACTTAGAGTCAGAACTACACTCATGGAGTAATTGAGTCTGGGAAGTAAACACAGAAATAGAGAAGCTGCAGAAGCACTTATTGTATGATGATTTCTCCAGCTTCCCTCTTCTGTTTATCTTTTATTTTACACAAGACACAAGTTTTCTTTGGATTTAATCACCTATGAAAAGAAAACATTATAGACTCTTAACGTCCTTAAGCTACAAATGTTCCTTCTTAGCAAAAAAGTTTGAAACTTTAATAGATATTACATTGATGTCAACAGAGACCAAGTTGTTCAACAACACATTAGAAATCTATCAAGGCAATAAATGAACAGTTTTGCATATAAAAGTACTTGGATAAATTGTGAACCTAATTCCCAGGTCCTCTGAGAAATTGCCCTCTTCTGGTTTTGACATTGTTTCTAGCTATAAGCTAATGCCATAAACACCTCATTTGTCTGCAAAGTATCTGCACTGACATAGCCATATGTAATTCAGATAATTAATCTTCTTGTTGGAGCTCTTCACACATTTGTCAGTCACAGCAATGTTTATAGTATCGTGAAGCCTTGCAGTTATCTTCCTAACACAAGCAAAACTAGACATGCATCAGAAATCTCTCTCCTGTAGATTTGTAATACTCTAATCAAGGAAACTTTCTTTTAACATTTCAAATGCATTACTGTGTGTAAATTACATATGTGGCAGAAAATGATGCTGAAAATTAAATAAGTAAAATAATTTTATATCAGCCAATATTTATCCAGCACTCCTAAGATTAGTGTACATAGCCCACCCCAGACTCAAATTCAAAGAACATCAATCCACAGCAGCCGTTCAGCCACTGGACTTCAAAAAGTGTGTTCTCCAGCCTTTGCTTTGGGATAAACTGGAAATGGGATGAAGGGAGGCATGAGTGAGACAGGATGAAAACACGGCATTAGGGAACATTTACTAAACCTACCATGCTCAGGCTGAAAAAGAAATAATAATTGAGGCTGTTCTATTCACAGTATTCAAAAAAACCCATCCCAGTCTTTCTGGCTATCTTCTCTTGTAGTTTATCCAAACGAAGGACAGAAAGATGGAAGAGCATTTTGCTCCATGAAATGGTGAAAAAGTGTTGGAGGGTCAGGAGGGGGAATCCCCTATACCAGAACCACTACAATAAAATTGAAAAGCACTTTTGCTCCGTATCCTTTTCATTTAAAAACACAAAAACCATAGGATATGACCACTTGTGATCTGCAAGACTCCCAGAGCACAGGCTATAAGAAATGAGGGGTAAAATTTAGAAGGTGTCCTAAGTAATTATTTTTCCTATATTCTATGATTTAAGACAATTAGATGCTTATCCTATATTTCATTAATGGTTAATTGCTTCAAAAATATTAAATGCATAAGCTACTTCTGAAACTAGGATTTGTAATTCAAAGTACCTGAGAAATTATGACCCTAGTGACCTGTGACCTCTCCCAGCACTTTCTTCCCTAACCAGCACATTGCTAATTATCTTCCCTTCCTCAGGCCCTTCATTGTTTACATTTTACCCCAGATACGGTCTAAGCTTCCTGATGGTTGAAATAAATTCCTACCTGTTTCACATACGGATTCATTACATAAGGAAAAGTGATCTGATCCACTTTGATTGGAGTAGTAAGTCTCTTAAAGTTACTTATAAGTCTACATACCTATAATATTCCTAGTAAAAGCGTACTTGAATAAAATTTTTGTGCTTAATTTAAGGAAGAGGTCAGGCATGATGACCTGCTGATCTCAACTGGCTAGAAGAATCTATAAATTATTTACTACCTTACTACATGATCAGAATGTATATTTTCACATTATTTGTACTGTTGGCCTTGGCTTATTTTTGCCAAATACATCAAGAATGAAACTCCACATATCAGGGTTTTGTACCTCCATGAGCAGTAGCAAAACAAAAGAAAAAATGTAAACTGTAAGAAAGCCAGGTCAGATGTCAGGTTTCTGATAAGGAATGAAATTCTGCTGTATTTAGAGGTCATAACCTATAACTTAAAATCTCATCAAAATGTTCAGTAACCTTGTGTATGCACATGGAGGGGGGTGGGGTGGGGGGAGCAAATCTCCAAAACGACTTAATCTGTTCAAGATTTTTCCATTTGATTTTCCTGAAGCAAAGAACAAGGACAGCATTAAAAAGAAATAGAAAGCTGCCTCTTAACCTACAAGATCTAACCAAGAATTTTGACTGAAAATTATGTAAGTGTGCTATGACTTATTTATACAAATAAATCCCTATCATGTTACATAAAACTAAGTTCTTATTTCTAGAGATGATGCAGAAACATAAACACTAAGTGTGTCCTCCTACCGATATTTAGCTAGAGATACTGCTATTATGAGGAAAAAAATAGTAAGGGAAGCTCATTCTTCTCACAATTTCCTTCACTCTGAGATGTACTTTTTAAGATATTTTGATTGAACCCCAATACATTGAGTGCTTGTAGCCCTTGCTGACACCTGCAAAAAGGTACAGACCTTTTCAACGGCAAATCTCATCTGCAATTTTGGCAAATTCAAGCCAAATGACTCACATTCGTATTTGGTCTCACTCCAGTGCATGGGGAAGTTTATATTCTAGTCTGTACTCCAGGACTGTCTCTCACTATTTAGATAAAAGAAAACAAACTGACGAGTACAATAACATAACTATAGCTTTAATTTCTTGCAGTGCAACTAAAGCCTCAAGGGCTTACTCCTTAGCAATGAGAACTGGAAGCTGCAAATTAATCTGGCTGAAGCTTCCTAATATTACAAGTAGTAGGGGATCATTAAGCTCTCAGCAGCCTAGGGTGATGCACGGGGTTTGTAAATTGCAACAACCATACACGAACCTAGCAGAGCTTGTATGACTCAGGGACTGCTGGAGCACAATACTGTGTGCCTGCCAGGGCTTCTCCAAGCAGGGATGTATCTCACACACCTATAATTCTATGGCAAGGGGAAACACGTATGCAACCAGTCCAGAGAGCAGCGAGGTTTCCCTGCAGTACAGTTACATGCATGCATAGTTCTACTCCAGCGTGACCTAATAACCATTAATTTACACTGACCATCAACCCGATCCAACTCTTTTGCTGGAGCAAAACCCAAAACCATATTTAGGAATAGTGCTGTTGATTGTGTTATTGAATTCCAACACCTTTAGAAAGCTCAACGTTATTTGACAGTAACTGTGAAGAAAAGATGACTGGTCAGAAAGCAGACATGGATAATACCAGTTCTTCTCAAGACAGCTTTTTAGTGAAAACTAATCTATCAAAAGAGAATATTTTTATGAGGTACTCAGTCTCGCTTAATTAAGATACAACAATAATTTTGTCTATCCTTGCATTTACAAATATTTATGAAATAGTTTGTTATATATGGACTAAAATACCAATCCTGCTAATGTACACTGCTAAAAATAAATACGGGGGTATAAATTTTACTGCTTCATTACACTTTGGTCGATATAAGCACAACCCATACAACAGTCTCACCTCAAGGCCCACCTTATTTAGTAAAGAAAGAAGAATTACTTTGCAAACTTGTCTTTTTGCAAAGAAAATCAGTATCACTTTACAATTATTACACTGATTTAGTCACACCTATATTCAAATACTGTCTATATTACTTTATTTACATAATCCATTACAGCATTGAATTTTCCTCATTTTTCCTCATTTTAAACAGCATACTGCCTACATAAACATCCTACTCTTTCTAGCCATTTCAAGCACGTCTACTATTATTTCATAAATAGTGGGGGATTTATCATTTCCAGTTTAGGCAAAGCACCGTGTTTAATATGGTATGCCAGAATAAGGTTTATTCTGCATGCCATTACTTTCAAATATCTTTCCCATCTCTTTTACTAGTCAGTCATAATGTGCTTTCTTGCTTGTGTTTCACTGTTATATTATTACTTTCTGCTTTTTTCTCAGTATTCCAAGTGAATTACTTATTTCCTCCCCCCTTTAGAGTGGTACCAAAGTCATACTTGTTCTCTTCTGCTTTCTCATCCAGATTTGCTTCTCTTTCGAACCCAATGTATCTTACATCTCACAATTCTTATTCCTTTCATGTGATGTATTACAGATGAATAAAGAGTGAAAAGACCTTCCAACTAATTTAATTGGACCTTTGCCCCTTCACATGAATGTAATAAATAATTCCTTTATGAAATAGCATTTGCCTATGTCTACTAGTTGACACAGATAAATATTGCCATTTTTTAGCAAACTGCAAATTCTGTCAATCTAAATTTAACAGCAGCTAACTGAAGACTCATGGCAAAGGTCAGGGGGAGATCCCAAATCACCATGTGTACACACATCTGCCAACTAGTCCTCCCCAGGAGATATTACCTGTATATCTTTAGTGAAATATTCCTCAGTGATGATGTTTAAATTTCTTGTGGATTCAGACTTCATAGACTATAAAATGTGTTCCTTTTTTCTCCCTCAAATTAGCCTCTTAATAAATTTGGACAGTAAAGTGCACCTGTGTAATAACACTGAATTATATAAATACTACATTGAAAGCATTACTTAATTAAGAAAGCCATGCTACAGCTGGCAGTGTGTCAAGTGAAAGAGTGCTGTGGCTGATCACAGCACACACGAAGACAATCCCTGCTTCAAGATTACTAACTCCATCTTTTCTTTGTCCCTCAATAAAAAGCAGGTGAAGGGATTTTCTGACAGTGGTTTGTATCTGGTGGATTAAGTAGCACCGGTGCTTCCGTGGGAATAATGCTGAGACTTTTCCTGGCTGGCTGGTGCCCTGGCGCTAGGATGTTGTTCCAAAAACAGGGGTTGGTATCTAGGAAATCCAGGATACAGATTCATTGAAAGGATCAAAATACATTTCCATGGCAACACTAACAGCATACTATAGGGGAAATTCATATGCACTTTGCATATATCATTCAGTTAATAAATATATATTATATATACATGTAAACTCAAACATATATATGCAAAAATCCATTTCTTTGAATACAAGCCAAGAATTTCACACAGAAGTTTTTAGAAGTCTGGCTCTACTAAATACAGTAAGACTTTGCCCTTATCTCTACCGAATTAAGAATTCACCCGACAGCTATCTTATAAATTTCGTAATGCTTCCCTCTATGCTTCCGTTTAAGACTTTAGTCATAACTTTCATGGATTTTCTTTCTATTTCAAACTGTAACTGCATACATAGACATATACTAAACCTAGATAAAGATCAGTATAATTAAATGAAATTGTTAATGTGTGCCTTATTAAACACACAAAAAAGAGTTCACAGGATCAATGTCTGAAGGTATGTTTGAACTGTGAGACACAACATTAACACAGCCCTAATGCAGGATTTACCCAGATAACTTTCAAGCTACCAGCCTGGGTACCAGGGCAGCACAGATTTCAGTGCACACTTCCTCTAGTTTTGGACTAAGTCTGTTTGTGAAAGAGATATCTGCTGTGATATGTGCTTTCTATCAGCATCCTACAGAGTGTCTCTTTCTTTCAGATTTACTTTTTTTTGTGAATTTTAGGCTAAAATGACAGAGAAATATGTCCAGGGAATGTTAAAATTACTTTCACACATTTTTCTACTTTCTTCCACTTTTGTCCTGTATTTTCAACATGTTTTTAACGTGTTGTAGTTGTCTTTCCCTTTTTTATGCTTGCTTTTTCCTTTGCAATGTCAATCCTCATTTTAAAAAATTCTGTCTCCTAATTGATCAAATGCATTTCTCATCCAAATATAAAAGCCAACAATTAAGCCCCTATACAGCCTTGTGAAAATTCCTGAAAGATCTCTAACACAGGCATTTTATGTACATGATTTTTGTACATGATTTATGTACATGGGTTTTTTTAAGCTTCATAACCTATTACAAATCCATTTCATAAAACAGGCAGCGAGCTTTCATTTAATGTATTTTCTTACCAAGCTTAGATTAGAAGTACAGCAACACTTTCTCCCTGTCTTCCTTTTGCACTTCAGTTTTGGCGCATGCACTATACCCTTTCTCAATCTTCAACTCTTTTGAAGATGTTTAACTGAAAAAGACCCTGCTAAGCTTAGGAGCAAAAAAATTTCAGAAATTAGGAAATCCATAATTAGAGTGAACGGACAGCAAGTGTCTCCCTCAACCACAATTCCTGCCAAGGATCAAGTGCCAAATGAACATCCATGACAACCTTCCTATTTTTCCTTCAAAACTAGAGAGCTAGTGAAGACCAGGCTAGCTTCCTAGTAACTACCTTACGAAACCTGGTTGACTTCAGTGAATTGTATAATGGTCATCAACTTGGCCATCATGATGTCTTAAAACTGGAGTTTACACATCAAGAGAGGATAAGCTGAGTTAGCAATAGCTCAGATAGGGATCCTTGCCCCCAGAGGGAGAAAATGGTATCAGAAACTGTCTTGTCACATGACCTGATATTTAATCTGTTGGTATACACAAAAAAGGCAGAACTTGGCATCGTTTATCAACAAATTGAAGACTTATCAGATGAAATAACCAGATGGTGCTGGTCTTTCTCCTGCACTTTTTCTTATAGCGAGATCTACAGGAAAAAATTTTAAAAACTTTTGAGTAGTGTTATTGTAGCAATTTAACAAAACACTATTAAAATCTGCTTATTTTTACTGTGTCTGATAATCATTATATTAACAGCTCTTACACTCCCCTGAATTTTCTTTTTATTTTCAGCAGGCAAGAGAAAGCAAAAGAACAATATTGTTGCACTGGAATAAAATTTTAAGATATAATGAACACCAAGGTCTACTTTAAAACCTCTTCATTTGAGGTAGTGATTACTGAAGTCATTTTCCCTTGAGCTGCAGACTGGGTTTGCTCCTGAATTCTCATCCACAAATATGTTACATCATATACATTCAAACCAGCTGCCTGACATGCATAAAATTGTGCTATGGTTGATTGCAAAAGCAGGCAATGTATTGTACTCCTCGTTGAATAGAACCAAGCCATTAATCTTTATTACATAAACTATCTCTCAAAAACGGTGCTCCTTCTGCTCATTAGAAAACTTACAGAATTTAAGATAAACACAGCAGTGCCTCACAATCATCAGTAACAACCTTAAGGCTCATTTTACTTTATTACACAAAACTCTGCACATATACAGTGATTTCAACAGGAAAAAGTACTAGGAGATGGGGAAAAAAACCCCATCAAGTAGATTTTTGTTCTGTTTCTTTTACATCAATCAATCTTGACTAGATGCATGTACTCCTGTTTTCCTACTGAAAATTGCATTTGTGGGTGGCAAGGGTGTTTGAGTGAAGAGAACACGGCCAGGATTTCTGGACTTTTGACCAAAATAAATCAGTCTATGCAGACTTCCAAAACATTCAGAACACAGAAGATCCACAGTACTTACATAGCAGAGACTACGTCCTCCTATGATAGTCAATAGAATTTAGGGGCAGAAAAGGTATACTTTTGGAAAGTGCTTTGGCGACTGCCATCATTGAGTAAACTGTGAAATCTTCCATGTCAAATGAAAGCACAAAGTAAGAGCAAGTGAAGTTCTAGTCTAAGAAACAAAGATTCAGTATAACTAGGTTGTTAATTCCATTAAACTCTTTCCAACAATTACCTTCTTCTACACATGAAATTCAGTAAGTTTATTTATTATCACTCTGACCTTTCAAGTACTAAGTAGAAATAAAAAAATCCAGTATGCTTCTTCCTCAAACAAAATATTAAATTCTATATGTAATCAACACATCAAATCCATGTTCAGACAAAGTCTGTGAACAGCTGCTTATAAACCCTACAAGATCCTACAAACTAGTCTGCCTGAGCAAATTATGTGAATTTATTTTTTATTGTTTGGGAGAGAGGGAGAAGCTACCAATAAGAAACTAAGAGTGCCAAGTATTAATAGAGGTAAAATACAGAAAAAGAATATCAAAAACCTTGAAAATAAAACCATCTCCTGACTACAGCTTTCTGATATGTTGTCACAGCACGCTGAATCCATCAAAAGAAACCTCACACTTTCATTGCTGTAAAGAATTTTACTTTCAACATTCCATTTGCTCCAGCAGTTGAAACACCACATGATGTGATTTAGAGTCACTCATAACTTAATATTATCCCAAAGCAATTGATTACCACTGGGTCTGGTCTCAATCCAGAGCTATTAATAGGCTTCACACATTAATCCAATTTAGATGTTTGTGTCATGTAGAGTTGTTCACTTTATAGATCAATATACAATACAAAATTCAGGCAGTGGAAAGACTTTATAATAAAGTATAAATATTGAGTCATCCAGAAACAGGGGAAGAAGGAAATTTTTACTTTGTTGAGTCCAGGAGTTACTAATAGACCATGCAACTACAGGCGATGACACCTCATCACGAAAAAGGTATTTGTATCTCCAGTGAGACACAGCAGTTCTTCATTTAGCACTGTCAAACCATGCCCTGAGTTACAGTGATAGAACTTTGTGGATGTGTAAATATATTTAAATGGACATCCTGTAAAACTCCAACAAAAAGGCTAATATCCATTTCAAGGGGATGAATTAGCTGGGACAGCAAAGAGGACATAATTCCTGATGAGCTGGGTCACAGATGCATCTAAACAAGGCCAAAAAAATGTAGGGAGAGAGATGGTGGCTTTTAGAAATTGAGGTGGCATAAACTAAATTAAGTTTATTAATTAAGTTAAATTAAGAAAAATTAAAAATTTCTTTCCTTCCTTTTTAAAAAAAAAACCACAAACATTAACACAGTCTTTGTAAGTAAGGACAAAAAAAGCATTTATGTTTGATCTGAAACTTATGTGAACAGGTTTCACGCCACTTTGCTAGTATCAAGCATTTGAAATCAACAGACATGGCAATATTAAAAATTAGTGTAAGTCTTCAAAAGCCACAAGATATCCATGGTGAAGACGCATTCTGCAGAGAGCAACAATTGCTAGAAAAGGTCTCAGGCATTGAATAAAGTAAGGAGAAGCTCACCTGAACTCTAATGTAGCTTGTGAAATCCTCTCATTTTGATTTTTCTATCCAATTTTATCTAGATGCCCCTTACAATCCAAAGCAACCGTTTGTGGCTTATCATCTTTACAGACCCGATCTCACAGGACTCATAGTCCTCAAAACTACTGTGACTGCATCTCGGTTCTTATAAATGCTATCTGAATATCTGCCTTTCTCTTAAAAATGGCAATGGAAAGGGAGAAGGGCAATACTCCTTTTTGTTCCCAGAAGATGCAAGTGAGAGGCAATTCTAGCTGCCAGGCTTACTAAACGTTACTTGGGAAAAACTGCCACCTGCTGCATCAGGAGGAGGTAACATCTCTAAGGGAGTAGAAAATACAAGAGATTGGAATTATGCAAAAATACGTCATGGGATTCAGTTCCCAAATTACTGTGTAATCACTCAGAAGTAAAACAACAGGCCAGTAAAAGAAATACGTTGTGCAAAATCTAAACCTTCTCCTTTTCTATAAAAGCTATTCACAACTTCCTCAAACAAAAGAGAAGACGTAAAAAACAGTGGAGCTGGTGCAGCTCCAACAACAGCCCAGGAGCAGTCGATGATTTCTTTCATTGTGTTATTGCAGGTAACTGTGAATAACTGAACACATTAATGCAAGAAGAGAAAGGGGATTGCTCTGGGGACAGGGACTGAAGTAAAAATTCCTGCAACCAGTACAATGCCCAGAAAGGAAGGATCTGACTAAATAAGCATACATACGTGGATATGCCAACACACATATACGTTTCAACCTTTGTTGGGGTTGATGTAGCTTGAGAGTTAGCATGACTAGGCTGCTTAAGCAAAACAATTCACATAACTGAACAGGCCGCTGGAAAGGGCAGCTAAGAATAGCAATTGAGAAAGTTCTGATAGTGCACATGATGTGGGTTAGCAAAAACAAGATATGTTCAAGGACATGGAGGCGGTCTGTTGCTATTGGCGTTAGTGCGTAGTTACCAATCATAAGGGCACATGGGGCATGTGAACAGTGCGTGATTTATGTCTGTAGCCTATCCGAATAAGCGTGATCGCGTGTACAGATATGGAAAAATGTATATAACCACGCAAGTGGAGCAATAAAGTGAATCAACTGTGCATTGCATCAACGTGTGAGAGTCATTCCTGTCCCTGCACGGATGCTGAAACTCGGCAAACCTTGAACATGCAATCTGGGTATTTCAAACGTGCAGAGGAGCAAAGAATTTGGCTCTTTGCTGCAGATTTGTAGCTACTGCAATGAAAGCATTTTTTGTCTATTCAATTTACCTCCTTAGTCTTCATTAAGAAGAAAAAATGAAAGGGCAAAAAAACTGCTCTAACTTTAATTGAATGCAAAATGGACTCAATCAAATGGAAAAAAGAATTACAGCTCCAAGTGAATTTTGTTGGAAATCCTTTACAAAAAATATAAATCGTTAGTTCTTATACTTAAAAAAAAAAAATTGCAATTTTCAGTTGGAAGTAATTCCTGTTAGCAAAATTGCATTTTAAGAAGGTCAAGAGAAACCATTAAAAGCTTGAAACAGAAGCAAAATATTTTGAGGCTATCCAGCCTACCCTTAGTTCCACAACTTCCAATAAAGGGTTTAATTCCAAATTGGAAGAAAATAGTTTTAAACTCAAGCTTTCTAAACTGTTTATTCAAATGCTGTAAGTTTACTTTGAACATTGAGTGTTGTGGAAAACGATGAGAGTTAGGCAACTTAGGTATTTAAACTAGACTGGATTTGTCTTACAGTGAAAATAAATTTGAGATCACTGAGCAAATAAAGCTGTGTATCAGCCCACAATACACAAGTAACAAGAATGTATTATTCAGAGGAAAACTTATGCGCTCTCAGTTCAAGTATACGCAATGAAGGCAGATAAAGGCAAATGTAAATTTTTAATAATTTTTAATGCTGAACAGATCCAGAAAAAGAACTAAACAACCTGACAGTTCACGGGTTTAAATCTAGAGTACTCGGCCTTAATTTAACCTTAGCCTCTTCTCATCTGTCCTTACCTCAGTGCTGTCCACCCAGTTGTTTCAGCTTTTAAAACTGATAAGCATGAAATAACAGTGAATGATGTTATTTTCATCAGAAACAAAGTAAAATGTTACCTTTCTGGATTTTAACTGGGCCAGAAATTTAAGGAAAAGTTATTCCTCCATCCCCAGAGCCTTGCAAAGCCTTTTACCGGAAAACAAGTCTGAGTGTCGGGCCAGCCAGCACCCAGTACGATACCATCTTCACTGAAACTTCTCCAGATACAGAACAGAATCTTGCAGGCCAAAAGAGCAGACATTTGAACACCACTGGCAACGCGCAGACATATTTCCTTCCATGCTCATTAGACAAACTCGTTTAGTCATGTGAAGATCACTGTGCTGACACAGACCTTAACATTCTGTGACTGGCGATACAGAACCTACTTACTATGTGATTCTCAGGCTCTTTCTTCCACCTAATTAAGAAATACCACTCACTAAGAGCTTCAAAAGTTTATTTTCATTATTTTCTACACCTATTCTCTATTTGCAACTTCTAATAACGAGGAGTCAGCTGGCAAGTCAGCATTAAGTTAGCACTGGTGATCGTATACATAAGAGCTAACGTTTGAATTCTCCAAAACTGTAGAATGACACACCTTAGCCCATTACAGTCTCCTGAGTAGAAATCAAACATTACACAAATACGACCATGAAAAATGAAAACTTAGATTTAAATGTGTGTGATGCTCCCTGTTAGAATTGTGCCAACAGTTACAAGGTTATTTTCCTGCCTACGGTGAAGTTTACCATCTTTCCACACAACGTCAAAACCATCTTTGCCAGAAACAATAATCCCATAGGCATATAAAAACAATATTCTATAAAGTGAGACATATACAATTTGGAAAGGATCTGATTGTGCCAACTAGCAGGTATTTTCCCCATGTTCCCAGAGCCTCTGTCACGGCTGTATCTCTCCCTGTGGCCCAACTGATCTGTTTGCTGGAACCGCAATTTAGTACCTAGTTTCTGTCTGAAGTGACAGAAACTGTTGGCCACACTGCTGTTAGGGCAAATGCTTTTAGGGAACGTACAAATCTCTCAGTGACACAGAGCGATGCGAATGAACGTGCCTCCCACCCACACAAATGCCATGTTCTGAATTCATACTTCAAGGGGGCAACCCTGAGGACACCGCTTGGCTTCAAAGAAAATGCATGTGAGGAGCTATGGGGGGAGTCTGTCTGGTTGTCTGTGCTTCATTCGAAGTACCCAGTACAGGTGGTGATCCTAAAGCATTTCAGGTTTCATTTCAGTTACAGTTCAAAAAGATGTTACTCCAAACTTCATAACTGTCCTTCAAATTACACAAAAAAATAATCTCCAAGGCCATTACGCAAGAAGGAATTCTACTTTTTTATCTTGCTTTACAGCTTCGATTTATCAGGTTTGTTACTAAAGATTGTCACAAATGAGAAACTAAAGCAACTGAGCCCTATTTGCATCAGAACAACTTCACTGCAGTGCACGAAACAACTCATACATTTCGTATTATTAATGCACTTGTTACCAACAATGGGGAGAGAAAAGGGGGGAAGGCAAGAGAGAGAGGGGAAGAAAATGTGTGAGAGAAAGTACAATGTCTGTAAGCTTGACTGGCACAAATGCTCTTCTCACTTTCTTCCTGCTATGTGAAGACTTGTTTTCATCTAAAGTACAGAATATTTCAGAGAATCTAATGTGATCTGACAGCTAATCTTAAATTGTGTTATTATATATAAAAAGAAAAAAGAAAGCCTACAGACACTATATTACCTATCATACTACCAGGAAGCTGTATTTTTCTCCTTTTCAAATCTAATATATAACACAAGCATTCACTGAAAAGTTTGCTTAATATTTTCTATGATCTTTCTTGAAATCCATCCTTTAGTAATGACTCGATATTTCTGGTGCAGTGGGTAATCATTGGGCCCTTTTCCTGTTTTTTAGAGCGTATTGACAGACAGCAATCTCACTGTCATGTGAAGGGATACCTCGAAGCATTCAGCAAGACGCCACACAAATGCCTGTAAGCCCTGTGCCCCATGGTGTGCTGGAGTCACTTCCCCCTGAACTGCCTGGGGGCAAATGATTTTATAAACCAAAAAGCTCTGCCGAATATGTCCTGGCTTCAGCCCTACAGGTTTTCATTTCCAGAATCAAGACAAAGACACTTCAAGGGATGTGGTGCACTGTGACAGCCACTGCTCCTCTTGAGGACTGTACCTGTAAACACCAACACTTCAAGAGCAAAGTTTGACAAGTAGCTGAGAGACTGGAGAAGTCTCCTGTGGCTTATGGCAACCGTATAAATATTTTGATGCCTAAAAATACAGGTCCTAGGTCAAAATCTAAAAATTATCCTACTCGTTGTCCACACTAAAAATAGCAAAAGGCAGCATTTTTAAAATCCTATGCTTTCTTTAAAAATCTGCCTTTTCTATGGATCTAATTGCATGAATTTTCAATGAGACTGACCAAACAAACTTTAAACTTCAAATATGCAAATGGATCTTGTATTTCCAGAAATGCTTAAGTAGGATAATAAATGGCATTTACACACACCTAGAACCTTGGATGCTTCTGCAACTTCCCATTCAGCCACAACACGTATACAGCTGTGTATACACTAATCATACACTTGAAAATCTCTTGCTTAAAGAATTACAGTCAATTGGGATCTGGGCTGTGTCTGCACTGTACACTTCATTGTGTGCAAAGAAACCTAACATGGTATAAAACAGTTCAAGTATTTGAAGCAGAATCATTTATTGTTTCCTCTCCTTTCAGGCATTTTGGAAAACATTACCTCTAGCAACTGTAAAATATGTTTTATCATTGTATTTCAATATCTAATTTTAAAAGCATTTTAGAAAAATATAGGATTTTTACATCAACTTTTTTGATTTTTATATCAAACCTTTCTGGAATTGATTTTGCAATCACAACAACTCTCTTTTGGCAGAACACGCTACTGAATACAGAGGATGCAAAGCTAGGCCAGTACTAAACCCAAGGGTTTTGCACACAATACTTGCATGCATCCATGCTCATAGCTTGGATGGATGCACACTTTGCTGGGTAAAAAACTGGCTGGGTGTCTGGGCCCAAAGAGTGGAGGTGAATGGAGTTAAATCCAGCTGGTGGCTGGTCACAAGCAGTGTTCCCCAGGGTTCTACAGTGGGGCCAGTTCTGTTTAACATCTTTATCAATGATCAGGACAAGGGAACTAAGCGCACTCTCAGTAAGTTTGCAGACGACACCAGGTTCGGTGGGAGTGTTGACCTGCTTGAGGGTAGGAAAGCTCTGTAGAGGGATCTGGACAGACTGGATCAATGGGCCGAGGCCAACTGTATGAGGTTCAACAAGGCCAAACTGCCAGGTCCTGCCCTTGAGTCACAACAACCCCATGCAATGCTACAGGCTTGGGGAAGAGTGGCTGCAAAGCTGCCTGGCAGAAAAGGACCTTGGGGTGTTGGTCGACAGCCGGCTGAACATGAGCCAGCCCTGTGCCCAGGTGGACAAGAAGGCCAACGGCATCCTGGCTTGTATCAGGAATAGTGCAGCCAGCAGGACCAGGGCAGTGATCTTCCCTCTGTACTCAGCACTGGTGAGGCAGCACCTGGAGTGCTGTGTTCAGTTTTGAGCCCCTCGCTACAAGACAGACACTGAGGTGCTGGTGTGCCCAGAGAAGGGCAACAAGGCTGGTGAAGGGTCTAGAGAACAAGCCTTCTGAGAAGGAGCTGAAGGAACTGGGGTTCTTTAGCCTGGAGAAAAGGAGGCTGAGGGGAGACCTCCTCACTCTCTACAGCTACCTGAAAGGAGGTTGTAGTGAGGTGGCTGTGGGTCTCTTCTCCCAAGTGACAGGAGAAGGGGAAATGGCCTGAAGTTGCGCCAGGGGAGGTTTAGATTGGATATTAGGAAAAAAATCTTCACTGAAAGAGTTGTCAAGCACTGGAACAGGCTGCCCAGGGAAGTGGTTGAGGCACCATCCCTGGAGGTATAAAGATGTACAGATGCGGAGCTTAGGGACATGCTTTCATGGTGGAATTGAGAGTGTTAGGTCTCCTCCAACCTTAATGATTCTACATTTCTATGTAATGTACGTCTAAAGCCAGACTAAGAAGAATGAGGAAGAGATCTACAAATTAAGCATAATTTTCACTAATATTGTATAACAAGTAACTGTACTATCATGACCAGTTTTTGTTACCTAGGGTGCCTGTTCATCAAAACATCCTCTTCACCTAACCAGTTCTGAACGCTCCTGTTCCAAAGTTCTGTTTCAATTAATGCCGAATACTGGTAAGAGCTGTCACAACATAACATACTAACTTCACAAATTCTGTTGCTCCTAAAAAAACCTGATAGGCAGCATTATGAAACAGCATTACTGTTTAATAACATTTTTTTTAGAAAAGCTACAGCATAAAATACAAGCTGTTTTTTCCATAGAGCTAACTCTTCTGAATGTAGTTCAGTCACCAAGATAAGACATTTTGCCTGTTTGCCTGCTTACTATTTTGCCTGCAGTATTTCTTCAGATCTGCTAAATAAAGTTCTTTTAAAAACAATTTTTTTCAGACTGTCCACAGTGCTTCATTTCACCTCCAACCTAAAATGGAAATAAATCATAAAAATAATCAAAAACAGGCTGTAGCTGACATACCGACTATATCCTAACTGCTGACCATTCAGGCTTCCTCTGAGATGCATATGTTATGCATAAACTGCAGGACAGAGGTGATTCGCAGTCAGTCCTGGAGCACTCCAGCCTTTGTGCTTAGGTTTCATTTCCACAAAAAACTTGGCACACGGGAAGACAGGCACAACATCCACACAGTTGCCACCTGCCCAGGGAGACAGGACACAGCTGGAGAGCATCCTTCCCAGGAAAGCACTTTCTTTTAAACCCAAAATTCTTCCTTTCACATGCTAACCCCACCATCCACCTCTAACTCTCCCTCGAGGGCAGATCCCTACATTTTGAGAAGCTTGGGTTGCCTACTACGTTCAAAACAGGGACAGCTTAGACAAATGCCACTCCTCCTGGCATCTGTCATTGGAAGGCCCTACATTTCCTGAGGGATTTATTTATCTGTTTTGGGTTGTGTTTTAGAGGACAGGGGAAACCATAACTTTTCTTATATTATTTCATTCTTTCATCTATTTTTAAGAAACTGTGCCTTAACACTACTCTGTTCTCAACCTTCACCTTCCCTTAGTACAAAAGAGTATTTCTGCTTATCCCTCTACCCTCTAATCCAAATGGATCTTGGAGAGCCCCTTATATTTCAGCTTTTCCTAAGAATAGAGAACGAGGAAAATAAATGGCTCCTGATTTGGATCTGTTCTTACACCTTGCTTATATTCAAAATGAAAAAAAAAAACCCAACCCAAAAATTCCCCATGAAAAATAACCTGAAAGTCATTATTTTAATATGCAATAGAAAAACATTTTAGTATCTCCAGCATGAAAATGGTCTAACAAGGTGTCTACAAAATCTCAGTTTTCACCACTTTGTAACTATAACCTTGGCACTTATATATACACACACACCCCTTATGAGACACCGTAACTGTAAACAGAAACCTAGAAAAAACCCCAAACCAACAAACACAATGTAAGGTAGTGAAAATTTATTCACATAAGTGGTGATTCAATATGAGTTGTCAGTATCTAAAAAGCACAGTAATTCTTGTGACATCAGGTTATTAGTCTGCCAGTCAGCTCTGACTTATTTTCCACTAGCAATGGCAACAACTGAATTTTGAATATATTTCTTTTCCTTTGATAGCTCTACATATGCACTTGCACAGTGACATAATTGTAACGAACAAAGAATGAAATATCCAGACTACATGTTTAAACAAGGAGGTGACATTAAGACATATTTTTGCAAGGAATACTGGGCACTAACCTGTCTTACTAGCGAGAAAGAACCATTTACTCTTATAAAGCATCAGTCAAGTCTCACAGGAAATATGCTGTGCTGCAGTGTGGTCTTCAGCTTGCAAGCAGGGAAAATACTTTAGTGCAGTAAAAGTCATATAAGCCATAACAAAAGGAATATGAACAACACATTTTGAATCCGGGGCATGAATGTCATACAATTACGCCTGTGATTTTAAAAATACTTGACAAAGCCATTCTTTCAGGCTATTCACATAGCTCATCTAAAATGTACTCTCTTCACAAACATTAAGCCAGAAAAACAAGCTAAATATGTCAAGTAAATTATGCAGAGTGATCCAGTCACTTGCGGTGAGATCTGAAAGATACTTAAAGGCTGTGACATTGAACATGGTAACAGATGCTGAGAACCTAGCTCCTGAAGCAGAAACCACAGCCCTAACTTGGGCATCTAAAGTTATAAAACTGGTGGAGAAAAAGAATTTGCCTAGAAGTAGAACAGGCTTAGAACAGAAACCCCTAAGCATGTTGCTACCCATGTGAAACACTCACAGAAGACTGTCTTCAATCTTTTCCATATTAGGTGACCCAACTGGATGGCAGAGACACCCAAAACTGTAAGACTGAAATCTGCATTGTCCAGCAGCTGCTCTGTTACAGAGTACAACTGTCAGATTGACACTCATATTAAGTTTATTTTAGTTGGGGCATCTAAACCATCAGAACACTCTCCACCATTTATTTTGCAAAATGAGTGCAAGCCGGAGGGAGGAAGCAAGAATACAGCTGTTTTCCTGCCCCCGTGATTATGTCATGCACCAGTACAGAGCGGGCACTAACTATACAGAAAGCAGCTTTGAAGAAAAGGACTTCAGGGTCCTGGTGGACAACAAGTGAACAGCAGTCAGAGCGTGCCCCAGCAGTGATAAAGGCCAACAATGTACTAAGCTCCAAAAGTGAAGCCAGCAGGTTGAGGGAACTGATTCTTACTGTGGTACTACTTCCAGTTTTCATCTTCCAACAGTGAGACAGACATGTATCTGCTATGGAGAAGCAAGTTGACAGCCACCGGAACCAGTGGCTGGAATACCATGGTGTATGAGGGGAAGCTGAGAGAACAGGACTTGTTCAGCCTTAAAAAGAGTCTCTTTGCTGTCTAAAACTACCTAATGCCAAGTGCAGAGAAGATGGAGAACACAGTAACATGCAGATACAGAACATAATCAATTCTTAATAGATATATGGAAAAAAAAATTTCTCACGAGGGTCTTCAAACTCTGAGAGAGGGCCTCAGAGAGGCTGTCAGACTTTCATCCTTGGAGATACTCACAACTCAAATGGACAAGGTCTGGAGCAACCTGCTCCAAATGGACCTGCTCTGAGGAAAGTGTTGGACTAGAGAGCTCCAGAGACTCCTTCCCACCTACACTACTGTACGATTCTATGACGGACATCAGGGATACTTTATGTATGTTCTCATTATACATAGACTGAGGCACCCGAATTCCTCCTAAATCTTTTTTTGTGGATATGAACATAGTTCTGAATATCCAGCTACTCCTCACTTCACCAGTAGTTCTTCTCTCCCTCCTCCCTTGAGCACTTCATCACCCTCTGTTGGAAGCACAACTGCTGACACTGTCCATCACTAGAGACCACAGACACTTAGACTACACAAACTTTGTGTTCTTTCCTAAACCAAAATTACATACAACTAAAATTCGGGATTGGAAAAATCCAAAGCCATTTATCCTTTGGCCATCTGCTTACCCTGTCACTTCTCTCTCCTTCTGTCTTCCTTATTTCCTTGTGTCTCTAACAATTTCTACTATGTGAGCACATAAAAGCAGATCAAAATTAAAGGCTAACCATTCAATAGCCTATACTCTGTACTGAATTGCTAACTGAATATTAACTCAAGTATTTTGATTAGCTTATTGGTTAATATGAGCACATACACCATATGTAACCACCACAATAAACCCAGATAATTGTCTAAAATATAACACTTAAAATCAGTTCAGTATCAAATAAATTATTTATGCACTAATGAAATATCAATAGGTTGCAAAAACACTGTTCTCTCTCATGTGAACAACAGAAAAATAATAAAGCAGAGATAAAAGCCTAACTGCATAAAACTTTCTGTTTTGTCATTTTTAAATGCAATTACCTCAATTCTTTCTAAAACAAAATTAAGAATAAAATATGTTATTACATAATTTATTTTACATGTTTAAAATTGTAAGTGTGAACACAATTTCATTCTTCTTACAAAAAAAAATAAACTGCCAGATAAACACTGGATGTGTTTAAGAGAGATACAGTGTAGTATTGTTATCTCCAATACGAAAAAGTGAATTGTTAATCTACAGTGCAGTTTGTTTCATAACCATGATAAAGTACTACTTTTAAAAACAAAATGCTTAGAATTTTGCAGAAATTAGTTTAATCTATCATACCACAGGAACAATATAGTCAAGCCACAGTATTTCAGAAAAAAAAGTGCAAGTGAATCTGTAATTCTAGGCAGTGGCAAAAAACAAGCAGGCTGAACTGAAAAAATATATCTGACCTGTCTTAGACCTGAAATATTTTGAGATATAAATTGTATTTTAACATGCCCAGGTTTTGTTGGTAAATCTTCCATCAAGTTGACTAACACTACAGCTGGTATCAACGACAGAGCCCTCACCGATTCCAAGCAACTGCTCCCATTCAGAGGAGCAAAATGCTTTCCTAGCCCAGGGAAATATCTACTTTTCTTTCACGATCGTACACAAAAATAGAAAGAAACAAACAGAAGAGAAAACCATGATTCCCCTTGCTTTTGTTTTCATGCTTAATGCAGTCATTTCTCCCAAATCTCCTTCAAAGTGAGTTTAATGGGAAGAATACTCAGCAAAACTAGTAAATATTTAGTGAAGATCACAGAAAGCAAAATTATACTGTATTACGCAGACAGAAGCAGCAGAAAAACAACTCTAAAATCCACCACATATATCCCATGTCCCAAACGGACATCCCTTGTCATTCTCCCACAGATGCTGGAAACCTAGCTCATGACGGTAAAATTAACAAAAGCACTCAAGAGAGTCAAACCTAGATTCTTCCTAGCACCTATAAATCCTGTAATTTATTAACTTAGCTCCTTCCATCATGACTTTTGATCACAGAAAAGGTAACCAGAGAATGTAGTGATAAGAATCTTGGAAAGAAATCATTCTATTATTAGCATGATAAATACTTACACTCATCTGAGAATGGTAAAATACTGACAAATCAAAGAAATCACAGATTAAGAACAGGCGGGAGAAAAAAAGAAGAGACAAAGACAGAAAAGCAAATCAACGTGTCATATAAGCCAGCAGTCTACACAATGATTTATTTCACAGTTTTCCCTGGCAAGGAATGCCTTCTTTCAACACCCTTGGGTTTTGAAATTGATGACTCAAAGGCTTTCTCTGCTACTAGCTGCTGTCAACCGAGACTCAATAATTTAGCACTGGTTTGTCGTATGACTCTGACAAGCACTGTTTGATCTTCATCATCCCATCATAGGATGCCATGTGACATGATGAACTGGCAATAATATGCTAAGATGTTAAGAAATGACAAACACTTTCCTCTGTCTCAAGTCCACGGGATCTTTAACATGATCATGCACAAGAAGACGTAATCTAAAAACATTGAAAAAAGAATGCAGCTACAGAGTCATCTCATCTTAGACGACAAAGACAGGGCCATTTCCTCCAGCACAGGGTTCTATACCACATGGCAGTACAACTCTGCGCAGGGATCACAAATAACGTATGTGAGCAAGTTCTGGAGTTTTGATCCACTGGGTAAGTTCATTCTATCAGTCCAAATTGCTCTGTTTTCTGAGCTCTGGCTGCTAAAGCCAAAATGTGAGACTGAGCCATGAAAGAAAAACATCTGACTCCACAAAAATCTTTAAAATTTCACCCTCAGAAGAGCCATCTAACCGAGAGGTAGGAAATGCATTGTGTGGAGGCAGGGAAGAAGAAGAATTACTACATTTTTTCTAGTGATTTTGATATATACTAAAGTCTTCTCCACTGGTAATGCCAATGCATTTAGAGCTTCCCCACCTTATTTCCTAGTTTACAGACCTCTTTAACCCCCCGCATAAAACACCACGCATTTCAGAAGAAATTCTTCTCCAATATTAAATCTTCGGTGCTTTCTTTTTTTTTAATTTCTAAAATGCCTATTTCCATAGCTGATAAAAACCAGGATATCAGAAAAGCACTTTATTTCATTGAGCTAAATTTTATGCTGTTGTGGCTTTGCAAGATAATAGTCTGCTCAAGATTTACAAGAGGCAATGACAAGCCTTTTCTTTAAATTATTGTGGCAGATTAGGATTTCTGCTTGAGTATTTCTATTTCGTAGTCTACATTCTGTGCCTCTATCTAATTATTCAAACAACTGAAGCATATTGTGCAACAGAGATGTACACCTCCACGAATCATTAGTTACATATATATATCCCAACACATAGTGAGCTCAAAACTGATTTAAAAAAAATATTAAAAGATATGCCATTTTATGTGCGATGGCAACATCGTAGTAAACCATACTAAACGGGTATTCAAATGGATACATTAAAAACAGTTCAAAATGCAGAACTGCCTGACTGGATACTTATGGTGCTTCTGTAGAGCTAATCCAGCCAAGGTAGAAAATTATTATTCATTTCATCTGAGTAGCTAAGCATAAAGTAATATAATGAGGAAGCTCAGCTAGCAGGCTACTTAACATTTTTTCCTTGAAGCAGTGAAACCCTTATTAAATTTCTGTACTAAGAAACTTAAGAAAAAAATCTAACTCTAAATCTAAGCACCTTATGATTAACTGGTGCTTGCTAGGGAAGGCACTGCAAAATCGCCAACTGCAGTGGCCCAGCAGAGGAAGGCTTCAGCAAACAAAAGAAACCTGCAGTGAGAATGACCACATTTAGTCAAGATCTGCATGCAGAGGGAAAGGTCAAATACAGTTTTCTCCTATACCCTTTATGCAACAATAACAATTCTTTTTTAGGATGCTATTGCTTTCTTGTAAGGCACAACAGTGCTGACCTAAGGCCTCACTTCTTTGAAGTCTGCAATTCTTGTAACAAAGGCAGTCTTCTTCAGTAAGCCTTTTTGGGTAACATTAATTTACTATTACTGTATAAGGCACTGCTTACAGACAGAAAGAGTTGGTGGAGGGTATAAACTAGCAGGAAAAAAATGGAAAACACAGGTTTGTTGACAGAAAAGCTAATTCATAATGAGTCATCTTTGACTATGATTACTGAATGATTAATTTTTGTCTTCAAATTTCAGCAATTAATGTCTAAGGGTTTAATCCTGTTCAGGACAGCTCCTCTGTTGAAGTAGCTTCATATCATCTCTCTGACTCATGCATATTCACACCACTACAGGATTTGAAACTGTATGTTTTTTATTGATATTCAAACATTTTGCCTGTTAGAGAATCCCCTGGGGATGCATTTGCCGTAATCCTGGACTAACTCTACCAGCTCTCCAGCACCCCAGAGGTCAGCCTCCAACAAAGCCACCGCAGGGCTGCTAAAGGTTTTGATGGTCCACCCACTTTTGAGGGGATACCTGCAAAATGAAGCAGTTTTTCTCAGCAGCTGGAGAAAAGTAGCACAAGCAAAATATTAGTTCTGTCTGGTCACCTGCAAACTGAGAGGAAGTAAACTACAGAATGGAGGAGATCCTAAAGCATCACACCTTGTTCAGCTGCACCTCCCTAAATTCAGCCGCTCGTTCCTATCTTTTCAAGACTATAAAATTCCGTCACAGGATGATCTGCTATTTAAGATTCACACTGGCGCTTTCTGTCTCAGTACTTGCCAGGAATACTAGCAAAAGGAAAACATAGCCTCACCACATTTTGGCTTTTCCAATTGCCATCCCAGCTAGGAAGCAACATAACAAGGCACAGAACAGTTTTAGATTTTTTAAAGAATCAATTTTACCAACAGTCTTTGGAAACATATGACATAGGTAGGGCATTCATTTTGCCACCCTAAACACCAGCTACATAAAAGCATCTAGTGACATGATGAGGAATTTCTCAAGTGGAACAAGACAGCAGGAACACAAAAATGATGGAAAAGAGAGAGAAGTTAATTCCACCACTCCATCTTGACCAGGCAAATCCTCAATGGCTGTGCCAAGCTCCCATTTATTGTAGCAGACTAAACTCTGCAGGCAGAGCTTGGCCACTCTGTGCACTCTAGGAAAAAAGACAAAAAAAAAGGGGGCGGGGGGG